>WNGG01006075.1_pt1 | contig 15655 bp, 26 predicted proteins | sample 5400661 | NCBI WGS metagenome assembly WNGG01 (sample SAMN13153372, study PRJNA577476) | soil metagenome | isolation source: 100 cm soil or saprolite under Garry oak tree replicate 1 | place: USA:California | collected 2016-06-15
CTTCTCCGCCTGGACGTCGTGGCCGAGGTCGATCTTGGCAAGCTTCTTCTGCGCTTCCGTCCGCGCGGTCTCGGCGCTCATGGCCGCCACGTCGCCGAGGGTGAGCCGCCGCTGCTGCGGACCGGCGCGATATTGGATGATCCAGGTGCGCTTGCCGCCGGCGCGGATGCGGATGCCGAACCGGCGCAGCGTGTCGTCGAAGTGGATGACTTCGGTCTTACCCGCCGGCAACCTGAGCCGGCCGATGTTGGCCTTCGTGAGCTTCATGGGACACCCGCTGACTGGGTTTTGGGAAGCGTGTGGGAAGCGGCGCGTTGCTTCCCAGTGCTTCCCAGTGACCATTCGTGGCGCTTTCAGTCAGCGGGTATACGGCAGAAATGCCTGTAAAACAAGCTTCTTGATACTTCCTGACGCTTCCCGACAGCGTCTGCAATCTTCCTCTTAATCAGCGGGTCCAAGGTTCGAGTCCTTGTGCGCCCACCATATTGGCTTCACGGAACAATTCAACTTGGAAGCACGCTCCTGAGCGGCCCAATTTGCGCCGTGGTAAGCACTTCGAGCCGACCGATGCCTTGGGGCAGAGGCCCTGGGAGACTCACTGGCGGCCGTTTCGCCGACGCGCTATTGCAAAAGCCAAGGCAGACCATTCGCGCCCGTAGGTGCCGCGCGGACGCGTGCTGCCGTCGCGATTACGGCCAGGGGACCCGCGGGCAATGGAAGATCACGAGACGCGACGAAAGATCATTCGCGAATGGATGGCGCTGCCCAAGGATAAGCGACAGACCGACGAGCAGGCTGCGGCCTTCGCCAAAAAGGCAGCGCAGCAAAACGAGTTCCAGCGCAGTCGCCGCGATCCGTACCAGAGGATAATGGGATGGCTGTTACCGCGGGCCGGCAAGTCTTGAACGGCCTTCCGAGCTGCGGAAAATCGAGCAACCCTGATCACGGGCCAAACTAAGCTACCCTGACGGCCGCGGGGCAGGTGGGCCGCGCTTTCGCGTTCGCTCTGGATCCACGCAATCGTTGTAAACAATTTTCTTTTTCGCCTTGATTGTCTGCAACGCGCGGCGATAGTATATTGTCCGAATGCGAGCTGACGGCGAGCACGGTCCTTGTATTTGCTTCCATGCAAGCACAACGTTTATTTGGCCGGTCAGAGCACGTCTATTTGGCCGTCAAAGCATCCGATGCGATCAAAGCGGCCGGGAACCTCACCGCGTGCTCGCCCGCTACCGGACCCAATTAAGAAGCGTTTCGGACATGACGGACATCGCGCGCGCCTAGCGAGTTAGGTAGCTAGTCTAGCATGTTCACGGTCGGTTTTTCTCGCAGAGAGCATGAACAATCCGGAGCGGCGGGCAGACATGCTGCGATACGCCCGAATATGGATGAGTTTATCAGAGCCGATGCCCGATCTGCCGTCCGCCTACGAGTTACCCCGTCGTCACTGAGCCGGGGCATCGGCGAGCCGTCTACTCAACGCCTTCAGGATCGCGTCACGGTCATGAACCCGTCGGGGTAGATTTTAATGACGAAGGCACCGCCGTCGGTGCAACTGGCGCGCCATTTGCCGGCGCTTACCCGCTCGGCCTTCACGACTTCGCACAACCCGCGCAACCGGTCCTGAAATACAACGTTACGCATCGGCTCGCTCAACAGCTTCACGCCTAGGGGCGCGCGCTTGGTCTCGGCGGCTTCCACCGGCTTCACTCGTTTCGTTGTTTTCGCATGGCCCACCTGGTCGATCATGCTGCTCGCAAGCCTCGGGTGCTCGGCGTATCCGTCGGTCGGGCATCCGGCGAGCAATGCGGCGAGTAGTAGCAGGCCAGCGGTGGTTGGCGTTTTCATCGATGCCCTCCGCAAAACGTCGATGGGAGTAGTGTCTCAATTTGCATTTATTGCGCGTCCCTCTTTGCGGCCTGCCGAAGCGATCGCCCCATCGGGAGCGATCGAATCAGTGGCATTCGAAGACCAGCTGTCCTCCCTCCGAGGCGACATTCATCTGCGTGATGAAACTTTTCTTGCCGAACTGCTGGCAATGCGTTCGCACGGAATTCATGGCAGCAGGCATATTCCCGGCGGCGTACGGGATCTTGCCGCCCCGTTCGTCCCCCGTCAGCCCGGCTGCGGTGCCGCTCGGGCTCGCGCATCCGGCGACCAGGACCAGCACGATACCGATAGCCACGATTCGCATCGCGAGCCTCGCTTTGCCGCAGGACCAGGGTTCTTTACGGCAAATCTATAGCTTTCGTCAGCGCGGGCCAGCTTAGGTGGCAGCCGGTTTCCCGGCGAGTGTGGCTTTTCAGCACTAGCGGATGCCATCCCCTCGCGGTAGTTTTGCGCCATCGACAGGCGGGGGTGGTCGCTATGAAAGTATTTCTACTGGCAGTCGTTACGGCGGTGGCCGCACTGAGCCTTGCCGCATGTGCCGGCAAGGATCCGTTTCCGATCGGCAAAGGCAAAGGGCCGCCTCCGCCGATCGTGACCAAAGGCTGACCGGCAGGGGGCTGGGGGCCGCTCGCACCGGGGCGTCGCGTTGCCAAGCGCGCGCCCCGGGCTTGCGCTTAACGGCACTCGCTGCGCTCGCCATTGGATTTACGGGAGTTTCGGGGACAGCATCGATGCCTGTCCGCGAGCACTGCGGACCGGATGGACGTCGGAACGCTTGGGGTCGATGCGTTGCCGACAGGTTGCGACACCGCCCGCCCGAATGGCACCGCAATCTTTGAGGGCTTTGCGTTCGGAACCTTTATTGAGCATCGCCGGGCCGGCATCGGCTCCATCGCGGCTGGCCCGTTCGCCCCATGCGGTTTCTACTGGCGTGTAGGGCCCCGCGTTTCGCGGTCATCGGCACCCCGCCCCGCCTGCTGATCACTCATGCACATGGCTCGATGAATCTTCTGGATGCTGACGATCGCCTTATGCGAGGAATCCATCCTTTCGGCAACCCCCGATAGTTGCGCCTGCAGGGCAGAGACAATGTTCATGTCTCGCCGAAGCGATTCGATCATCGACTTCAATATCTCCGGTCCGCGAGGCATATCCGGCAGAATTAGGTTTCCCAACGATTGCTCGATTCTGCCGGTGCAGTTCGCGCGGGCGTCATATTCAGCTTTCAGGGCCTTGAATCGATTGTTGAAATCGGTCGAGTTTTTCAGATCCGTAGCAAGGTTGTCCGGCTTGATTCTGCACACACCATTTACGTCGCCTACCTCGGGGTAGTTCGAATCGACGATCTTTCTGTAATCGTCGAGAAGCGATTTCGCCTCTTTCAGGAGCGCGCCGAAGCCGCAAGCCAGGTGATCGCGTCCTCGATAGCAGCGGTCGAGCTTCACTTCGCCTCTCGCGCTGGGCAGAGAAAGCGGTTCGGGCTCCGCCCCTTTATCGCAGGACGCAAGTGCGCTTCCGAGACTCGAGCTGGGATCGATGACAGGCGAAGCGATGGGAGCCGGATCCGGCGGCGATGGCTGGGCAGCGGCAGGAGCTCCGGGTGGTTTTCCCGGTTCCGTTTGGCGCTGCATCCGCTGGGCCCACGCGGCGCCCGACCACAACCCTGCCGAGACCGGTGCGTAAGCGACCAAACCCGTCGTTAACAGAGTTACGGATGCAACCAGCTTGAGAGAAAACTTGGCCATCGGTCTTTCCCCCCTTTCGCAACGTCCGATTCTCTAACGTCGCAAGGTGGCAGCTTTGTGCCGGGCGAGCATCGCGGGTCGATTTTGACCCGGTTTACAGCCCTCCGATTGCTTGTCATAGATAAAACGAGCGTCTTGATCAGCGACGCGTCCTTTGTCCACTCCACTCGCTGCTAGGTTCTCTCGCCCGGCGCGGTCTTCGACGCCCATGTAGACGCGGAGTTCGTCCAGCGCGACGTCGATGCGACGATGGCAGCGATACGACGTGGAGATGCCGGCGATCCTGTTGCGCGAAAAAGGATTAGTGAACTTGCCGAAATAGCGTAACCCCGTTTCTAAGCGTATTCCCTTCCACACCATGAGCTCCTGAAGATGCCAAACGCTATCCGTCTAGCAATCTGTATGTGTCTCGGCCTGTCAACTCAGGTGTTCGCGCTGCCGTGCTCGCTGACTGAGTCGGACTATCAGGCGCTAGCGAAGACCACGGAGAAATCATATACGAAATTCGACATCGAGGCATTGGAGCCCAGAGATCAAGAGGCATTATGCAAGGCGCGCAAGTTCTACCATGAGGCGCGCGGCAAAGATCCGCGGGCGTTCGCCCGGACTCATACGTTGAATGATATCCCGGTGAGAATGTCGCGATTTTTGACTCCAGAAGAATATGGCCAAGTTCGGTCAGCGATGAACGAGGTGATCGTCGAGGACTCTGTTAGGAAAAGGAGTCCATCTCGGGATCGGAAATAGGGTGCTCTCCCTCGACACCGATCAGAACTGCCCCGCCACTCGCCTGAGCGCCCAAGGAGCGGGAGGGCGGGATCGAATCCGAACAAGTGGGGTTGTGGAACAGCGCTCCGGTTCGAATATTGGTACAACAGGAAAGCTCTGGCCTTTCGACCAGGGCCCCGTCAGAGCCGAAACAGTCACCCAGGAGGGCCGCTTGGCAAAGACGGGTGGAATCAAAGGACAAAGTCGGAAACCTGGCCTTGACGGTCGTCAAGGTGCGCCGTTGTCGGCGGGGCCGTTTCTAGTTTTTTTGCCTCCCAAATTGTGAGCGCGCGAGCGGGCGGAACAAGCGGACCAAAGAAACCAGGCATCCGCCGAGATGGCGTCCCATTGAAAAATCGGCTCGTAATTCCCGGCATGCGCCAGGATGGTAATTGGCGGCAGTATCCGACTTCGGCAAAAAGAGCCTTGGCCTCAAAATTCCATCAGATGCCTGTCTCGTTCCCTCCGACCCGGCTTCTGTTCATCGCGGTCGATCTCGGGGAGATCCGATTTCCGCAGCGGTTCCGTTCGATTGTTTGAGCGCTTTGGCAGCGGCCGTATGTCGTTCGGGTGCTTGGGCCGATCTAGGGGCATGGGACTATCTATGGGCACAAGCCGGTGAAGCCATCGGCGATCAATTTCCCTTTCCAGGTGCAGTGGATAAGCAGCGGACATTGGATTCTCCCACGAAAGGGGACTTCGGTAACGGTCGGCCTAAAATAAAGTACGTCATCAACCGAGGGTTCCCGCTGATCCGAATAATTCGTTTCCGCATTGCACTGCGATCCTGGCGGGTGATGGCGGGCTGCTCGCGGTGCCGATGCGGGGCTCATTCCGCCCTGGTAGAAGCGGGAGCCGTGCCGTTCATGGGTTCGCACCCCACTAGGACATCCACCACTGAGAGAAACCTCTTGACACCCCCGGCGGTCTTGCGCTAGTTGGGAAATACAGGCTCGGCGAAATCCCGCCGGGCCTTTTGCTTTTCCCCGAAAAATCGAAAGCCGCGCCTCGACCCCGGATCAAGTCCGGGGCAAGCCTGCCGGATGTACGGCGAGGGCAGATTCAATACTCCGCGCGCGCCCGGACCGCGGAGCGCGGCGATTGTTCCAACCTCGCGCTCTCCTGTCAGGATCATAAGCTCCCGCTGCTTCATTCGATCACCTCGTCGGCGAGCAGCAGGAATTCGCGAGGGATGGTCAGCCCCAGCTCTCTCGCCGTCTTCAAATTGACGAGCAGCTCGAACTTTGTCGGTTGCTCGACGGGCAGATCCGCCGGCTTAGCCCCCTTGAGGATCTTGTCCACGTATATGGCGGCGCGCCGGGCAAGGTTGGGCAGGTTCGATCCGTAGGCCATGAGGCCGCCTGCATCTACGAATTCTCTCGCCTGATACATTGCCGGCAAGCGGTTCTTCCCCGCCAGCTCCACGATGCGCCTGTGCTCGGCGTACAACATCGGGCTTGGCAACACGATCAGGGCATCGGCGTTGCCTCCGGCCATCGCGGAGAATCCGGCATCGAAGTCTTCGGGGCCGAGCGTCTGGACGAATTGAAGCTGTACTCCCAGGGTCCGGGCCGCAACCTTGGTCTCGTTTAGAAAGCCCTTCATCGTGCGGTCGCCATAGGCACCGGGATGCCAGAGGGCAGCAACGCGGGAAACTCCTGGAAGCGCCGCCTTGAGCAACCCGAAACGTTTGGCGACCAACTCCGGTCCCAGGAAAGTGGTACCCGTAATATTTCCGCCGGGAGATCCTAGGCTGGCGACGAGCTCATCATTAACCGGATCACCCATGCTGATCGCAACGATCGGGATGGTGCTGGTCGCTTGCTTCGCGGCGCGAGCTGCGGGTGTGGCCGCCGCGACGATCACGTCGACCTTGAGTGCGACGAGCTCGGCCGCCAGGTCGGGAAGTCGATCCAAGTTCCAGTCCGCAAACCGGACTTCTATGGTCAGGTTCTGTCCCTCGGTGTAGCCGAGCGCGTGGAGTCCCTGAAGCAATGGGCTCGAAACCGCGGCGGGGCCGTTATTGAGAATGCCGATTCGGGGCATCTTTCCCGGCTGCTGCGCGTCGGCGGCCAGCGGCCAGGTAATTGCACCGCCGAGAAGCCCGAAGAACTCCCGCCGTCGCATTCGATCACCTCCTCGGCGCGGGCCAGCAGCGGAGAACGCCCCTGGTCCGGCTTTGAGCCAAGCAGTGTATCACAGACGAAAGGGGTCCGCGGTTCCCGGGCGGATACGGTAATCCGCCCTTGCGGCGCGCCCTAGCACCCCTCGTTGACGCGAGTCACGCCGGCGCAAAGCGCCGCGTTACGGCTTGGCACGTGCTAGCCGCGCTGCGACGATCTTTTTAGCTGAAAGACCGCTGGACTCGCGACCTTTCGTTAATCACGTCGTGGCGGTAATTCATACCGGGCTGGGCCGCGCTCACTGTATGGAGTACGTCAAGGGCCGAAACCAAACTAGAGGCCCATATCGTCACGCTGCAGAAAACAAGCGCATCAGGAATCGCCGAGGCAGGTTCATGGAGCAAGCTGCGGGAAGAACTCGAGCGTATCGTTCCACGGCCCAGCAGCGAGACTTGGGCTCCCCATCAGCACTCACTGATAATCTCATCGAGCAGAAGTTTGTCGCGACGGCAAAATGGGTATCCGAGAAAGAGCTATGGGGCAAGCTGCAAGCCGAGATCGAGGCGCATCGCCTGAGGATACGGACCGAGATCGATGCGTACCGCTCCAGGAAACGGCTAGCAGGCAAGGGGCCGTATTCCCCTGAGAAATCGTCGCCAAAGCCCCCATGATTGTGGCGGCGGCTCTGCGCTGTGCGGCGAGGCCTAAACTAGTGGACCAACTCTAACGTTTGCTTCCCGCGATTGACAGCGGCGAGTACGTGTTTGGGGTCATTTGTCCAGATGAAGGGCTTGGGATCGGAGTTGATCTCTCCGAGGAAGCGCTTGATGGCGGCCTGCAGGTCGGCGAGGGACCCGAAGACGCCGCGCTTGAGGCGCCGCCTGGCGAGTTTAGCGAAGAAGGCTTCGACCGCATTGAGCCAGGATGCCGAGGTCGGGTGAAGTGGAACGTCCAAACTTGGATGCCGCATGAGCCATTTGCGCACCTTTGGATGCTTGTGGGTCGCATAGTTGTCTGCGATCGGGTGGATCGCCATTCGCGCCGGCACCTGCGCCTCGAGGTGTTGAGGAAGCGGATGAACTCCTGATGCCGATCGGCGCCGACGGGTCCCAAAACGACCGCTCCCGGCAGGGCACCTAATGCTGCATCTCCGACCCGTTCTTATTGGCGTCGACAAGGGCGGCGTTGGCAAAACGACGATCTCGCGGACACTGCTCGATTATCTGGCCGAGAGGAACACGGCCCAATCACACGATATCATACCCGTGATATTCTACATTCCCGACGGCAACGCCGACTCGCTTGAGGCAGCTGCGATCTTGCGCGATAGTTTTCCTGATTGTCAGCATTAAGGGGTATAGGGGAGGCTGCGGCGCGCGCGGCGGCGATTGCTGCGGACGGCAAGGCGGCGGCGGAGGCGATCGCGGCAGGAGGACACCGCTTGAGCACCTCTTGAGCGTGATGAATGATCCGCTGGCCGATCCGGTCAGGCGTGATGAGTGGGCCAGGGCGGCTGCGCCGTTCGTTCATCCGAAGCTCGGGACCGTGGAGGTGCGGCACCTGCCGAGTTCGATGGGGCGGCTGCCATCACCGACATCGAGATCATCCTTGTCGATCCGCAATTCGGCCCGTCGTCGCCCTACCTGCTCACAGACCAGGGGGGTTGCGGGAGATGGAGATCAAGACGGTCGACGGGACGGAGACCGGCGGCAAATCGAAGCCTGAATAGGCTGCCAGGCGCGTTCGGCCGCCGGTGGCGGGGTTCCTGGCAACAGTTACCGCGTTCAATCGGCGAGGCCAAAATGGCGTTTAGCCCGCTCCGCCATCCTTTCGTAAGCCAGCGCCGTCTCCAATCGCTCCTGCCGCCGCCCCGGTTCCCATGTCAGTTCGGCTTCGGCCCGACACACCTCAGCGCGGCGACGAAAGCGCTCGATATCGGGACCTATGACAGGAACTTGCGGCATGGGAACCTCCCCTGACATACCAGTCTAGCAAATACCTCCCCGCAAACTGTGGTCTTTCTGCAACATTCGACAGGAAATCCCACTTTCTCCACACCTCCCGCGCTCCAGGTCCCGTAACAACGCCATCTGAAAGGGCGTCATTCCGACGAGCTTGGAGTTGGTGGTGGGGAATGGAGGCTTATCCGGCAATCCTGGGAGGTAACGGGGGGAGCCGCACTGAGGTGTGAGCGGCGTCACAGGTGTTGCGAAACGGACGGGCTATCATCCTTTTCGGACGTGGAGGGCACCATGCGCAAGATCGTTCTCCTGATCGCCGCAGCCGCTCTGATCCTGTGCAGCGTTGAAGTGTGGGCTGGTGGTTCATGGACTGCTGCCACCGACGAAGCAGCAGTGTTCGTCATCAGCAACGCACTCTGAGGTCGGCGTCTGCCACAGGTTTTCGTGTTGGTCTTTCTCGACAATCAGACCAGCCAGCCCCCAGGGTCGCGTCATGAAAGCCTCCCAAGCCATGGCGCCCCTGGGGATTTTTTGTTCGACGCGGCACCTACTCACCGCCACAACCTGAACCGAGCCATTTGCGCCGACCACCTTCGGATGGCTCGGGCTTTTCTCTCGGCCAACTTTTTGGGCTAAGGGGGAAGGTGCTGATCGCCGTCCTGGGCCGTTTCTGAGGGCCTGGGACAGCATTTGGCTCAGGTCACGGAAGCTTCGCGGTGGCACTTTCCTGCCGCACCCCGCCCCTGATGAAGACCAAGGGTTTCCGACCGACTTCGACTACCAGCCATTGACAGGGGGATGAAATTCTGACGGGTCATTGATTGGTCTTTTTACGCGGTGATGAAGGGTTGACTTTATATCCGCTCAGAAAACCGGCATGGCGTAGATGGACCCGTGCCGGTGACTGCCCCGCCCCGCCGCAACTTGAGACCCAGGGCAAGGGGGCGGGGCCTCTTTTCACAATCGGTGGGGCTTATCATCCGTCATCATCCGGACGCGCCCAAAAGGGGTGGGAAGATTATCCCCGCCTTAAGTCGAGAAGAAGCCAATGACGGTCCTGGTAACAGCGCCCAGGATGCCCTCGCTGTCAGAAAGCAAGAGCGAGACCTCACCAATTGCAACTTGATCCGTGCCGACCGTTATCCGAAGGGGAATAATCATCTCCTGCTTTCTTAAACTCCTGAGCCTGAGACTGCTGATGATAGCATCACCTTGTCGGGACCAATCTGTCAGCGACACACCTGCCGAACTCGCCAATCCGGGAGGCAGGCCTTTGACAAGAGTCTCGTTAAACTCTGCGATGAACTGAGTTATGTGCCCAAAACTCTGATTGGCTTTTCTAATCGCGACACGTCTTTCGACCGTGCCGGTGAAAGGCCCAAGAACAGGTCCCAATAGGCGTACCCAATTCATTCAGATCGCCCTCCCAGTGCCAGAAAAGAGATCCGTCTCCGGCTCTCACCCTCGCTGACTTCGAGCCTGCTATGAACTAAGAGGAGGGAGGACGACGACTTTTGTCCCTATTGCCGTGCGGTCGTAGAGGTCAACGACGTCCTCATTGGTCATGCGAATGCAGCCAGCGGAAACATTCTGGCCGATGGTCCAGGGCTCGTTGGTGCCGTGAATCCGGTACAGGGTGTCCTTATTGCCCTGCCAGAGGTACATTGCGCGGGCACCGAGTGGGTTTTCGGGGCCGCCCGCCACTCCGAGCCCGCTCTGCAATTCTCTCACGACCTGTTGGAGATCGGGCCGGCGCTCAAGCATCTCCTTGGGCGGATACCAGTCCGGCCACTCCTGCTTGGATTGGACCGTCGCGAGACCGGACCAGCCAAACCCTTCTCCGCCGACCCCGACTCCATAGCGCAGGGCCTGTCCGCCCTTCTGCACGGCATAAAGGAAATGATTGGCCGGATCGACCACGATTGTGCCCGGAGCCTCCCGCGTGTCATAGGTAACGACTTTGCGCTGATAAGCCGGATCGACTTCCCGCGACTGCTTGGGTGCGCTGGTTGTAGCGCAGCCAGCAACGGCTAAGGCAGAAACCCCCGTCAGCAGGGCACGGCGGGTGAAAACCCAAGTGCCCGACGAGAAATGGGCCACAGAATCCCCCAGCAGCTATTGGTCACGCTACTGTACTGGTGCACGGAAATGTGGCAGCAGCTAGTCCAGGGGGATTGCTCGCCAGACCTTGTATCGCGTGGAACCAACCCTCCCGAAATTACATTTCATCAGAATTCCGATCTCCGGCGCCAACTCGCCGGGCCCCGCGCAGGATAGCCAAGCGTCGGATCACCAAGGCCGCCCGCGGAAACTCGGGCGGCCTTTTCACGTGACCCTGGCCCTTCTAAAGAACGAACACTGCCCCGAAAACCCGACGCGGATTATGTGCAGGGGCCTAGCCAAGCAGGGCATCGTGAAGCTGCCGGGCTATGAGCCTGCGCCCGTGGTTCCCATCGTCGCGAAATAGCCGGAGACTGAGATCCGACCCGTCAGTTAAGGTTAATAAATAGTTACTGATTAAATTTGGTAATAATCTGTTAAGTGTTTGCCCGAGTGAAGCGAACAGCCATCCGCGTCCGCAATCCCCTGACAACCGCTGAGCACCTGAGCAAACATCATGCGAAAGCATTCCCTGTTATGGACAATCTTGCAAGAAGCCGCAGCATTGGCCTCCCTGCTACTATTCGGAGCCATGGTTATCATCTGGGCTCACCTCATAACATTGTGAGCCGATGCTGTGAGGCGCTGGTGAGCATCCAATACGAGGAACGCCGCGAGGACTTGAGTGCCCCATGCTCACGCCCGCCGCCGCTCTGCTATTACTCGCTGTAGTGCTCGCGGGATGCCAGAGCACGGCAAACTTGCCGCTGTCCCCTCTCCCCGAGCAGTTGAAGCTGACTAGCAAGGTCGCCCACACGAAAGCAGCGAAGGCGACGAGAACACCGAAAGCAGTAAGAACACCGAAAGCGGCAAGAGCAGCGAAATTAGGGAGAGCGGCGACACCGGTGAAACCGGTGGAACCGGCCGAGACCAACCCCCCAGCCCTCGGCGTGAAGCTGTTGGGCGAGGAGCTGCGTGTCGTCCTGCTTCAAGAGCGGCTGCGTGGGTTGTGCGAGGTCGTGAAGGTCGAGCAGCTGAGTGCCGACTCATGGCGCGCAAGCTGCGCCAAAGGTGATGCGTTCGTCGTAAAGGTCTACCCCGACGGTTTCATGAGCGTGACGCGATCCTGAGGGTGTTGAGTTGACGGCGACGCAGCCCCACCAGGATGACTCCCATGATCAAGGTTTCCTCCTCGGCTTGGGCTTGAAACGCGATGCATCCCCGCGCGGCGACCACACCGGGGTGAAATACGAGCCGCTGCCGAAGCTGATGCGCTGTGCCGGTCCTCCGGCGGCAGCCATGACGTAGATCTGCTGCGTGCCGCCGCGGTCGGACTCGAAGCAGATCCGCGCGCCGTCGGGTGAATAGCACGGTGCAGTATCGATTGCCGCCGTGGTGGTCAGCCGCGTCGTCGTTCTCGAGCGCAGGTCCATCACGAACAGGTTGGAATTGCTGCCCTGCTGCAGGCTCATGATCACGCGCCGCCCATCTGGGGAAAAGCGTGGCGCAAACGTCATTCCGGGGAAATTGCCGACGATCTCTCGTTGCCCGGTCTCGATGTTGAGCAGATAGACCCGGGGATCGCCCTGCCCGTAGGACATGTAGGTGATTTCCTGGGTCGACGGGTTGAAGCGAGGCGTGAGCACCAGATCTTCGCCCCGCGTTAGACAGCGTACCTCGGCGCCGTCCTGATCCATGATGGCGAGCCGCTTGACCCGGCGCTCCCGCGGCCCGGTTTCGTCGATGAAGACAATTCTCGTGTCGAAATACCCCTTCTCGCCGGTCAGCCGTTCGTAGATCGCGTCGGAGATGATGTGGGCTACCCGCCACCAATTGTCCGGCGTGGTGAAATATTGCTGACCGATCAGCTGCTGCCCGGAGAACACGTCCCACAGGCGGAACTCGGATTTGAGCCGGCCGTCGCTCTGGCACGTCAGTCGCCCCGTGACCAGCGCCTGCGCGTTGATCACGCGCCAATCCGCGAAGCGTGGCACGGCGTCGGCGTTGACGATCCTTTCGATGTAGGCGGCGGGATCGATCGGCGCGAACAGGCCGGAACGCCGCAAATCTGCGGTGATCACCTAGCTGATGCTGCGCGCGAGTTCGCTTTCGGCCGGGCTGTCGCCGAGAAAGTCGGGAATGGCGATCGGCACCGGCTGGACGGTGCCCTCGTTCACCTCCAGCCTGAGCACCGCACCGGCGGGCTCGATCATGCAGGCCGCGGCAATTCCGGCAGCCCCGGACAGAAGCCGACGGCGGGTCAGCAGGCGCGTGCAAGGGGAAATGATGTGGGTCTTTTTGATTTCCATGCGAATGACCCCAAGCGACGAACCCCCAATTCGATCATTGAGGAACGACCGGCTTCACCATATCAAGCTCCAAGCAGAACGGCGGTCCGGTGCCTAGTCTTGTACATCCATGTGTCACTTTGGTTCCGATAGAGAAACGGTATCAATTCTAGTCTCTTCCGGTTCTGAGACCTCCAACTCCACCGTACGGATTGCTTCTTCGAGCGCCTGGAGCTCGTGCATGCCTGTCGAAAGCCCAGAGTTGAGGTCGCGCAGCTGCCGGACCAGGACCGTTCGCGCGTGGTCGTACACCAGCTGACGTGCGTCAGCACCGTTCTCATCGAGAGCCGCAATCGCGCGCGCTATGACTGGATAGAAATTCTGTGCCATCAGCCTGAAAGAGCCCCGGTCGGCGGCGTTGTGTAGGCGTCCGATCAGGGCCAGTCTTGGACCAAGTTGCGCGGGTACCTTGCGGTGGAAAACCCTAAGGGTTTGTAAAAATTGATGACGAGGTCGGTGATGCCCTGTGCCGTCTCACTTTGAGCGTAATCAAGAGTTAACGGCGAAGTATTACGGTGGCTCGCCGTAAACATTGTGGGTGAGCCCCGCTGGGCACACGGACTTCTGGTCACCGATGACCGACTATTATAAAGTGATAGCCAACGGGATCGCAGGTCTCAAAGAGAGCAGTCCCGATTCCCGACGTGAGTTCTATTGGCTCGCGCGGACGGAGTTGGAGGTGCAGCTCTGCGGTCTAGATCCGCCGCTCACAGAATCGGAAATCATGCGCGAGCGCCTAGCGCTGAATGAGGCCATCCGCAAGATTGAGGCCGAGCGCCTGCTGCTGGTCGAAACCCCACGCCTGGATACCGCACCGGCAAGGCCGCTTGAGTCCCCCGAGCGGGAAGGGTCGTGCATTGGTCGCCAGCTCGTAGCTGGTGCGGCAAGAGTAAAGCCGGATTCCACGCCGCAGGAAGAGCGAGAGGATGCGAGCACTGATACAGTTCGGGCGCAATTCGTCGGCAAACTCTCAAATTTGGACCAGGAGCAATCCCAGGACACCACCGTCGAGGTACTCAAGGTCCCTCGCGGGCCTGCCGAGAGCTGGGCAGCCCACGCGCACTCGGTCAAAGCGCCAATGCAGTCCTTTGCCCAAAGCAATAGGTCCATTCCACAAGAACGGAAGCCATCGCACGAGCCGAGGCCGGCTGTTGATACGTACTTCGATCGGATCGGTCGGCGGCTCGAGTCGCCCGCCAAGCGGAGCGATATGACAATGCTTGCGAGTGAGAGCACGCTCGGAAGCGCGGAGTTACGTCCCTGCCCAGACGTACGTGTCGCTCTGCCACGACCGAGGCGGCGGGTTGAGCCGACAGGCGGGCCGGCGAGAGCGCTGAAGGGCGCATTCCTGGGCGTGCTCGTTATCGTTGCGTTGCCCCTCACGCTCTATTGGCAACGCGATCGTATCACGACCCTGTTCGTCGGAAGCACGGCTATGCAGACGCAACAATTCGGCCAGTTATGGTCAAAGGCCTCCTATCTTATCGGTCAATTCGGTCAGCTAGGCTTTTCGGCAAGTGGGCAGGCAAGAAGTAGTCAGGAGTTTACAGCCGTTCCGCAAAAGGTGGTGCTTTACGAGGAAGACCCGGCTGGTGCGCAAAAGAAGCGCTATGAGGGGTCGGTGGTTTGGCGAACCGAGGCCATCTCCCTGGGACCGGGGCAGGCATCCGAGCTTGTGGTCAAAGCCGAACTGGAGATTCCGGAGCGCCGCATCAGCATGAAGTTGTCGGTCTGCCGCAACATCGATAAGGGGCTGCCGGCGAGCCATATGATCGAAATCATGTTCAAGCTGCCCCCCGATTTCCCCTTAGGCGGCATTTCTAATGTTCCGAGCATTCTGATGAAACTGGCGGAGCAGACCCCTGGTGCGCCATTGGCGGGGCTTACCGCGAAGGTGACCTCCGGATTCTTCCTTTTCGGTGTCTCAGCAGCCGAGAGCGATGTGCAGCGCAATAGGGAATTGCTGAAGGAGCGCGCCTGGTTCGACATCCCGATCGTTTACAACAACGGTCGGCGCGCTGTTTTGGCCGTGCAAAAGGGCGAGCCCGGAGAACGAGCGTTCAAGGAAGCATTCGTCGCCTGGGGCGGTTAAAATGAACGGACGTAGCAAACGTGCGCAGATAAAATTAAACATGGCGGCAGGTTGAGATCTATAGCGGAGTTCTGAAAGAACCTATTCCGCCCAGGATTTCCGACCTATTGCGGCCGCCTGGATTGATGCTCGGGGCACACGAGGATCAGTTTGCGGTGACCCTCATGAATGCGCCGGCGTCCCTCTCACCCCATCGGGGAGCGCCGAGCGATGCGCAGGTTCAATTACCCAAAACGAGAAGGGCCCGGCGGGGGCTCAAGCCTCCCGGCCACCGCTCGGCAAATCTGGGTTCAGCCTCGAACGATCAGCTTGCCTCAGTATCTGGCCAGCGCAGCGGCAGATTGTCGATGAACGTCTCGGGCGTGACGCCTGATCGGCCAAACACTTTACGCCATCGATGAGGCCATTGCAGACGAGGGACGCCTTGAGCCCAGCGATCCCACTCTTCGACGCTCGCTAGGCGAGGTCCTGCCATGAATCTAGGAAGCCGGAGCCCGCAAGCGCAGGAAACGCCGTGAGACCGGCCGCGAGCCCCAGAATTGAAGCAAGCGTCTTCATTCGGGCCTCCTTTGTCCAGCTACGGACGCGCCGCCCCTCCCAAGCAGCCACGTAGACAGTGGTAACAATC
>WNGG01012854.1_pt1 | contig 15652 bp, 9 predicted proteins | sample 5400661 | NCBI WGS metagenome assembly WNGG01 (sample SAMN13153372, study PRJNA577476) | soil metagenome | isolation source: 100 cm soil or saprolite under Garry oak tree replicate 1 | place: USA:California | collected 2016-06-15
CGCTCGGTGCTGGTGCTCGGATCCGGGGCGTATCGGATCGGAAGCTCGGTCGAATTCGACTGGTGCTGCGTCAACACCGTCCGGACCCTGCATGAGCTCGGTTACGGCACGATCATGCTGAACTGCAATCCCGAGACCGTCAGCACCGACTACGATGTCTGCGATCGGCTGTACTTCGACGAGATCTCGGTGGAGACCATCCGGGAAATTCACGACAAAGAAGGCGTCCACGGGATCGTCCTGTCCGTCGGTGGCCAGACCCCGAACAACCTGGCGCTGAAGTGCGCCGAAGCCGGCCTCCGAATCCTGGGGACGTCGGCCACGAGCATCGACAACGCCGAAAACCGTCACAAGTTCTCGGCGCTGTGCGATGCTCTCGAAATCGACCAGCCGCCGTGGGTCGAGGTGACGTCCGTCGAGGCTGCGGAGGCGTTCGCCCGCAGGGTCGGCTTCCCCGTGCTGGTCCGGCCGTCCTATGTCCTCTCGGGCGCCGCCATGGCGGTCGCGGAGAATGACGCCAGTCTTCACGAGGTGCTGGAGCGCGCCTCGGTGGTGTCGCCGGAGTACCCGACAGTCATCACCAAATTCATCGAAAACGCCAAGGAAATCGAAATCGACGCGGTCGCGAAGGACGGCGAGATCGTGGTCTACGCCATCTCGGAGCACGTCGAGAACGCCGGCGTCCACTCGGGCGATGCCACCCTGGTGCTTCCGCCGCAGCGGACTTACATCGAGACGACCCGGCGGGCGCGGCGAATCGCCGCGAAGATTGCCCGGGCCCTGAACCTCAACGGGCCGTTCAACCTCCAGTTGATGGCACGGGACAACAACGTCATGGCGATCGAGTGCAATGTGCGCGCCTCCCGGTCGTTCCCGTTCGTCTCCAAGGTCTTCAAGGTCAACTTCATCGATCTGGCGACGCGTGTCATGATGGATCGCCCCATCCGGAAGGTCGACGCTTCGGTGTTCGAGCTCGACTACGTCGGCGTGAAGGCTCCGCAATTCTCGTTCATGCGGCTGCAGGGTGCCGACCCGATCCTGGGCGTCGAGATGTCCTCGACGGGGGAGGTGGGGTGCATCGGAGAGGATTTCGACGACGCCTTCCTCAAGGCCCTGCTGTCGGTGGGATATCGCCTGCCGATCCGCGGGGTCCTGCTCAGCACCGGTCCGGTGGCCTCCAAAGCGGCGTTTCTCGAGAGCACACGCGCCCTGGCCGAGGGGGGCGTCAAACTGTACGGGACGCGCGGGACCGCGGCCTTCATGGCGGAGAGCGGCGTCGAGGTCACTCCCGTCTACTGGCCCTTGGAGCAGATGAGCCCAAACGCTCTCGATCTGGTCCGGGACGGCACGATCGATCTGGTGGTGAACATCCCGAAGGATGCGTCCGAGGAGGAACTGACCAACGACTACATGATCCGGCGCGCCGCTGTCGACCACGGTGTGCCGTTGATCACCAATATCCAGCTCGCGCAGCGGCTCGCCCAGGCCCTGCTCCGTAAATCGATCGATTCCCTCGAGATCCGGAGCTGGTCGGAGTACTGAGGCTGATGCTATCGCCCCGGTCCATATCGCGGTGGGTCGAGAGTCATCCGCTGCGGGTCCTCGCTTCTATCCTGCTTTTTTCCCTTTTCGTGGACGCCGGATGGCTGTGGACCCATCCACCCAGTCTGGACTCGGGTGAAACCTTCCACTGGTGGCCTGTCGTCGTCAATGTCGCACAGGGGTGGGGCTACAGCGGCTGCTTCCCGGAGTATTTTCCGTTCTGCGGACCGGCCAATCAGGTCACCGCGGCGCGTGAGCCGGTTCCGGTGCTTCTCTTTGCTGCCGTCGAGAGACTGACAACGGACTCACTCCTGCCCGCTGTCGTGGTGGAGATTGCTCTCAACCTGGGGATCCTGATCGGGATCTTCCTTCTCGCGCAGCGGCTGGCCGGCCCCCGTGCGGCGACAGTGGCGGCCCTTCTTTGGTCGTTGTACGTACCCGCTCTCGAGATGATCCTCCAAGTGTCAGGGGAACTGGCCGCCACGCTGTGCCTGGTCTGGGGTATGTTCTTTGTTGTTCGAGCGCGTCGAACAGATCAGGCCCGTGATTGGCTGGCTGCGGGAGGGTGGGTCGCCGTCGGGACGCTGTCGCGGTCTGCCGTCGTGGTCCTTGCACCCGCGCTTGGCCTGGTGGAGTTTCTCAGGACACCGGTCGCCACGCGAGGCAGGTGGCGAGGAGTCGCCTTATCGGGATCCATCTTCTTTCTGACGATGTGTCCCTGGATCCTGCGCAACTATGCGGTCTTCGGTCGTCCTGTCCTGGGGTCCACGCTGATGGGCTACAATCTCTATCGCCACAACTACCTGCTGTCATCCCCGGACTACCTGCGCATCGTAGCGGGCGAGGAAGGCGGGCGTGCGGTCCAGGAATTGCTCGCGCGCCGACCCGATCTCCGAGGGACTGAAAACGAAGCCGAGATGAATGCCGTCTACGTTCAAGAGGCCTTGCGTACGATCAGGGCTTGGCCCCTGCGCTACGTGCACCTCTCCGCCTATCGCTTCCTGTCGCTCTGGTTCAACTCGGGGGTCCTCGAAGCGTACGGGGTCCGCCCGAGGCTGCGGGATTATCTGCTCGGGGGAGAGCAGGCCATCCTGCTCGCGCTGGCGATCGGCGGACTCGGATATCTCGGACGGGAGGCCTGGCCACTGGCTGCGGGCGTCGCTGCCTACAGCGTGTCCCATATGCTGGTGAACAGTCAGTTGCGTTACATCGTTCCCGTGATGCCGCTCGTGATGGTGCTCGGTGCCGTGACCTTACAACACGCTCTCCGGTGCCTCCCGGAGCTCGGGAACGCGGAGAAGACCGCGAGCCATGACCGAGTCGACGAAGGCGCTCTCCTTTAGCTCGCTGTCCCTGCACGAAGCTGCCCGCTTCGCTCTCACGGCAGCGCTCTCCGAGGGTCTGGCGCTGGGCTTCCTGGACGTTTCGCTGAGCCTCAGCCGCAGACCCGCGGGAGCCTTGCGCCATCTCGGGGGCGCTCTGGCTCCCGTGGCGGCCTCGAGCGGGGCGTTTTTCTTCTTCATCTTGATCATCCTCCTCCCTTGTGCGCTTCTTCCCGCAAGAACACTTGGACAAGGGAAGGGAGCCTTGCTCGTGTCGCTGGCTACCGGTGCGGGCACGTTCCTGGGGCTGGCCGTGTTCTACAACCTGACTCGCCTGGAGCTGAACGCGATCCAGACGAGAACCCTGATTCTCGCGATCTGCCTGTCGCTGGCCATCGGCGCGCACCGACATGATCGCGCTCGGGCGGTCTGGACCGATTCGAGGATGCCGCCGGGGATCCGGGCCGCTTTCCTGTCGCTGCCTCTCCTTCCGGTCACCGGTTTTCTGTTCGTATGGGGCTGGGCCTATCGGCGGGCCGCCGCTCCGGCGGATTCACCCGGGCCGTGGGTAGCGGCCTTCTCGATCACCGGCGCGCTGCTGGTGATGGCTGCGATTCACCTCGCACCACGGGTGTACGTGGAGCGCTGGCTGGGCGCGCTGGCGTTGCTGGTGGTCGCAGCTCCTGTTGGTATGTGGCTGTTCAACGGAAGCCGGCACCTCCCGCCAGCGGCGGCCGCACGAACCCATGCCGTCCACAAGGTCCTTTTTCTCAGCATCGACACGCTCCGGGCCGACGCGGTCTCCGCGCTGAATCCCGTCGCGCCTCCGACACCTTCCCTCGACTCCCTGGCGTCCGATTCGGTGGTTTTCACGCGAGCCTACTCCCCGGCCCCCTGGACGCTGCCCGCATTTGTCTCGATGATGACGGGGGTCGCGCCTCCGGTGCACGGCGTGAAGAGCCCGGCGCTGCGTATCCCCGACACCCTCACGACGCTCGCGGAGCGGATGCGCGAATCGGGCTACGTCACTGCGGCCATCGGACACAATCCTTGGCTCCGGCCGGAGCACGGGATGTCGCGGGGTTTCGGGAGCTACGATATTTGCCCGCGCGATGCTGCACTACTTCAAACCACACGGGCCTTATGAGCCTCCGGAGGCTTACCGGCCCCGGGAGAATCCTCCGGCGGGAATGGGTTACAGGTTCGGGGGTGCACCCGCCATCCGCATGGGATCGGTGGTGATCCCGCCGCCCCAGAGACTGTGGGTGAGAGAGCTCTACGAAGGCGAGGTGCGTTTCGTGGATGACAACGTGGGGGAAATCACCGCGGAGCTGAAGCGATTGGGGATTTACGATGAAACGTTGATTGTGTTCGCCTCGGACCACGGCGAGGAGTTCTGGGAGCACGGATCCTTCGAGCATGGACACACGCTTTACGAGGAGCTGATCCGCGTCCCCTATTTCATCAAGCTCCCCGGCCAGGGCCCGAAGCTGCGGGAGGATAAGCGGGTTTCTACCGGCAGCATCTATGCCACCGTCCTCGACCTGTGCGGGATCAAGGACGACCCCAGGTGGCTTTCGTATCGGACTCTGACCCCCCTGTTCAGAAACGGCTTCCTTGACGATGCTCCGGTCCTGACTGCCTCTCCCCTCTATTACGAGGACCGGGAGGCGTGGATCCGGGGCTCGACGAAATGGATCCACTCCCGCGTTACGGATCGGCTGGAGATTTTCGATTTGACGCACGATCCTCATGAGCAACGAGACCTTTCCATGACGTCGCCCGAGAAAGCGCGCGAGGCCTTCGAGGATCTGGCTGGTTTGCACGATGCCGACGAGGCGCTTCGCGAACACTACCGCATCAGGGGTGAATCGCCTGCTGCAATCGATCCCGAAGCCCTCGAAGAGCTCCGCTCCCTCGGCTACGTTCACTGAAGGGCGGCAATCGCCGAAGCCGCTCTCCGTGACTCAGCGCAAGGAGTGAGGAGGCGCCGATTTCAGCCAGGTTTGAAATGGCTCGCCGTCCTCCGGGCTCTTCCCCACCTCGCGGTCCAGGCGGGCGAAGATGGACTCGAGGTCGTGCACCGGTTCACGGGTGGATGAGAGCCGGAGGTAGGGGCTGCCTTCGACATCGCCCAGCCCTTCGAACTTCCGGCAGGAGGAGACCTTCGATGAGGAATCCGAAGAGAGGCCCAGCAACCATGCCGCAAACTTCGACCACCCCGCGGGGTTGCGGTAGCCGTCCAAACCACCCAGCGAATAGTCAGGCCTGACAAAGGAAAGATCCGCCGCGATGCAATCCTCCGCGTCCAGCCGATAGCGGTCGGGAAGAGGCAGGCCCCGGTAGAAATAGAACAGGGGCATCGCCGTCTCCATGACCCGCTCCTTTCCGTAGTAGTAGCGCAGGTTCTGGAGGACGGAAAAATCTCCGATGACCAGGCATCCGGCCGGAAGCCTGGCCCCCAGCGTCGAGGCCGCCGCGAAGGCCGGTCCGCGGTCGCGGTGGTACGGCAGGATCGTCTCGGACGCGTTGACAAGCCCGAGCAGGGCCAGCCCGGCGCCGCAAAGAGCGTAGACGGCCACCCGGCCGCGCCCGCGGCCCTCGTCTGCAAACTTGAAGAAATCCTTGATGGCCAGAGCGATGAGAAGGATCAACGGGAAGAGAGTCACGATGAAGAACTCCTTCTCGCCCGGAAACCACCAGAGGAAGAAGGCGTAGAAGGTCAAGAGCCAGATCAGGAGGAAGCGCCGCTCCGCGGCGAGCTCCGCGCTCCTCGACGATCGGATGACGTGCCACAAGACGAGTCCAGCCAGCGCCATCGCGAAACCGGAAATGACGAGGAGACGCAGGGACCATGGGAAGGTGACCATGTCCCTGATCTGGCTGTGGATCAGCCTGCCCACACCGAGAACGGAGAAATTCCGCACGGTACCCCAGCCTGGGTTGGGCAAGAACGCATAAGCCAGACAGAAGCGCAGGAACCGAGCAGGGGCTGAGTCCGATCCGGTGGTGGAGAGTTGCGGGATGCTCCCCCCAACGTCCGCGTGGGTGAAGGCCAGGAGGTAGGCGAGAAGAACCAGGACACCGGAGAGAGCCAGGATCCAGAATCTCTTCCCGTCCCGTCCGCTTCTTTCTCCGACGAGCCAGTACGCCAGTGGAACGCAAATGAAAACATTGGACTGATGGTAGAGGATGCTGAGCGCGACGAGGACCGACACGGCCACGCCGACGAGCGGCGGCGTGGGGCTGCGACCTCGGCGCAGGAGCAACACCATCAGCAGCGCCAGGCTTCCCGTCGCCGGCACGTAAGCCTCCATCTGGGTGGAGTACAGCCAGAACCCTCGAGCCAGGAGGAGGAAGAGGGCCGCAAGGAGGCCTCCGGCGGTGGAAGACAACAGGTGTTCGGCCAGCAGAAACATGGAGAGGACGGCGACCACGGCCCAGAAGACATTGTGGAGCTGACCGGCAACCACCGGATCGGGAGGCATCCCCAGAGAGACCAGGCCTTCCCGGACGACTCGAACCAGCGGGACAAAGAGGAGATGATGGGGGTGGTAGATCCCCCGCCCGGTCCTCGCCGAGAGGGCATAGTCCAGGCTGTCCGCCGTCTGCTGCGACGCCTTCAGCGACAGGAGAAGCACCGCCGTCAGCGCCGGAAGCGCCACGAGGAGAATCACCCGCCGGAGGCGGATCGAGTCGCCGCTCACGCCTGTGCGCCCGATTCCAGAGGGGGGGAGAGCATTCCAGGAGACGCTTTCATGATGGAGAGGAACTGGTCCGCCCGCAGCGGATCCACGGGAAGGACGTCCCGGCTCCACGCCCGCGCCGTGTCGGGTGACTGGAGACGCTCCGCCAGCGCCGGAGCGGCGTAGAGGTCCAGAGGCGGATCGTAGATGTAGTCCAGTTGGAGCCCTCGGTCGGCGAAATGCCCAAGCACCTCGTCTTCGTGATTTCCCGTAAAAGCGGCTCGGTCCTGTAGTTGGCGTTGTCCACGCGGACCCAGCGGTCGAAGTGGTCCAGCCCTCCTCCTTCTTCCCGGGCCCGGAGCACCTGGGCGAGATCGTACGACATCCGGTGCCCCTGGCGCTCACGCTCTGCGGGATGGAACCGGTGGCGCAGGGCCGCCAGGGGGCGGCGTGTCATCGTCCGATCGGCCGCGTCCCGGATGAGGAGGCTGACGCCGTCACGCGCCCTCCGTCCTGCGCTGCGTCGGAGAATCTCCGACTCCGCTCGCCGGGCCAGCGGAATCCTCCTGTTCCCCTCCGAGAAGCAGAGGACACCTCCCACTCCGTCGACGTGCTTCGTGAGGCTGAAGGCGGCCACAGGGGAGATTTGACCGATGCGGCGCTCGCCGAAGCGGCTGTCGAGCGCCTGGCAGGCATCCTCGATGAGAAGTATGCCGTGCCGCCGGCATTTGTCCTCCAGGAGATCCATCCGATCGGGAATGCCGTACAGGTTCGTGGTCATCACGGCCTTCAGACTCGACCAGGTGCGGTCGTCCACTGCCGAGGGATCCAGGTTGCCCGTCGTTGGGTCGAGAGGACCCATCACGGGTATCAGGCCCGCCGCCAGGACCGTGAAGAATACAACGTCGTCATTGACGGGCGAGAGCAGGATTCGATCCTCGGGTCGCAACCACTCTCGGAAAGCCAGGTAAAGAGCGAGACGACCCGACGGGACGTACAACGCCTCCCGGTCGTAGCGCCTTCGGAAGAATTCCTCAATTCCGCGCGCGGGATCCGTCATGGGGCGGGTTTCTCCGACCCGGCGGCAAGCTCGCGGGCCCTCCGCGCCTGTCGACGGATCCTCCACCGATCCCGGGCATCCACGAGCCGCTCCGGGAGATGCTCCCGGACCCACAGCCTGGCGTCACGGAGCTTCGCGGTGCTCAGGTAGGCGAGGGCCCCCACCGGGCCCGGGGCCCCGATGCGTGCGCGCTGGACGTAATGGCTCGTCGTCCCCCAGCGGGTTTTGAATTCTTCCACGCCCCCCAGGAAATCGTAGGACACGAGGCCTTCGGCGATGCTCTCCCGGATGGCCATTCCCCGCAGCACGACTCCAACGCCGCCGACACCCTGGGGGCGGAAATGACGATCGAACGCCTCCTGGAGGGAGTGCAGAACGCCACGGAATGCGAAGCCGAATTGCGCCGCCCGGATCACTCCGTCCACCTCGAGATGATAGAAGCGCAGCCAGCCGCGACGCAGGTAACCGTCCGCGATCTCCCTGTAGAACGCCCGCTTGCGCGGATTGTAGAAGGAACCGGGGTGCCCCTCCGCTTCCCACCTCCCCTGGTGCATTTCGAAAAAACGATCCAGGTGTCCGTCAAGCTCCTCCTCCCGGCCGGTTCGCACTAACCTCACCTTGAAATTTTTCATCAATTTGTTCGTGCGGTAGCGGACAGTTGTCCTGAATTTGGTGGCCAGAGAGCTCAGATAGGTTTCATAGTCGGCCGTTAACAGGATGGAAGAGCAGGGGTGCCGCTCCAGGTGAATTCGATCGGGCGCGCGAGCGCCTAAGAGTCGAATCAACAGATCCGCGGAGGGCTGATCATGCCTGAGCCCCCGGAGGTTGGCCAGGGTCCATTGTCCTTCCAAGAAGCGCGTCAGCGCAGATACAAACTCCTCCACGGCGTCCTTCCGCGCGAGGATTCCCAGGTATTCCGAGCCGACCCCCTCGTCTCCAAGGAATGAAAGGACCCTGGGACCCGACAGCACGCCCGACCCCAGGCGTCGGCGATAGAACGGCGCCAGACCCACCAGGACCCCCGATTCATCGCGCGCCGTGACCAGAAGCGATTCGCGTCCATCACCGTAGTGCCTCATCCAGGCGATGATCCAATCAGGGCTCAAGAAGATCTCGGGCTCGGACGCCTCCTCCAGCAGACGGCTCCACTCGGGAAGAAGCCGCTGGGCCCATTCCCTCGAGGGGACCCTCTCGATATTCAAGTCGAGAACCTTGCCTCGCGGGCGGGCAGGTAGGAGGTGCGCCGACCCAGCGGCCGGGCCAGGTCGCCCGTACGATGGCGGTCCGCCCAGGCCCGGGAGAGCAGCTCGAATGACGCCAGGAAGGCGGGCACATTTCCCGGCAGACAACGACGCAAAGCCAGACGATCATCACCGCGACGCACGGTCCCCGGCTCCGTGGTGACGGCGCAGCGGTAGCCAGCCTCGGCCACCAGCCTGCAGGTGATGTTGCTGAGATCGGGGAAACGACCGTTGGGGTAGGCGAAATCCAGGACGGGCTGTCCCAGCATCTGCTCGAGGTCTTTGCGGGACCCATCGATTTCCGCCCTGGCACTTTCGGCTTCCAGCGCCGAAAGGATAGGGTGCGTCCTGGAGTGGGCGCCTACCGTGAAGGGCTGCTGGATCATGCGGCGGAGCCGATCGGGCCCAACCACTCGATCCACCTCGGGCGGGCGGACGTATCCACCGGCCTCCACAGCCAGACGGTCGAGGATCTCCTGGCGCCTTCCCTCCTGGGTTTTGAGGGCCTCCTTGATCCTGAAATAGGCGTCGTAGCGGCTCGCCTCGTCCGCGACAGGCAGCAGGGGCCAGAGGCCCCGGACTTCTGGTATCGCCGCCCCGCGCCAGCGACCAACCAGCTCGCGGAGCGACGAAACCCAGTGGTCCCGGGATGATCCCACAAAGGCGCTGGGTATGAAGAAAGTTGCTGGAACGTTGAATTCCTGCAGCATGGGTATGGCGAAAGTCACATTATTGTCGAGGCCGTCGTCGAACGTCACCGCGAATGAAGCGGCGGGCGGTGACTCACCCCGGGAAACCGCGAGAGCAATTTCCTCCAGAGACACCAGACTGAGATGCCGTTTCAGGTACCGGAGCTGGTCGCGAACATTGGAGATGGCGTGACCCCGGGAAAAATACGCCGGGTCCGCGTCCGTGGTTCCGTGGTATCCGAGGATCAGGCAGGCCTGTCCGGACTCGAGCGTCCGTCGCAGCAGCGGACCTGTCAGACCGACACCATGGAGAACCGCGGCCATGGCATATTTGAGCAGACGCGTGATCAGCGCTGGAAAGCGCCCGCCGGGCGAAACTTCCTGCAGGTGCGTTCGCAGGTCCTGTCGGAGAGACCGCCAGGTCTGGGTCACCGGCGCATTCGTGGAGGAGAAACGCTGAAGAGTCGCGCGCACGCGTGTCCCTGAAATCGGACGGCTACCTGAATCATGCGACACGCAGCGTGTCTGCGTCCGGCGGAGAGGATTCCGATCGCAGGCACGAAAAATGCTGAGCGGTAGCCGAACATTTCACGTCAACGGCTGCTGTTCTCAAATGCGAGAGCTCCGATCCTTGTGCGACTGGCCTCAACTCGTGCATCATAATTCCGTCAGCCTGGCGAAGCAATGGGCGCGGGCGTCGAGTTGCCCTGCGCTCGGCGCGAACGCGACCCATGCGATGACTCGGATGCGCGATTGTGATGGGGGGATACGGCGTTGAGCTCGTCACGGCGTCTCGTCGTGGTCCTTGGGGAGGGAATCGCGATCGGGCTCTTCATCGGGGGCGTCCTGGGGTGGTGGGAGGTCTGGCTGAATTCCGACCTGACCCATCGGATGTATTGGCTGGCGACTCAACGTCTGGCGGGGCCGATGGTGCCCGGAGCGGGCTGGGGGGCCCTGGCATCCGCAACGCTCGCCCTGCTGCTGGGGGAGCTGGCCCGGCGGGGGCGGCGACCTTTATGGATCGGAATCGTCTGCCTGGAACACCTGTGGATCGCGGCACTGGCCGCGCTTGCATTCCCCTTTCGCGATACGGCGTTGCTCCTCCACCGATTCAGCACGTACGGTCTCACGCGAACGGTCTTCGGGTCGATCGCCGCGGCCTCTTTTCTCCTTCTCACCGGGCGCTCGTTGGATGCACTGAATCGCGCGTGGAACTCCGGCGACCTCGATATCACCGATGCGGAGGCGCGGGGACGTGCGAGTGCCGGCGGGATCACCGGGCGCCGATTCGCTGGATTTCTGCGCGCCTGGGGAGCCTTGAGGCGACTCCGCTTCGTAATCGCCGTCCTGGCCCTGGCATCGGCCGGGTTGCTGCTGATCCTCTGGGTTCTGCTGCCGCGGCTGTCCGCCGTCCGGGCCTCCGGGCGGCCCTCCGTCATCCTCGTGTCGATTGACACGCTGCGCGCCGACCGCCTTGGCGCTCTGGGCTCAGCGCGCCCACGGACCCCCCTCCTCGACGGGATCGCCACCGAGGGGATGGTCTTCGAGCAGGCGATGTCCGCCGCGCCGTGGACACTCCCTTCCCACGCTTCGTTGTTCGCGTCGCGTCTTCCGTTCGACCAGCGTCGACTTTGGGACTACAACCACGAGGTCCCGCTCCGCCAGACGTTGCTCGCGGAGTGGTTTCGCGAGGCGGGCTACCGGACGGCGGCCTTCACCGGGGGTGGCTACGTTTCCTCTCGGTGCGGTTTCGGTCAGGGTTTCGAAATCTACGAAGATCACGACGAGTTGATCGAGGGCGGCCCCGAGACGATCGCGGCCGCGGCGCTGGCGTGGGTCCGCGCCGTCGGGAGGGCCCCGTACTTTCTTTTCGTCCATACCTACGAACCGCACTACCCTTATCTGCACGCCGATTTCGCCAATCCCGCCGATGCCGGTCGGCTCCCCCGCGTGGTGTCCCCCAAGGAGGTCGATGCGATCCACCGCGGTGAGCTCATCCTGTCCGAGGCCGAGCGCCGTTACGTGACGGATCTCTATGACGGGGACGTCGCCCACGCCGATCGAGTGATCGGGGGCTTTCTCCAGACACTGACACGCCAGGGGATTCTCGACCGCGCGCTCGTCGTGGTGCTCTCCGATCACGGGGAGGAACTGTGGGACCGGGAGCCCGCCTACAGTCCGGATCACGGTCATTCGCTCTACCAGGAGCTCGTCCACGTGCCGTTGGTGGTCCGCTGGCCCGGTCGAGTCCCCGCGGGGTCTCGGATCCGAAAACCCGTGAGCCTGATCGATCTGGCACCCACGCTCCTCGCGCTGACCGGACTCCCCGGCGATCCGGCTCACCAGGGCAGGAGTCTCGCGCGGACAATGCAGACGGGCGAGGAACCGCCGCCGCGGTCGATCCTGGCTGAGGCGATCGAGTACGGTCCGGACCGCTTCATGATTCGGGAAGGAGACCTCAAAGTCGTTCTCACCCCCTACCCGAATCGCTTTAACCTCGTCCCGATCCCGGCCCACACCCTCGAGGTCTTCGACCTTGCCGCCGACCCGCTGGAACGACACGACCTCTCCGCCCACCTCACGAAGCCGGTCGCCGAGATGGTGGACGTGCTCTGGCGGCGAGCGAGGGGGGTTCTGAGCGGCGCGGTGCGGCAGGACGATCAGGGCCCGCCCCTCCCGGAGGATCTGCTTCAACAGCTGCGTTCCCTTGGTTACCTGCACTAGGAGGATGTCCCTGCTCCGGAGAATCGGTACCCCCCTCCTTCTCATCGCCGTTTCGTCTTTCCTCGCGTTGTCGCTGTGCGAGATCGGCTTGCGGCTGTTCCGGCCGGTCCAGTACCTCAAGCCCCCCACCCCGATCCCGCCGGAGAAGCAGGGGGAATCGCTCTACCGCCCTTCACTGGTCCCAGGGCTCAGCTACGAGATGGTTCCGGGACGCGACGGTTCATTCGAGGGGATGTCGGTTCGAACCAACAGTCTCGGCATGCGCGGTCCGGAGCCGACCGCTGCCGACCCGTCGCTCGTGCGAGTGGCTGTGGTGGGGGACTCCTTCACCTTCGGCTTCGGGGTTCCTGAAGAGAAGACGTACCCCAGCGTGCTGGCCGGAATCCTGAATCGGTCGCCGGCCGGCCGGGAGCACCGCTTCGAGGTGTTGAACCTGGGCGTGGTCGGTTACAACACCCGGGACGAGGCCGTGGTTGTGGAGCGCCGGGCCCTCGCTCTCGATCCTCGCCTGGTCATCGTAGGATATGTCCTGAATGATCCTGAAATCGATCCCCGCCCGTCGCTCCACAAGTACTTCGATCCTCCCGTCTGGTGGAGACACTCCCATGTCCTTCGGCTTCTTCATCTGGGATGGAACTGGCTGGACGTCTGGCGGTACGGGGGAGGGGACTACATCCGTTATCTGCACGCCCCCGACCGCGACAAGTGGCGCAGCGTGGTGACCGCCTTCGGGAAGATCGGCGATCTCACGCGGCAGCACGGAACGCGGGTCCTGGTCGTTATCTTCCCCATTCTGCCCGAGGACGAGTGGACCGGCTATCCTTACACCGACCTGCATCTTCAAGTGGTGGAGGCCGCCCGGAAGGAAGGATTCGAGGTCGTGGATCTTCTGCCGGTTTTCAATCGCTACCCTCCCTCCGAACTCAAGGTGTCGGTGGAAGACGGCCATCCCAATCCGCTCGGTCACGAGCTGGCGGCCCAGGCCATCGCCGACGCATCCCTACCCCTCATCAAGTGAAGAACGATAGGTGGCTCTGGGCCATCCTTCTCCTTGGGGCGGCCGTTCGGCTGGTCGGTCTCGGCCGGCGCAGCCTTTCCTACGACGAGTGCCAGCAGTTCTGGGCTTCCCAGGGTAACGCGTTGATCTCGAATCGCGAGATCACTCTGGACCCCCCGGGCTTCGCGTGCCTGCTCCACCTCCACGCCGCGGCCGGTCGCAGCGAGACCTGGCTGCGTCTCCTGCCCTGCCTGTTCGGGATCCTGGCGATCGCCGCCGTCTACCGCCTGGCCGTGGCGGGCACTGGAAAATTGTGGACGGCCCGGGCGGCCGCCTTCTTCATCGCTCTTGCTCCCTACCCGATCCGATATTCCCAGTCCCTTCGGGTCTACAGCCAGGCGATGTTCTTCGCCGCCCTGCTCGTCGTCGCGTTCCTCGAGGCGACGGACGAGGAAGACCGCCGGGGATGGCGCGGCGCCGTCGTCCTCGGGTTCGCGAGCTTCGCGGCGCTTCTCTCCGTCTATGGCAGTGTCTGGCTCATCCTGATGATGCTCATCCTCCTTGCCTGGCGCGGACGTCGCGACAGAGGGCGCGCGTGGTGGCGGGCCCTGATCGGCCTGGCTGCGGGAACCGTCCTGGCGATTCCCTGGTATCTGCTCTCCCTCCCCGTGCAGCTCACCGAAGGGACTCCTTCCTCCTTCTACGAGGACAAGTTCCTTCCCCTGTCGCTCCTGCCGGCCGTTCGCTTCCTCGTCCGGGGCACCCTGGATCTCTTCGCCTTCTTCTCCTTCATCCATCCCGGAACCGGCCTGCTCTTCGGCGCATTGGCGGTCATCGGGATGGTCCACCTCCGTCGGCAGCGGCGCGGCGCGACCCTGCTGGTCGTCTTCCTGGGAAGTCTGGTGTCGGCGGCCGCCGCCTCCGCATTTCGCCTCTACCCGTACGGAGGGACCCGGCAGATGCTGTTCGCCGCGCCCCTCTTCTACGTGCTTGGCGCGGCAGGCATCGAGTCGCTGCGCAGGCATTTCCGAGGCGTGCCGGCTGCCGCCCTGCTGCTGGCGATCGCCGGTGGATGCGGAGTCTTCCTGTACCGGTACCACACCGAGCCCGGGGGCCAGGAGATGCGTCCGGTGATCGGCTGGCTGGAAGGCGCGGCCCGGCCCGACGACCGGATCCTGGTCAACAAGGACGCGCTTCCCCAGTTCCGGTTCTACTATCGCGGGGACCCGGCCCGCATTGTCGTGGGCAAGGTTTCGGTGATCCGGGACTACATCTCCGAAGCCAATCGGCTGATGGCCACCGCCCCGCGATCCCGATGGTGGCTCGTCTTCTCCCACGGCTGGAGCGCCGAACGGCGCCGGGAGCTGGAGGCGATCGATCCCCGATTCCTCGCCGGGGAGAGATTCGAGGCGTACCGGGCCGCCGCCTACCTTTTCGAACCCCGGACCGGCAGTCCCGCGCCACCCCGGGACGGAGCGGTTCCGTGACGAAGGCGGGGCGTCCATGGCTGGGTGGGCTGGCGCTTCTCGGGGCCGCCCTCGTTCTCTCGCTGCTTCCGGGGGGAACGACGGGCGGGGCGTCCGGCGCGATCCTCGCGCTGATCTTGCCCGGCTACGCCCTCCTGATCTGCCTCGGCACCCCGGCCCGACTCGACGGGCTGTCGGACCTCCTCGAGTGTGTCGCCGCCTCTCTTGCGATCACTCCGCTCGCCCTCCGACTGGCCGGCACGATTCTTCCCTTCGACCGGCTTCACGTGATCGGCGTGCTGGCCGGGGTCGCATCGGGGCTGCTCGTCCTCGGCGCTCTCCGCCCCCGGCCCGCCGTCGCGCCCTCCCGCAGGAGGATTCCGCCCGCCGTCTTTGCGATCGTGATCGCGACACTGCTGCTGCTGGCGCCGACACTGGCGATCGGCCCGACCCCTGATGGAGGGGAGACGCGAGTCAAGGGGTGGGACCTGAACAACCATCTGGCGATCGCCGAGTCGATCGCGACCCGGGGGCTGCCACCGCTCAACCCGTTCCTGGCGAGCGATTCCCCCTTCTATTACCACACCTTCCTGCACATCCTCCTGGGGGCGATGCTGGTTCTCGCCGGGGAGGGCGCCCATTCCTACCTGCTGATCTCCTTGTTGACGCTTCTGCTCGCGGCCGTCTTCCTCGTCACGTTCTACCGGGCGGTCTCGGAGATCACCGGTGACGATCGTATCGCACTCCTGGCGCTGCCGCTGGTGAGTCTGGTCGGCGGGTTCGACCTGGTTCCGATGGCCGTCAAGGCGCTCTTCGAGAAGGACGGGATCCATTTCCCGGTGACCTTCATCCTGCGGCACTGGAACGTGGACGGCTGGGTTTCCAACAGGGGGATGCTGGTGCCGAGCTTCTTCGCCAGCTTCTA
>WNGG01004484.1_pt1 | contig 15649 bp, 17 predicted proteins | sample 5400661 | NCBI WGS metagenome assembly WNGG01 (sample SAMN13153372, study PRJNA577476) | soil metagenome | isolation source: 100 cm soil or saprolite under Garry oak tree replicate 1 | place: USA:California | collected 2016-06-15
CGGCCCTGTCCGCTCTGCCTCGAGCAGCGCTACGCCTATTATCTGGCGATCCCGCTTGGCGCGCTGGTGGCGCTGACGGCGGCCAGGGATGCTCCCCGAGGCGTGCTTCTTGCCGGGCTTGCGATACTCGCAGCCGCCGCGCTCGGCAATGCCTGGCTCGGCGCCTATCACGCCGGTGTCGAATGGCATTTTTGGCAGGGGCCGACCGATTGCACCGGCGAAATCGGAAACCTCGGCAGCGCCGGCAACCTGCTGCAGCGGCTCGACACCGTAAAGGTGATCCGCTGCGACGAGGTGCAGTGGCGCTTTCTCGGCCTGTCGCTGGCCGGCTACAACGTGCTGATCTCGCTCTTGATGGCCGTGATCGCCGCGTGGGGGATCGTCAGAACAGCCAGACCCTGAACCTCATGGTGAGCCACGCTCTAATCGTCGACATCTTCCTGCGGGCGTCCGAACAGATGGACGATGCCCGGCGTCGTGATGGTGACGAACACGAAGCGCGACAAATGATGCGCGCCGACGAAGATCGGATCGATGTGCAGTGTCAGCGCCAGCGCCAGCATGGCGTCCATCGCGCCCGGCGCGAACGCGACAATGACGTCGGCGAACCGCACATGGGTGGTCAGCGCAATCACCGCGACGAAAACAGCGGAAATGGCGATGGCGATGGCGAAGGATCCCAGCGCCGCATGGACATGGCTGAGCAGGGTCTTGGTCTTCATCCGCGCGAACCGGCTGCCGATCAGCGCGCCGATGCCGACCAGCGCCACCCCTCGCACCCATGGCGGCAGACCGCCCTCGATCAGTCCGGTGCCGTGCAGCACGCTTGACCCGATCATCGCTCCGAACATCCAGCTCGCCGGGAATCTTATCAGCCGCAGCAGGAGCGCCGCCGCCACGGACGCCGCGATCAGCTCAGCCAGTTCGAGCGGCGATGCGATGGCTACTGCGCCGGCCGGTGACGACGGCGGGGCGATCCCGGTCAGCGCCAGCAGCAGCGGCAATGCCGCGGTGAGAATGATCACCCGCATGGTCTGCACCACCGCGATTGCCGGCACGTCGGCGCCTTTCTCGATCGCGAGCATGGTGATCTGCGACAGCGCGCCGGGGCTTCCCGCCAAAAATGCCGAGGTCTGGTCCCAGCCGTGGACGCGCTGCAGATAGATGCTGCTGCCGAAGGTGGAGCAGAACGTCGCCAGCGCCAGCAGTGCGATGGTCAGCGGATAGGCGCCGATGTGCTGCAGCAGCTGCCGCGACACCAGCGAGCCCAGGGAGATCCCGAGCAGCACCAGCACGGTCTGGGTCAGGATCGGCGGCATGGTGAGCGGCCGTCCCGCGATCGCGGCGATGCCGACCGCGATCATGGCGCCCGAGATCAACCCGCCCGGAAGGTTGAGCAAAAGAAACAGCGCGCCGCCGGCGGTGCCGATAGCCAGCGTTTCGAGCACGTTGAGGATCTTGATGCGGCTGGGAATGGCAAATGCCATCGGTACGGGAATTTGGCTCACGCCGCCTTATGGCAAATCCCGGCGCAGGGGACAAATGCGCCAACGCAACTGCAGCAATGCGCCACCGGGCACAGGGCTCGATGGCTTTGCTGGCATGCCCCGCGAATGCGGGACATGCCATATTTCGAGGCCGTTGCGGCGCCATCAAGGGCAGGCGGATTACCGATCCCCCGCCGCAGTCGTCACCGGGCTCGCCAGGCGAGACCCGGTGGCGGATGGTGACGCCGCCGCGCAGCAGTTGGGCTCGCTTACTTCGCCTTGTCGGCCGCGGTTTTCTTGCATTCGGACATGAACTTCTTTCGCTCCTTGCCGTGCAAGCTCTTGCCATCGGCTTCCTTGGAGCATTCGAGAGACGCTGCGGTACGCGGCTTGTCGGCCTTCTTTTCCGCAGGCGCCGCTTTTGTAGCCGGAGCGGGGGTGGCCGCGGTCTGTGCGAACGCGGAGCTCATCAGGAGGAGGGACGCGACAACGGTTGCGGCCGCGCGGGTAGATATAGTCATCATGGGAAACACCTCGGATTGAAGAAGAGCGCAACGTCGCGCTGGGATGCTGAACCGAAGATGAATGCGGCCGCGCGGGCCGTGGTTTGGCGTCACTATATTTTCACTCAACCACCGCGCGCTCCGTTGTCACGCGCCGCCGCCGCGCTAGGATGGGGAGTTTCAAGACCGTTATGCCCCAGGGAGACCAAGGATGACCACTCAAGCAAGAATATTATGCGCAATTGCGGTGTCGGGTTTTGCCGCGCTTGCGGCGACATCGCCAGCGCTGGCCCTGACCGCGCAGGAATGCAGTGCGAAATATCAGGCCGCCAAGACCGCCGGCACGCTCAACGGCCAGAAGTGGAACGATTTCCGTAAAGCGGAATGCGGATCGGACGCCGCGGCGGCCCCCGCCGCCATGCCTGCTGCCGCACCGGCGGCGCCGAAAGAGGCGGCAGCCAAGCCGAAGAAGGAAGCTGCGCCTCCCGCCGCACCTGCCGCCGCGCCTGCCGTTCCCGCAGGGCCGGCGGTGTATCCGTCCGCCGTGGATCCGAAATACTCCAAGGAAACCGCCGGCAAGGGCCGTATGCACACCTGCGTCGATCAATACAACGCCAACAAGACCGCGAACGCCAATGGCGGCATGAAATGGATTCAAAAGGGCGGTGGCTATTACAGCGAGTGCAACAAGAAACTGAAAGGCTAAGCGCCTGCTCGCGAGGCCAACGCGGCCGGCCATTTGTTCGTGCCTCGCCGATCTTGATGCGGCGCCGTATTGCCAGCCCGACGGGATGATGATGCGCTGCCGTATCGACAAGCGAAGGCAGGGAAGCGATCGATGGAATCGGCGGCGACCTATTGCGGCACGGTCTCGATAGCGAATGATAGCGAGCCTCAGCCTTATTTTGTTTTGCTGTGTACCTTTCGCAGTCGCCGCTGCTCTGGCTGACGGTGACGTTGCTGGTTTATGCGACCACCGACGCGTTATCGCTGGTGACGCATCGGCATCCACTTGCCAATCCGGTGCTTCATTCGATCTGGATCATCGGGGCGTTCCTGCTGCTCACGGGCACGTCGTACGCGGCCTATTTCGGCGGCGCGCAATTCGTGCACTTCCTGCTCGGGCGGGCGACCGTGGCGCTGGCGGTGCCGCTCTACGAAAACCGCAAGGTGGTGGCGGCGGCGATCCTGCCGATGCTGGCGGCCCTCGTGGTGGGCTCTCGGTGACGGCGGGCGTCGCGATGGGCATCAGCGAATCGTTGCACGCCGATCCATCGCTGACGGCGGTCGCGGGCGTGTTCGCCGGCATCGCGATGAGCCTCAACGCGCTGGTGACATCGCTGCTGGTGCCGCTGGCGGTGACGCTGCTGGTGCGGTGATCTTCATTGCGATTTTCTATCATGTCACCATGGAGATTCGCAGAAATTCCCTCTGGAGCGTTTTCAAGCGAAAGCCTGCCCCGGACTTGATCCGGGGTGGAAACCGGTTCGCATCAAGAAAACGCGTCAAATCAGGAATCTAGAGCCCCGTTTCGATTCCATCGAAACGGAAAAGGCTCTAGGGTCGTGCCGTGCAAGCAAGGCTATTACCTTAATGATCTCCATGATGCAGGGCGTGCTGGGACTGGCATCGGGAGCGCTGGTTGGATTTTCGCTGGGCCTGGTCGGCGGCGGCGGATCGATCCTCGCGGTGCCGCTGATGGTTTATGTGGTCGGCGTGCCTGACGCCCATGTCGCGATCGGCACCAGCGCCATCGCGGTAGCTGCGAACGCCGCGGTCAATCTGTCGAACCATGCGCGTGGCGGCACCGTGATGTGGTCGTGCGCGCTGACATTCGCGGCTGCGGGAATTGCCGGGGCCTTCGCCGGCTCGATCTTCGGCAAAATGCTCGATGGTGAGAGGCTGCTGGCGCTGTTTGCGCTCTTGATGCTGGTGATCGCGGTGCTGATGCTGAAAACGCGGTCGCGGATCGGCCTGCCCGACGTGCAGATCAGCTGGGCCAATACGCCGGCCATCGTCGGCCTCGGTCTCGCGACCGGGACGCTGTCCGGCTTTTTCGGCATCGGCGGCGGATTTTTGATCGTGCCGGCGCTGATGCTGGCGACGGGAATGCCGATCATGAACGCGGTCAGCTCATCGCTGGTTGCCGTGACGGCGTTCGGCCTGACCACCGCCGCCAGTTATGCCTATTCCGGGCTGATCTCATGGGGGCTGGCAGGATTATTCATCGTCGGCGGTATCGCCGGGGGATTGATCGGCACCCGATCGGCGCGGCTACTATCGGCTCGGCGCGGCGCGCTCAACATTGTGTTCGCCGCCGTCATTATTGCCGTGGCGCTCTATATGCTGGCGCGTAACATATCCCTATCCTGAGCGTAGATAGATGCGGGTCAGGGCCGGCCAGGAGAACAGACATGACCAGATCGTTCGATCCCGACCCGTTGAATCCCAGACGCACCCGACGCGAAACGCTTCGCGCGCTTGGCGCCGGCGCGGTTGTGCTCGGCATGGACTTCGCGCCGGGTTCGGCGCTGGGGCAGGGCAGCGAAGAAACGGTGCTGACGGAAGCGCTGGTGTTGCGCGACCCGGATATCCCGGCGGCAGGAAACGTCGATGGCGACATTACGATCGTCGAGTACTTTGACTACCAGTGTCCGTATTGCCGCAAGATCGAGCCCGAGCTGCGGCAGGTGGTGCAGGACGACGGCAAGATCCGCCTGGTGTTGAAGGACTGGCCGGTCCTGGGGCCGGTTTCGGTGATCGCGGCGCGGATGGCGCTGGCGAGTAAATTTCAGGACAAGTACCTTCAGGCGCATGAGGCGCTGATCGGTGTCAACTCGAAGCTGACCGAGCCGCGCATCCGCGAGTTGCTCGCTGGCGCTGGTATCGACGTCGATCGCCTCAATCGCGACCTCGTCACCAATGCCAAGGCGATCGACGCGATCCTTGCGCGCAACGACGATCAAGCCAAGGCATTCGGTTTCAGGGGGACGCCGTCCTTCATCGTCGGCAAATTTCGCGTGCCCGGCATATTGACCATGGCGCAGTTCGATCAGGTCATTGCCGATGCGCGGAAAGCGGCGGCGAACAAATAGCCGATAACCGGCAGCGAAACGCCCTCATCGACGGACGAGGGCGTTTCGATATTTGTGCGCGAATGGTTTAGCGCGATTATTTCGACGACAGCTTGACCCAGTCGTCATGGGCACGCACCTTGAGCGTGTTCCAGTTGCTCTCTGCGACGTCCCAGTTGACGATGGTACGATTGGCGGTTGCTGCCTGGCCCTTGGCGACCGTCGAGGTCGACATCGAGTCGTACGTGTAGACGCCCGCGACCAACAGCAACGCGCCCAAAATCATTCCGACAAAAGTCTGCATGGTAGCCTCCGATGATCCGAACAACGCCATCGCCATCCGATGGTTCCATCCGATCGTCCCGGCGAACGAGGTGGCGCCGAAAATCACGATCGCGTCTTCGTTGGTACCGATACTGTCCCAGGTGCAGGTACCGGCGCCGATGCAGGCGCGACCGTCACCATATTGAGCAATTTCAGCTCATCCGGCTTGAAGACGAACAGTTTTTCGTGCGGGGTCTCCATGGCGTGCACCCAGACCTGCAGGTTGACGCCCATGTCGCCGAGAAAGCGCTGGCAGCGCGCGGAGATGTTTTGCGCCACGCTCATCTCATCGCGCGGAGGGCCGTTGGCGGCCGAACTGATCGCCGCCACCTGGTGCACGCCGATTATGGCCTTGTCGGCGGCGCGTCGCTCGACGCCGCCGGCGAACACCAGCGGACACGACGACGCGCAGTATTTTCCCGCCTCGACTTCCGTCGCGAATTTTCTTTCGCGAATGAGCCGCCCCATCGTCAGGGCATCGGCTACCGAGCCGCCCGGCGAGTTCAGCGCCACGGTCTTGATATAATCGCCGCGCCTGCTGACTTCCGCTGCGAAGGCTTCCGAGATTCCCGGCGTGATAGTGCCGGTCGCCATCAACTTGCCGCCGCTCACCAGCTCGAACGTCATCGGCTTGGCCATCGCACCCTCCGGCTGCAGCAGCGGGACGAGGCGCTTGTCGCCGCCGGGCAACAACGGTGCCAGGATCGACGGCACCAGGCTGGGAAGATCCAGCGTCGGTGAACCCTGCCTTAGCTCGGCTGGTGTCGTCGCGGCGTCGAGGTTGGCAATCCACCCGTTCATACTGACGAGGTCGACCGCGAGCACGGCGATCGTGACCGTGACCGTGCTGCGGAAAATCCAGCGCAAGATGGCTTCGCCCGGATTGTCCGACAACCAGGCGTGAAAACGTTGCTGCATGGTGAGGGATTGCGGCACGGCGATACGCTATTTGGTGAGCCGCGCCGACGACAGCGAGGTGACATTTTCGTCCGCGCCCGCCGCCGGCTCAGCAACGGGTTGGCCGTCTGTCTTCACTTCGGCCGGCGAAACCTCCTCGTTTGGACTTCGGCGCGCGTCCTCGATCTCGCGCGCCATCTGCAATGCCGTGAGCAGCTCGCCCGCTGTCATGTTGGATGCGCTGACAGCCGGAAGCTCTTGGCGCCGGATCGCGGCGTGCACGACGCAGAGGATAAGCACCAGCACCGCCGGCATCAGGTCGATCGAGATCGCGCCAGCCCAGCTCGGGATGAAATCGCCGGCATAGCGCAGCACCGCTTCGGCGGGCGAAAGTGTCTGAAACCTGATCGGTTCGATCCGTGGCGTTGCCAGGATCTTATCCGCGGCGTCCGAGAGCGATGCCGCCTGTGCGGCAATCGAACTCTCCACCTTGCCAACCACAGCGGTCTGCCGATCCGCAAGATCGGAGGTGCGACCGCCCGCGGCCGGAGCGATGAAACCCGACGACAGCGAGGTTGCGGCGCGCTTGACCGCCGGTGCGACGGAAGTTTGCTGCAAATTGGCGATCACGCCCATCAGCGCCAGCGACTCGGTTGCGAATGCATCGCTGCGCGTCGAAATCGGTCCGCGATCGCTGATCAATTCGCGCATCCTGGCGAGACTCTTGCCGCCCTGCTCGTACAATGCCGAGACGCGTTTGCCCGAGGCCTGAACTTCCTGGCCGAGACTGTCGAGCTGCCCGGACATCTGCGTCAGAAGCTGCACCACGGTGCCGGATCCGGAGGTGCCCGTCAGCGAACCGGCACGCTCGGCGTCGGCAAGTTTCGCGAAACGCGATGACGCGAGCTGGATATCCGGCAACAGTCCTTGTGCTGCGATGGCGTTGGTATTGGCGGTATCGAGATCGCGGGTGTAGTTCTGCACGGTGATGGCAAGATGCTGCTGGATCGCAGCGGCGCCGGCCAGTGCCGAGGCGTTCAGCCATGACGACATCGCCACGATCATCAACGAGCCGAGCAGCATGCAACCGAACATCAGGCCGCGGCCGGTGCGATCGATCACGTGCGGCATGAACTGCATCAGGAACACCCAGAACGCGTAGATGCCGACCGATACCGCAACGGAGTAGATCACCGCGGCGAAGAACACCGTGGTCGGGCTGCCGTTGAGCAATTCGCGGACGCCGAGATAGGTGTAGACGCCGGCGGCCAGCGCGAGGATTGCGGTGGTGAGTTTCAGCGTGCCTTCGAGGCGCGTGACGCCGTTGGACAGCAGCACTGAAGCAGAGCGGGACGGCGGGGCCGGAGATACCGGGGTGTTATTAGGGGGCATAATGGGTTCCGTGCGGTTCAAAAACCAACTGAACAGCGCCCCGCTGCTCGCTAAGCCCTTAACTTCTGGGGATAAATTCGGACCAGATTATGTCGGCAGTCGTGGAAAACAACCGCCAAATCGGCTATCATGGCGCATGACGACAAACAACGTTTTGACCGATGTGATCGCGGAGTTCGGCCGGAAATACCTGTGGTGGGAACCGGTGAGCGGACAGCCGCATTCCGAAGATCGGATCATCGCCCAAACGATGAACCTCGGGACATACGACGACAGTCTCCTCCTGGAGGAGGCGGTCGGCAAGGCACGCTTGCTTGAAGTAATGTTGCGAGCCGAGCCCGGTTGGATCAACGACCGCTCCTGGGAATTCTGGCGCGGCCGGTTGTCGTTTGCCACGGGAGCGTCGATCCCAGAAAAGGGTCAGCGAAGGGCGTTTCATGCCGCGACACCGGTTGGCGTTAGTACCTGGAAGCGCAAACCGGTATTGCAGCCCATCCTTCGAGACGGCCACGGAGCCTGTCATCGGGCGCGCATTCGCGCGACCCGTTGGTGGCCTCCTGCAGCGATAACGGCGAAGCCGTTACGCGGGGATGAGGTCTAACTTGTTGAAAAACAACAACCTCATGCTGAGGAGCGAGCGACGCGAGCGTCTCGAAGCATGGGCTGCAAGCGCCTCACCGATCTCTCATAGTCAGTACCAGTCTACTTTGCATGGGGTTGTTTTCGCGATTTTGTGTCCAGGCCCGGCGGTTCACCGCCGAAGCCGCTTCGCTCTTCGAGCTGCGGCGGACAAGTCGCTTTGCACACCCTGCGATTCTAGGCCTTCGAGTCCGCCGGCAGCGTGGTGGCGCCTTCGCCGAGCGCGCGTTGCGTCGGCGCCGCAACGGCCAGGTGTTGCGCGCCAATGGCGGCTTGGCGGGAGCCTCATCGTTCAGCGCGCAGCCACCCAAGTATCGCCGCGTTCATCTCGCGCGGATAGCAATGGCTGAGATCGTCAAGCTCCCGGTAGGTCACATCGGCGCCTGCCGCCGACAGCAACTCTCGCGTCTGCCGCGCCACCTGCACCGGAAACATCCAGTCGAGCCGGCCGTGCACGACATGGATGGGAAGCCCGCGCAGCCTTTCCGCATCGGCCATTTCCGCCATCAGTGGATGGAAGGTCGCGGCAATTGGCGCAAGATGGGTGAAGGGCGAAGCGCTCTCCAGCCCGGTGACGTAGCAGAACGTGCCGCCGTCGCTCATCCCGGTCAGCAGCAGCCGGCGGGGATCGATGTTCCAGCGTGCTCGCACGGAAGCGAGAATGCGCGCGAGGTTCGGGGTGTCGGTATCCTCGCCCATTAACGCCCAGGTGCTTTTGTTCGTGCCGCCGGTCGCGGTGGGTGCGACCAGGATCGCACCATAGCTGCGCGCGTCGCGCAGCCAGCTCCACAGGAAACCGCGGCCATTGCCGCTGCCGCCATGCAGCGCCATCACCAGCGGCCAGGCGCGGTCCGGCGTGTAATATTCCGGCACGTAGAGCGAAAAGCCGCCGCGGCTGCCGGGTTCGTTGTCGTTATGCATGATCCCGGTATTTTCCTGTCCCGGCTCGGCGAGACGCGCCAGCAGGTCGGCGTCTTCGCGCAGAGGAGGATCGATGAAGAAATTGCTCACCGGCGGCAGTTTTGCGGTGAGCGGATACAGCGCCTCCTGCGCGCGGGGGGCGTAACGCAGCGCGCGAAACACGGCTATCAGGTCGCCGTTGCCATGCTGTACCGAGCGCAGTCCCTCGAACGCGGCGATCGCCGCATCGCTAGCGGTCTCCAGCGGCGTTCGCAGATGTGCAAATCCTTCCGGCCAATCTGCCAGCCGCGGACGGACGGCCTGCAACGCCTGATCGGGCGTGCCGGCGGCTTCCATGACAGCATCGAATTGCGCTGGGTTCAGATGACGGGCGATGAAACCGAGGGCTTCGAGCGATTGCAGCAATGGCGGCAACACCGCCACGATGTCGTCCACCACGGCCTCGCTCATCGCGCGTGCCCCTGTGTCAATGCAGCCGCGGCGCCTTGAGCAGTTTGATCCGGTCGGTTGAGGCCAGGACCACGTCGAACGTGACGCCTTCGTGGTAGACGGTGAGCGGCACATCGACACCCGCGGGTCCGAGCGACCAGAGTTTTCGGTAGAACTGCGTCTGGCTTGAGATCTTTTCGCCGTTGACGGCGAGGATGACGTCGCCGGCCTTGAGTTCGGCGCGCGCCGCCGGCCCCTTCGCGGAGATGCCAACCACCACCACCCTGTTCTCGATCTCGGTTGAATACATCCCGAGCCAGGGCCGCGCCGGCTTATTGACGCGGCCGAATTTTCGCAAGTCGTCGAGCACCGGCTTGAGCAGATCGATCGGCACGGTCATGTTGACATGCTCGGCCTTGCCGTCGCGCTCGCGTTCGAGCTGGAGCGAGCCGATGCCGATCAGCTCGCCGCGGTTCGAGATCAGCCCGGTACCGCCCCAATTGGGATGCGCGGGATAGGTGAAGATCGCCTCGTCCAGCAGATACTCCCAGTAACCGGCGAACTCCTGCTTGGCGGCGATATGGCTGGCGACGGAGCGCGCGCGTCCGCCTGCGCCGCCCACCACCACGCGGTCGCCGATCTTGGCATCAGCCGAACAACCGAGCGGCAGCGGATCGAGATCGATGCGGCCAAGCGCCTGCACCAGGCCGAAGCCGCTCACGGAATCAAAGCCGAGCGCGTGACCTTCCACCACGCGGCCGTCGCCGAGATGCAGCCAGACCGCTTCGGCCTCTGTGATCAGATAGCCGATGGTCAGCACCAGCCCGTCGTCGATCAAGACGCCGTTGCCGGCGCGCTCAGTACCCAGGTTATCCGCGCTGAAGGCGTCGCCGGGGATGATCGAATGCAGGCCGACCACCGACGCAAGCACGCGATCGAGATCGAAACTGTAGTCGCCGGCGCGGGGCTGCGACGCCAGCGGAACTTTCCATTCAGTCAGAGAAAGCATGAGGGTCTCCTGCTCGACGATCGCGCCTGAGCGCTCAGCGCTCCGGCATGATCGGAATCCATAATGGTCAAGGCATGACCGTCTTATGAGACTTATAACAGTGAAACGATCGTCGAGCGAGATCGGAAGTAGCGACACCTCCTTCGCGCCGGCCGCATGGCTGGTGCTCCGAGCGGCGCTAGGCGGGGTCTGGCGAAGCTGATAACGATTTCACTGTCACAGGGATCGGGGACCGGGATGGACAACCGCAGCGACATTTGGCTTGGCGTTGACGCGATCAAGCCACGTTTCATCGCCTTGAGCGACAAGGTCTGGGCGATGCCCGAGGTGTGCTACACCGAGGCGCGCTCCTCCGCCGAACATCTGGCCGAACTGCGCCATCAGGGTTTCCGCATCGCAGAGAATGTCGCAGGCATTCCCACAGCCGTGATGGGCGAATGGGGGGAGGGTGGCCCCGTCATCGCCTTCCTCGGCGAATACGATGCTCTGCCCGGTCTAAGCCAGGAGGCTGATGTGGCGGAGCCTCGCCCGCTCGAGGTGGGAGGCCATGGCCACGGCTGCGGCCACAATCTCCTGGGCTCGGCCGCGCTGCTCGCCGCCACGGCCGTGAAGGATTGGCTGGCTGCGCACAAGGCGCCGGGGCGCGTGCGTTATTATGGTTGCCCCGCCGAGGAGGGCGGTGCCGCGAAAACCTTCATGGTGCGCTCAGGCGCCTTCGATGACGCTGACATCGCCATCACCTGGCACCCGTCCAGCTTCTGGGAGGTGGCGGTGACGCCATCGCTGGCAAACACGCGCGCCGATTTCATCTTCACCGGGCGAGCCTCGCATGCTGCGGCCTCGCCCCATCTGGGCCGCAGCGCTCTTGACGCAGTGGAGCTGATGAATGTCGGCGTGAACTACATGCGCGAGCACATGCCAAGCGACGCCCGCGTCCACTATGCGCTGCTCGACACCGGCGGCATTGCCCCCAATGTGGTGCAGGCCCACGCCCGCGTGCGCTATTCCATCCGCGCCCGCGATCTGCCCGGCATGAACGAGTTGGTGGAGCGCGTTGGCAAGATCGCGCAGGGCGCGGCGCTCATGACCGAAACCAGAATGGAGATGCGGATCATTTCCGCCGTCTCCAATGTCTTGCCCAACACCCCGCTCGAGCAAACCCTTCACAGGATCATGGAGGATCTCGGTCCCCCGCGTTTCGACGAGGCGGACGAGGAATTCGCCGCGAAAATCCGCTCCACCCTGACCGAGAAGGACATCGCTGCCGTCTATCGTGCGATCGGCATGGATCCCACCGAGCGCCCGCTGGCCGATTTCATCGTGCCGCTTGACGCCAAGCGTAACCCTCTGATCGGCTCGACCGATGTGGGCGACGTGAGCTGGGTGGTCCCGACTGTTCAGGTTCATGCTCCGACCGTGGCTATCGGCACCCCGTTCCACACCTGGCAGATCGTCGCGCAGGGCAAGAGCCCGGCCGCCCACAAGGCCATGGTGCAGGCCGCCAAGGCCATGGCAGGGCTCGGCGTCAAGGCGCTTAACGAGCCGGACCTGATCGCCGCCGCCAAGGCCGACCTCAAGAAGCGCACCGCCCGCACGCCCTATGTCAGCCCGCTGCCGGACAATGTCGCGCCGCCGCTGGACATGTCCTTGACCTGAACCTGGACCTGATTTGGCGAACACATTTTTCGCCTGAGAGGCGCGACAAAATCCGCGGGCAAACCTTACGGGTCGAGTTCGGTATCCCAGTATAAATAATCCAGCCAGCTATCGTGCAGATAGTTCGGCGGGAACAGCCGGCCGTTGCGATGCAACTGATGCACCGTCGGCGCGAACGGCGGTTGCCGCGGAAACATCCGCGCCTGCTGCGGCGTCAGGTTGCCCTTGCGCAGGTTGCACGGCGAACATGCGGCGACGACGTTTTCCCAGGTGGTCTGGCCGCCCTTGCTGCGCGGAATGATGTGATCGAAGGTGAGATCGTCGTTGGCCGAGCAGTACTGGCAGACGAAGCGGTCGCGCAGGAACACGTTGAACCGGGTGAAGGCGGGATGCGTGGTCGGCTTGACGAAGGACTTCAGCGACACCACGCTCGGCAGCTGGATCTCGAACGAGGGGCTGCGCACCGCGCGGTCGTAGTGCTCAACGATATTGACGCGGTCGAGGAACACCGCCTTGATCGCGTCCTGCCACGACCAAAGAGACAGCGGATAATAACTGAGCGGCCGGAAGTCCGCATTCAGCACCAATACCGGCCAACCGCCTTGCGAGACATGTGCGTTCAAGTAACGCTCCTGACTCCCGTTTTAGCTGCGAAGCAGCATGAGTTGACATACTACAGGCAGCGTGACGGGATTGTGAAGAGCGTTCGGGGGCTTATCCAGCGGGGCTGGAACCGCCGGCACCGGCGGAAACAGCGTCTAATGCGTAAGAAAACCCCGGAGGGCCACATGCGCAGATTGCTGACGGTTATGGTCGCGGCCCTCGTTGGCCTCGCAGGGACCGGCATGGCCGCCGCGCAGGGCTATCCGACGCACGCGATTACCATGATCGTGCCGTTCCCCGCCGGAGGCGCGACCGACACCTTGGCTCGCTTTCTGGGCGAGCGTATGCGCGGAATTCTGGGTCAACCCGTGATCATCGAGAACGTTGCCGGTGCTGCCGGCAGTCTCGGCGTCGGCCGTGCCGTTCGTTCAGCCGCCGACGGCTACACGCTGAGCATCGGCACCTCGACCACGCATATGCTGACCGGCGGGCTCTACGCTCTTCAGTTCGATCTGTTGAAAGATCTGGAGTCGGTCATTCAAATCGGCAGCGAACCGCTTTTGATTGTCGGCAAGAAGAGCCTGCCGGCGGAAGATCTGAAAGGGCTGATCGGGTATCTCAAGGCCAATCCGGACAAGGCGTCGGTAGGCATCGCCGGCGTCGGCGCGACAGGTCATCTCACCGGAATCTCGTTTCAGAAGGAGACCGGAACCAGGTTTCAATTCGTGCCGTATCGCGGCAACGCGCCGGCCATGCAGGATCTCCTGGCGGAACAGATCGATTTCATGATCGAGCCGTCGTCGAATTTCAAATCGCTGGTCGGCGCCGGAAGCGTCAGGCCTTACGCGATCACGGGCCGGACGCGGTTGCCCTCCTCACCGGATATTCCGACGGCGGACGAGGCGGGTCTTGCCGGCTTCTTTGCCTCGCTCTGGTATGGACTTTGGGTTCCCAGGGACACGCCGAAGGATATCATCGCCAGGCTGAATGCGACGATGGTGCAGGTTCTTGCTGATCCAATGGTGCGGAAGCGTTTCGACGAACTCGGTATCGAGATCACGCCGCTCGCACAGCAATCGCCCGAAGCCCTGCGTGCGTTCCAGAAGGCCGAATCGGAACGATGGTGGCCTATCATCAAGGCATCCAACATCAAGGCGGAATGAAGAGTCGGGCTTTTCGGCAGGCCTGCTCTCGGACAGCATCGCGAAATCGGCGCATTTGGCTGGTTCTTGGCCATCATGAAGGTCCTCGCCATTCAGACCGGGTTCGTCCGGATCAAGACCGCGCAGGTCGAGGGGCAGGGGCACGGCCTGCCGCGGCGGCTTGCGATTTTTGCCGACCGGAACTGGACCGGCTGGCTGCCGACTTACGCATGGGTCATCGATCATCCGGAAGGCATCATCGTGGTCGACACCGGGCAGGGTGCGCATCTGCTCGAATCAGGCAAGTCGCTTCACCCTTATGTCCGGTGGGAAGTCGGGTTCCGCATCGACCGCGAACAGGAGATCGGTCCGCAGTTGCAGGCGCTCGGCATCGGGCCGCGCGATGTGAAACGTGTCGTGCTCACCCATTTGCATATGGACCATGACGGCGGCCTTGCGCACTTTCCGAACAGTGAAATCCTGGTCGCGCCCGGCGAACTGCAAACCGCAAGCGGATATGCCGGCCGCATGCGTGGCTATCTTCCGCATCGATGGCCGTCCTGGTTCGATCCGAAGCCGCTCAATCTGACAGCCGAATCGTCTGGCCCCTTCGCCATGAGCCGTCGGTTGACGGAAGCGGGCGACGTCATCGCAGTCGCGACGCCCGGCCACACCGCGGATCATATCTCCATCATCGTTCAGGATAGCGAAATCACGTATTTTCTGGCCGGCGACACCTCTTATAACGAGCAGCTGATGCTCGCCGGCAAGCTCGACGGCGTCAGCGCGAATGAGCAGGTCACCACCGCGACGCTTGCGGCGATCCGGCGCTTCACCCAGTCCCGTCCAACCGTGTATCTGCCGACGCATGATCCCGGCTCCGCCGAACGTCTGGCGAAACGAGGATTGGCCGCGGTCAGAGAAGGGCTGCTCTCCAACGCGCCGGCGTGAGCGTGCTTCACGTTAGACTTTCTCCAGCTTCTGCAGGCAGCGGACCACCGCCGGCATCGGCGTGTCCGGAAAGCTGGTCTTCCAGTTGGTGACGCCGACTTCGCCGACATAGATGTCGCCCTTCGAATCCAGCGCGATGCCGTGTGGCGCGAGAAATTTGCCGGTCTCGAGGCCGGGACCATTCTCGCCGCCGAGCCGCGCGATGCGCTTTCCTTTTGCATCGACGATGGTGAGGCGCGGTCCCAAATTCGGCGCGTTCCGGTTCACCGGCATGCCGGGACCGAGCTCGCCGACGATGAAGTTAGGCTGCTTGCCGCCGCAGCAATGCAGTGCGCAGGGCCGGTGCAGATTATTCCATTGTGCCTCGTATTTGCCGTTGCCGTCGAACACCTGCACGCGATGGTTCTCGCGGTCGGCCACATAGACCCAGCCATCCTGGTCCGTGACGATGTTGTGGACGATGTTGAACTGGCCCGGATCGGTACCGGGCTCGCCCCAGGTTTTCAGCAGTTTGCCGTCCGGCGTATATTTGTGGACGCAGGCATTGCCATAGCCGTCCGATACGTAGATCTCGCCCTTGGGCGACAGCGCCGTGTGGGTGCAGCGGTGAAACGGCTCGCCG
>WNGG01004485.1_pt1 | contig 15646 bp, 17 predicted proteins | sample 5400661 | NCBI WGS metagenome assembly WNGG01 (sample SAMN13153372, study PRJNA577476) | soil metagenome | isolation source: 100 cm soil or saprolite under Garry oak tree replicate 1 | place: USA:California | collected 2016-06-15
ATCGTCGCGCAGACCGTTTTCGCGCTCTGCGACGGAGAGCTCGGCGAGATCACCGCGACGCCCTCGCTCCCGAGCGAGTCCGCGTACTTGGATCGCATCGAGCTCAAGACCGCATCCCTGTACGCGGCGTGCAGCCAGGGCGCGGCGCTGCTCGCCGATGCCGAGCCCGACCATGTCGCCGCGCTCGGCGCGTTCGGGACGAGCCTCGGCATGGCGTTTCAGATCACCGATGACGTGCTCGATCTCGTCGGGGATGAAAACGACTTCGGGAAAACTGTCGGGCACGACCTCCTGGAGGGAATGCCGACGCTGCCGATGATCTACGCCGTCGATGAGCGCGACGGCAGCGGCGGCGAGCTCGAGGCGCGCATCCTTGCGCCCGCGAAGACCGAAGACGACATGCGTGGACTGCTCGCGGAGATCCGCGGATCGAGCGGGCCCGAGCGGGCGCGCCAGCGTGCCCTCGCCTTTCACGACGCGGCACTTCGCGCGCTCGAGCGCCTTCCGGACCGCCCCGAGCGCGACGCGCTGCGTAACGCCGCCGACTTCGTGGTGAGTCGGGTGCGCTGATGAGCTCCAGCGAGATCGAGTCCTTCCGCACCCGCTTCGCGTACGAGTTCGACCGTTTGCTCGAGACGATCGCAGAGCTGGACGACGAGGCCATCAACTGGAAGCCGCAGGCTCCGGGCGCGAACTCGCTGCTCGTGCTCGTGACCCATGCCCTCGGGTCGGCGGAGGAGCACGTCGTTGGAAAGGCCGCCGGTAAGACCGTGGTGCGCAATCGCGACGCCGAGTTCGCCGCGGAGGGCGGGTCACGACACCTTGCTGCGCGCGCGACCGAGGTACGTCGCCGGATCGACGACGCGCTCGCTGGGCTCGAGGGCCGGCTCGACGAGGAACGCGAGCCTCCATTTCGGACGTGGCCGGGGTCTCGCGCGACCGCGCGCGATCGACTCGTCCACAGCATCTCGCACACCGCGGAGCACGTGGGGCATGCGCAGCTCACGCGCGATCTGCTGAAGGCAAGAGCCGGGGGCTAGCTGGGCGGCGCGCCGCCCCTTCCGCCGCGACGCTTCCCGCGACGACGGCGGCGCTTGCGTTGTCCCTCGCCACCGCCCTCGGCGACGGGTGTCGGCCGCTCCTGCCGCGGTACCTCATCGCTCCCGTACGCACCGACGCCTTTCGTGTGCGCGGGGACGTCGGCGAACGAGACACCGAGCTCGGCCGCGCTCAACACCTTGCGCGTACCGTCGACCATCCCGACGACGATCGACTCCTTGACCACGTTGACGCCCTGCGTCGTGGCGCAACCGGACGTGCCACAGGAGCCGCTCACGCACGAGGGAATGTGGAACGTGTCGCCCAGCTTCGGCAGCTTGCCCTTCACCTCTTGATAGGTCTCGAGCTCGTAGATGAGGCAGCATTTGAGGCGTCCGCACACGCCGGTGAGCTTCGACTGGTTCAGCGGGAGGTCCTGCTCCTTGGCCATCCGGATCGAGATGTTCGAGAACTTGTCGAGCCACGACGAGCAGCAGAGCTCGCGGCCGCACGTGCCCACGCCGGTCATCACCTTCGTCTCGTCGCGCGCGCCCATCTTCCGGAATTCGATGCGTGTGCCGAAGTGCGCCGCGAGCGCGGCGTTGAGCTCGCTGAGGTCGGGACGCTCGCTGCTCGAGAAGAAGAAGACGAGGCTCGAACCGTCGAACTGCCAATCGGCCCCGAGTATCTTCACCGGCAGGTTCCGCGCCCGGACCATCTCCGCGGCGGCTCGTGTCGCGTCCTCCTCCATGCGCTTGTGCTTGTTCATCGTGAACAAGTCCGCGCCGGTCGCCCTGCGCACGAGGGTGCCGAGCGGTGGATCGATCATCACGAGCGGCGAGTCGGTCGGCAGGATCGCGACGCGCGCCGCATCCTCGCCGAGCTCGGTGCGCACGATGACGAACTCGTTCAGGTCGACATCGTTCACGCCGCCGGTCTCGAAGAAATACATGCGGCCGGCCTTCATGAAACGCGCCCCGATGACCGTGCGCGGCGTGATCATGCCGCCGCTCCAGCGAACGCGGCCGCATACGGAAGGCGCAGCACCAAGAGCTCGAGGAGCATGCGCGCGTTCACATTCGACTCAATGACGTCCCGCCTCCACCGATCGAGCGACAGCGCGAGGTCGACGAGCTCGCGCTGACCCACGGCATTCGCGAGCGCCGTCGATTCGCGCGCCCGGTCCGGCCTGAGCGCGCGGTCCGCGCCGTGCGCCGCGACGGCGGCATCCCGCGCGAGTTCGCTCCACCCGACGAGGCGCGACTCGATGGCGTCGTTGCGTTTCTGCGGGTCGCGCTCGGACTCGGCGAGGTCGACGGCCCATCCGAAGCGGTCGGTGAGGCCGCTCCCGACAAGCTTGTAGAACTCCGCCTCGAGTAGCCGGCGCGCCTTTCGGGCGGCCTCGTCGCTCGCGAGCGCGATCGCGAGGCCGGGGCGACCGGCGCCCGCCGCCGCGTGACGGCGCCCATCGGCCCCGAAGCGCTTGCCCAAGCCTTCCGCGATCTCCGCCATCGGCACGAGCCGGAGGGGGAGCGGCACAAGGCGGGAGCGGATCGTCTCGAGCAGCCGCGCTGGGGTGGGCGTAAGGAGGAGAAGGACCGCGTGGATCGGCGGCTCCTCTAGCGTCTTCAGGAGCGCGACCTCGGCGTGCTCGGAGAGATCCGCGGCGTCGTCGATGATGACGACCCGCCAGCTTCCCTCGAGCGGCCGGAGCGCGAGGTCCTGCTGCATCTCGCGGATCTGCTCGATCGCGATGAACTTCTTATCGGAATCCTTGTCGAGGTCGATGAGCCTGGTGACGAGCCGAACGTCGGGATGCGTGAAGTGCTCGACTTTGCGGCAGGCAAGACACGTCCCGCAGCCGCCGGCGATGCGTGGCTCGGTGGTGCAGACGAGTGTCTGCGCCAGCCGGATCGCCACCGTTCGCTTGCCGATCGACCGCGGGCCGCTGAGCTCGTAGGCATGGGCCACGTCGCCCTCGAGCGCTTTCTCGCCCAGACGGGCGAGCAGGCGACGCTGCCCGATCACATCTCGCACTCGGGTGCGATGGATTCTAGTTGGCTAGCAGCACGGCGCTTCGTCGGGGGGACAGCAGTCCGGCGCGGGGCAGCACGGGGTGGGGCAGCAGGGCTCGTTCATGCGATGACCTCCTTTCGCGCGCGGATGTATGCGCTCGCAATCGCGCCGTTGACACCGTCGAGGCGCGTCTCGCGGGTGATCTCGACGTCGACGTCACGGAACCCGGCGTCGCGGAGCGCGGCGGTGTACTCGTCGATCGAGATCGTCCCCGCGACGCAGCCGGCCCACTGATCGAGGGAGCGCTTGACCTCCGCGGGGAGCTCCGCAAGGGCGACCATGTCCGCGACCGCGAACCGGCCGCCTGGGCCGAGGACCCGATAGGCCTCACGCAGCACCGCGCGCTTGTCGGCCGCGAGGTTTATCACGCAGTTCGAGATGACGACATCGACGCTGGCGTCGGGCAGCGGGATCTCCTCGATCGTCCCTTTGAGGAACGTCGCGTTGGTCACGGCGGCCTTGGCTTGATTCCCGCGCGCGACCGCGAGCATCTCGTCGGTCATGTCCACGCCGTAGGCGTGTCCGCTCGGTGCGACCCGCCGCGCCGAAAGGAGGACGTCGAGGCCGGCGCCGCTGCCCAGGTCGAGAACGCGCTCGCCCGGCCGCAGATCGGCGAGGAGCGTCGGATTCCCACAACCGAGACTGGCCGTCGGATCGATGCCGACCGATGCGAGCTCTTGCGCGGAGTATCCCTCGCCACAGCCGGTGTCGCTGCAGCAGCTCGTATCGCAACAGCTGGAGCTTTCGGCCATCTGTAACGCCTTGGCGGCGTAGCGCTCGCGAACGGCTTCCTGGATGTCGCTCACACCGGCACCTCCGACGCATAGACGAGCGTCGATGCGACGCTAGCGAATCCATTGACGTTCGTCAATGGGTCTGCGAGACTCAGCCCGTGGAAAAGCTTATGGTGCTGCCGGAGCGCGAGCGCGGCGTCTGTTGCCCGCCGACGCTGAAGGCGCGCCCGCAGAAGATCGAACAGACGAGCGAGATCCTTAGGACCCTCGCCGATCCGACTCGCCTGCAGATCGCGCTCTGCCTGCGCGACGCGAAGGAGCCCGTGTGCATCTGCGATTTCACGGCCACCTTCGATATCTCGCAGCCGACCGTTTCGCATCACATGGCCAAGCTTCGCGAGGCCGGCCTCGTCGACGTCACGAAGCAGGGGATCTGGTCGTTCTACCGGCTCTCTCCGGACCTTTCCGCCGCCGCCCGCCGCATTCTCGACGCTATCGGCTAGCGGCCAACTCGCGCGCTGCTTCGTATGCGCGCTCGGTCCGCTCGGCGACGAGATCCCACGTCCATTTTTCCTGAAGACGGAACCGACCCGACTCGCCCATGCGGCGCGCGCGGGTCGTGTCGCCGAGAAGGGTGAGGATCGCGCGCGCGATCGCTTGCGGCTCCTGCGCGACGACGAGGCCATCGATCCCGTCGCGCACCACTTCGCGGAGCGCCGGGATGTCGCCGGCGATGACGGGCCGCCACGCGTACCAGGCCTCGAGGTATGTATGGCCGAACGTCTCGTGCACCGATGGCATGGCGAAGATCGTCGCGCGGGCGTAGGCCTCGGCCTTCTCGGCCTCGCTCACGATCCCGCGGTCGACCCAGCGATCGTCTTTGAAGCGTCGCTCGAACCGCGCGGTCCAGGCGTCCTGGCCGATAGCGATGAACCGCGCCTCCGGGCGGGACCGCCAGACGATCTTCGCGGCGTCGCGGAGCGCGTGGTATCCCTTGTACCGCTCCTTGCGCCCGACGAATAGCACGGTCGCGGGGTCCATCGGGACCTCGGGGAGCCAGTCGATGATCGGACCCACTCCCGTAACGTGCGCGTGGCGTACGCGACGCGACGCGTACCACTCCGATTCCCACTTCGTGAGGGCGATGACCGCGTCATCGCGGCGGTAGCGCGCGATGTCGGAGGCGGACGTGCCCGAGAAGCGCTGACCCGGATGCACGAGCGGCGTTTCGACGAAGGCGGCCCCGGCTGCGCGCGCCGCGCGTTCGAGCGGCCCTGACCACTCGCGCGCGATCGAGTGAACGACGTGCGTCCCTGCGACGGCGTGTTCGAGGTCCGCGCCGGCCACGAGTGACGTGGGCAGGATCCCATCGAGCGCGGCGCCGAGACGTCCACCGCGTACGGGGAGGAAGAGAAAGCGAACGCCCTCGTGCCGCAGCTCGACAGGTCCGGGGGGAGCCGCGTACACGTCGAGCGGTATCCCGGGCCGCCGCCATGCGGGTCGAAGACCGACGAGCGTCACATCGTGATGGCGTTTGGCCAGGGCGCGGGCCAGGGCGCGCGCCTGCGCTTCGGAGCCTCCGACCGTCGAGAGGAGCTTCTTCGCGATAACGACGCGCATGGCGTCGCGAAATCTAGGCGAGCGCCTCGCCGACGTCAGCGTGGGCGTGAGCGAGCGCTCGGGCGTACGCCTCCTCGACGCGGTCGATCACGAGGTCCCAATCCCACTTTTGTCGCAGCTTGGCCGACCCCGCACGCCCCATCGCGGAGCGAAGCGCGGGGTCGTCGAGCAGGCGCTGGATCGCGCTCGCCAGTTCGTCAGCGCGCTGACGGACGCAGAAGCCGTCGACGCCGTGGGCGATCACCTCACGGAGCGGCGGGATGTCACCGCCGACGACCGGACGCTCGTGCAGCCATGCTTCGAGATAGCCGATGCCGAAGGTCTCGTGCAGTGACGGCATGGCGAAGACATCGCATGCGTCGAGTGCGGCGGATTTCTCGGCGCCGCTCGCGCGCTCGATGTCGACGATGCGCTCGTCGGCGTATCGCGCGAACTCGTCGAAGAAGCTCGAGTAAAACCCGGGGATACCGATGAACACGAACCGCGTATCCGGATGTCGCCGCCACACCAGCTCCGCCGCGTCGAGCAAGTGGATATACCCCTTGTAGCGTTCCTTCCGCCCGATGTAGAGCACGAGTGGGGCGTCAGCGGGAATGCCGTGCGCGGCTCTGAACGCAAGCCCGTCGCGCGAACGCACCGCGTTCGGTCCCATTCCCGTCGTGACGATCCGCGCCGCGTCGACCCCTTCACTCGCGAACCAGCCTTTTTCCCAGTCGGTCATCGTCGTGATCGCGTCGGCTCGGCGGTAGCGCGCGAAGTCGCTCGGCGTGTCGCCGCCGTGAAACTGCCCTCGATGCGCGAGCGGGGTCAGGACGATCGGGATTCCGAGCGCTTCCGACACCTCAAGAGAGCTGTCGAGGTACTCGCGGCCGATGTTGTGGATGATCTCGCGATCCTCCGCGTACCACTCGAGCACGTCCGTCCGCATGAGGTCGACGAGCGTGGACGCGTCGGCCACGCTCCCGAAGAAGCCACCTCGCGGCTTGACCTGTACCAATTCGACGCCCTCGTTCGTGAAGACCCGCCGATCGTCGAACGCCTGCGCGCAGACCACACGTACCTCGTGACCCCGAGCCGCGAGCCGCGTCGCGAACTGGTACGCGAGGCTTTCGGACCCGCCGACGCGCGCATAGGCACGCTTTGTGAAAAGGAGCTTCATCGCCGAGCGGTGAGGGGCAAGTCGCGTGCTAGGACGCGACGGCGCTTTCGTCCAGACCGATGAACTTCGACCACGTGCGCTCGCCTGCGCGCACGTACGACGAATACAGGTACTGCGGCGTCGCCGGTGGCCGCACCGGCAGACGCAGGAGCGTCATACGTGCCTCGGCGAGCGTGCGTCCGCCCTTTCGGTGATTGCACGACTTGCAGGCAGCCACGACGTTCTCCCAGACGTGCTGTCCGCCGCGATGGCGAGGCATCACATGGTCGAGCGTGAGGTCATGACCGCGCCGACCGCAGTACTGGCAGGTGTGATCGTCGCGGACGAGGACTTCCTTGCGCGTCATCTTTACGACCGGCCGCGGACGCTTCACGTGGTAGGCGAGACGGATCACCGATGGCGATGGAAAGGAGAGACGCTCGCTCGTCACCAGGTGACCGTTCTGCTCGATCACGCTCGCCTTCTCCTTGGCAAGCAGGACGACCGCTCGGCGGACGTTGCACACGTTGAGCGGCTGAAAGTCGAGGTTTAAGACCAACACATTCGCGTCGACTACGCCCATGTTCAGATTCTAGGGTCAGCGCGGTACGATTGACGTTCCGATGGCCTCTCAGTCCACACCCGACAGGAACGGCTCCAAGGGCACCTGGACCCTGAAAACAGGGCTCGCCCAGATGCTCAAGGGCGGCGTGATCATGGACGTCGTAACCGCCGAGCATGCCAAGATCGCCGAGGAAGCCGGAGCGGTCGCGGTCATGGCGCTCGAGCGGGTTCCGGCTGACATCCGCGCAGCCGGTGGTGTCGCCCGCATGAGCGATCCCGAGATGATCCACGCGATCATGGACGCGGTCACGATCCCGGTCATGGCGAAGGCACGCATCGGCCACTTCGTCGAGGCGCAGATCCTGGAAGCCATCGGCGTCGATTACGTCGACGAGAGCGAGGTCCTGACACCGGCTGATTTGAAATTCCACATCGACAAGCACGCCTTCAAAGTCCCGTTCGTCTGCGGAGCCCGCGAGCTCGGTGAGGCGCTGCGCCGGATCAACGAAGGCGCGGCGATGATCCGAAGCAAAGGCGAGGCGGGCACGGGGAACATCGTCGAGGCGGTCACGCACATCCGCGCGATCACCGAAGGGATAAGCCAGCTCGCCGAACTCGGTCCAGACGCCCTCGAGACGAAGGCGCACGAGTATCGAGTGCCCGTCGAGCTCGTACGGCAAGTAGCCAAGGACGCGAAGCTCCCGGTCGTGCTGTTCTGCGCCGGGGGCATCGCGACGCCCGCCGACGCGGCGTTGATGATGCAGCTCGGCGCCGAGGGAAACTTTGTCGGCTCGGGCATTTTCAAGTCAGCGGATCCGGCGCGCCGTGCGAAAGCGATCGTCGAAGCGACCACGCACTTCCGCGATGCCAAGCTCGTCGCCGAGGTTTCGCGCGGACTCGGCGAGGCGATGCGCGGCCTTTCTCTCGACTCGATCCCGGCTCCCGAACGACTTGCAGTCCGCGGTTGGTAAGGCCTTCGGCCTTCCGGACGTCGCTCGTCTGCGTGCGTGAGCAAGCTCCCGCACTCCTCCTCGCTAGTCCGTAATCGCTCCGCAGGGAGTGTGACCGCGCGCGCCGGCGTCCTCGGTCTCCAGGGCGACTTCGCGGAACATCTCGCCACGCTCGACCGGCTCGGCGTGGAAGGCGTCGACGTCCGCCGACCCGAGCAGCTCGACGAGATCGACGCGCTCATCATCCCCGGCGGCGAGAGCACAACGATCGGCAAGCTCGCCAGCCAGTACGGGATCATCGACAAGCTCAAGGACCGCGTCGCCGAGGGCATGCCGGTGTGGGGCACATGTGCCGGCGCGATCTTCATCGCGAAGGACGTTCCCGGCCATCCGCACCCGCTCGCGTCGCTCATGGACATGACCGTGGAACGCAACGCCTTCGGGCGTCAGATCGACTCGTTCGAAGCCGATCTCGACGTGAAGGCGCTCGGCGAGACGCCGTTCCATGCGGTGTTCATCCGCGCGCCGCGAATCAGTCGTGTCGGCCCAGGCGTCGAGGTCCTCGCTCGCCTCGGTGACGGCACCGTCGTCGCGGCGAAGCAAGGCCGGCTTCTGGCGACGAGCTTTCACCCGGAGCTCACGCACGACGAACGTTTTCACCGGTACTTTCTCTCGCTCGGAAAGAGTTAAATGCCCGCGAGAGCGGCGACACCGCTCGATTTGCGCCGCGTCTCCGCTCTTCTCGCAAGCTCGCTGCGGGAGCCGAGCGGGATCATGGCGTCGGCGCTCCCGGTCCCTCTTGCGGCGGGCGCAGTCTCGACCTGGACGCGGCTACTGCCTGGCCTCGTCGGGCTCAACGGGCGCCTTCGTGTCTTTCTCGAGGAGTACCGCGGACAGCTGCGATCGAGCGCGCTCGTGTACGACGGGAGTCGTCCGGAGTGGGTCGTCCTGATTCTCGCCGCGTTGCAGCAGCCGGGCGGGGCCGACAGCGCGTTCCGCCTTTTATCGGGGATCAGCGGCGCCGCCGCACGCGCCGGGATGCACCGTATCTTCGCCGCCGTCCCGGACGAAGCGCTCGCGCGCGAAACGTTCTTTCAGGCGGGCTTCTACTCGTACACGCGCGAGACCTGGTTCGTCGCCGCGCGAACCGCGGTCATGGCTCCGGTGCCGCGGCTCGCGGCGCGCGAGGCGACCGGCCGTGACGCGCACGACCTTTACCGTTTCTACGCGATGACGACGCCCCACGCGGTGCAGCGCGCGGAGCAGCTCTCCTTCTCCGACTTCGACCTGAGCCGCAGAGGCGGCGCGTACGACCCGCCCCACCTTGTCGGCGGCAATCCCCTCGCGATGCGGCGCGAGTCCGCGCTCCTCGAGGGCGAGGAGTCGCGCCCGCGCGCTTTCGCTCTCTCGTTCAGCGGTCTGGAACGCCACCCGCACGTGTGCAAGGTGCGGACGGCGGATGGCGACGTCGACCTCGCGCGCGATCTGCTCCGGGCGACGGCGCGCGGCCTCCCCTCCGGAAAACCGGTCACCTCGCCGGTGCGGTCGTACGAGGAACACGTCGCACGCGCGCTGCTCGCAGAGGGCTTCCGCGAGATCGCCACGTCGATGCTGTTCACGAAAGAGCTGGCGGAACGAGTGGAGGAGCGCGCGTTCGCTCCGGCGGTCGTGCGATGAGCGAGCCGAAAGTGCTTCCCACGCGCGACGGCTACGACCGGTGGGCGGCGACGTACGACACCATGGGGAACTGGCTGCTCGACCTCGAGGAGCCGGAGGTCGACCGTGCGCTCGGCGGCGTCCAGGGCCTCGACGTGCTCGATGTCGGCGCGGGCACTGGGCGTCACGCGATCCGCATCGCCGAGCGCGGTGGGCGCGTCACGGCGATCGACTTTTCCGAAGAAATGCTCGCGAAGGCGCGCCAGAAGCCGGGTGCGGACCGCGTACGGTGGCTGGTGCACGATGCCGCGCGCCCGCTGCCATTCGCGGCCAGCTCGTTCGATCGCGTGCTCTCCGCTCTCGTACTGGAGCACATCCCTGTTGGTCAGCTTGCTTCGTTCTTTGGCGAGCTCGCACGCGTCGCCCGTGGTGACGGCATGATCGTCGTCACCGCGATGCATCCGGCGATGTTCGTCAAGGGCGTAAGCGCGAACTTCCGCGATGAAAGCGGCGAAGTGCGACCACGCTCTTACGTCGCAACTCTCTCCGATTACGTAATGGGGGCGATCCATGCGGGGCTCATCATCGTCACCCTCGCGGAGCGTTCCGTCGACGAGGCGCTCGCGACGCGGAACGAGCGCTCCCGCAAGTGGCTGGGCTGGCCCGCGCTCTTCGTGATGACTTTGCGACGCGCGTAGCATCGACGTCCGTGCAGGACGAAATAACGAGGTACGGTCCACTACTGCTCGCGATGGTGGCCGTATCGATCCTCATCGCGACGTACCCAAGCTACGTCGGGCTGCCGAAGGAACGCGTTCGCTCGACGCTCATGACGTTCAACGGCGCCTTCGTTCTGTATGTGGCGCTGGATCTCGCGTCCGGTCGAGCCCTCACGTCGATGACGGATCTACCGAAGGCAGCGCTGGTCCTTCTTGTCGCGGTGTTGGTGCTCGCGATCGCGAACGTCATCTACGTGCTCGTGCGACGCCGCGCTCCTCGGTAGACACAATCGGAGCGGCGTCCGCGGGTATGCTCTGTCGAGTTACGAGTCTTGGGCGTGGCCGTCCGCTTCGACGGTCGATGACATGACCAAAGAGTTGCTCGCGACCGACGAGCTCGACGCCATTCTTCACGCCCTTCCCCCGGAGCTTGTCCAGCGCGTTCGCGGCCTTGACGGGCTGGACGGTCTTCTGGAGATCGTGATGGACCTCGGTCGCTTGCCCGAGGCGCGGTTTGCCGGTCGCGAGGAGATCCTCTCGCAGCGCGAAGTCACCGCTGAGGATCTCGCCTTTGTAATTTCCCGCATCGGGCAGTTCGGCGGGGACAACCGCGCGGGCATCGAGCGGACGCTCCATCGCATCAGCGCCCTTCGCAATCGCGCAGGCAAGGTCGTCGGGCTCACGCTGCGCGTCGGGCGCGCGGTCTACGGGACGATGGAGATCATCCGCGACGTCGTCGAGGCCGGGCGCAGCATCCTGCTCCTCGGTCGCCCCGGCGTCGGCAAGACGACCCTTCTTCGAGAGGTCGCGCGCGTGCTCGCGGACGAGATGGGGAAGCGCGTCGTCATCGTGGACACCTCGAACGAGATCGCAGGCGACGGCGACATCCCACACCCAGGCATCGGCCGCGCGCGGCGCATGCAGGTCGCCGCACCGTCGCTCCAGCACGCCGTGATGATCGAGGCCGTCGAGAATCACATGCCTGAGGTCGTCGTCATCGATGAGATCGGAACCGAGCAGGAAGCCGGCGCCGCGCGGACGATCGCCGAGCGCGGCGTGCAGCTCATCGCGACCGCGCACGGCAACACCCTCGAGAACCTCATGCTGAACCCAACGCTTTCCGATCTCGTTGGCGGAGTTCAGACGGTGACGCTCGGAGACGAAGAGGCGCGCCGCCGCGGGACCCAGAAGAGCGTTCTCGAACGCAAGGCGCCCCCGACGTTCCAGACGCTCGTCGAGATTCAGGCGTACCAACGAGTCGCTCTCTACCAGGACGTCGCGCAGACGGTCGACGCGATCCTGCTGGGATCGCCGGTCGCCCCTGAGATCCGCTCGAGGGACGCGTTGGGCGAGCTCTCGGTGCTGACGTCCGCACCGTCGCGAATGCCCGCCGAGGCGCTCGAGCGGCGAAGCACGCCGCGCATCGCCTCGAACGGCGGGCGCGAGACAGTCAAGGTCTACCCGTTCGGGCTTTCTTGGACCAGGGTCGAGGAGGCGGCGCGGGGGCTCGGTCTCCCGGTGGCGATCGTGCGCGAGCCCGACGATGCGGACGTGGTGATCACGCTGAAGAACTACTACCGCCGCAAGACCCCACGCCTTCGCAACGCCGAGTCGCAAGGCATCCCGATATACATCGCGAGGTCCAACTCAGCGACGCAGATCGCGAGTGCCCTCGCATCGGTGATCGAGCTGCGTCGTGGTCCCGAGGACAAGGCGCTCGAGGAAGCCCGCGACGGCATCGAGCAGGTGGTCGGGGGTCAGTCCGATGAGGTCGAGCTCGCTCCGCAAAACGCGTACGTCCGCAAGCTCCAGCATGAGCTCGTCGAGCGCGCGAATCTGAGCTCCCGTAGCAGTGGGCACGAGCCCTTCCGCCGCGTTCAGATATATCGGTGAGCGGTCTCTTCCTCTCATTCGAGGGCGGCGAGGCAGCCGGCAAATCCGTGCAGGCCGGTCGCCTCGCCGAGAGCCTCGGCGCCGGCGGGCGCGACGTCCTTCTCACTCGGGAGCCCGGCGGAACTCCGTTCGCCGAGCGCATCCGCGACGTGCTCCTCCACGCACGCGAGGTCGACCTCACCCCCGAAGCGCAGGCCCTGCTGTTCTCGGCGGCGCGCGCGCAGCACACTCGTGACGTGATCCGTCCGGCGCTCGCCGCGGGAAAAGTCGTCGTCGCCGACCGCTACTTCGATTCGACCCTCGCGTATCAGGGCTACGGGCTCGGCGCGGACCTAGACGGGCTCCGCGCGATGACGCGCTTCGCGGTGGGTTCGCTCGTGCCGCAGCGCACCTTTCTCATCGACGTGCCCGTCGCGGTCACGCTCTCGCGCCTCGCCGCCCGGTCGGGGACGGCACGGTGGGACCGCTTCCACGGAGACGACCGCGCCTTCTACGAGCGCGTCCGCGAGGGGTACCTCCGCCTCGCCGCGGCCGAGCCCGGCCGCTTCGTAGTGGTCGACGGCGACCGTCCCGAGGAGACGGTGGCCGCGGACATCCGCCGCCAGGTCGATCAGCTTCTGGGCCTCCCGGCCTAGCGACGGATGCCGCGTGGCGAAGGGTGAGCGCTACGTTGGCGTACGTCCGCCCTGGCCGCATCGCCAGAAATGACCAATCTGAGTTGACCATCAAAAGGGGTCGGAAGTGGCCCGGGGTATAGTCGCCGCCCGATGAAGCTGGTGGTGGCGATCGTGCATCCGGAGGACGCGGGAGCGCTCGTCGACGCGCTCACCGACAAGGATTTCCGCGTTACGCGGCTCCACTCGCAGGGGGGCTTCCTGAAACAGTCCCACGCCACGATCCTCGCCGGCGTCGAGGAGGCCCAGGTCGATGACGTGATCGCGACGATCCGCGAGACGTGCCATGCGCGGAGCCAGTTCATCAACCCGATGCCCCCGATCATGGAACCAGGCGAGTTCTACATGCCGTATCCCGTGGAAGTCACCTTTGGTGGAGCGACCGTCTTCGTCATGGACGTCGCGAGGTACGAGCGGATCTAGCCCCTGACCACCGTCACCGTCGATAAGCGCCGAACGCGATGACCCGCTCAGATTGGCGCATTTCGGGGATGTGCCGGCGGCGACCGCGAGCGATCGTTGCCAGCCATGCGGTCTTCGACCTTGGTCGCCCTCCGCGCCGTTGGCGCCGGAGTGATCAGCTCAGTCTCGGGCTAGGCCCGTCGAGCTCCTCCAGCTTCATTGCCGCTTCGGTGCGATTGGCTGCGCCCAGTTTCGTGCGGGCGTTCGCCAGATGGCGCGCGATGGTGTGCTGACTCAGGGTGAGCCGCTCGGCGATGTCCCGGTTCGTCAGTCCGGTCCCCGCGAGCTGTAGGACTTCGACCTCCCGTTCGCTGAGGCCGGTCCGCCTCCGTCGTTGCGACACAAGGCGAGCGCGCTTTCCAAGATCGTCGTTGCGCCGAGCGAGGCGCGCGAGCAATTCGTCGGCGCGTGTCGTACCGAGAGTGCCGAGCGCTTCGACTGCCGCAAGCCGCGCCGGGAGTGGTGCCGCGGTGTCATCGACGTGCCGCACTGAGACCTCGAGCAGGATGTTCGGACGGCCCGCGGCCGATGCGAGCTCGACGATCGCCTGACTACGCACGCCGAGCGACGCCACTCCAAGTGCCGCGTCCGCGGCGACTTCGGGCGGCACGAGCACCGGCCGCCGCCAGCCCGTCGTCTCGAGGAGGAGCGCGAGCCAGCGTGCGACCCGGGCGTTCGGGTTGTGCGCCGCCATCCAGGTGAGGGCCGTGACCTGTGCCCACCGGTTTCCGGCCCTGCGGGCGAGGACTTCCGCGGCGGCGAGGTCGGCGGGTTTCCTCGAAGCGATCCCGGCGAGAAGCTGCGGCAACACGCGAAGGCCGATGCCGGCGCGTGCGGCCTGCGCGCGAAGCCCGGGCAGCTCCGGGTGTGGTTCGCCGGGCGTCCTGATGTATTCGGCCGTCACGCGCCACGCATGCGACGCGAGCTGCGCGCGGGGTGATCCGAGCCCCGCTGCAATCTGCTCGGCGATCCGGGCGGACCGCAAGAACGTGTCTCCGCTTACGAGAGAGAGGAGCGGAAGGAAATGGAGGAGGATCTGCCAGCCGCCGAGCGGCGATACTCCGGTCGGCTTCGCGAGATCCGAGAGAAGCGAAAGGTTCGGGGCGCGGTCGTCGCCCAAGGCGACCTCGATCAGCTCCTCGAGATCCGGCGCGCACCGGCGGAGCGGTTCGTCCGCGCCTCCGAGGTGTGGCGCCTCGAGGGCGAAGGCCAGCGCTGTCGGCAGGCGACCGGCCTCCACCTCCGCGAAGGCCATGCTCATCGCGTCCTGCAGTCGGCGTTGGCGGATGTGGCGTCCCGCGGGCACGTCGAGTCTCGACCACACGAGTTCAGTTGCTTGGAAGGTGAACATCGCGCGCGCCCAGCGCCGATAGCCGCCGTTTATCTGATTCAGTTGGTACTCGTAAGGCGCGAAGAGCATCGCGTATGGGGACCCCGGGTCCTTCGGCGCGACTTGATTGAGGGGCGCCAAGAGAACATCCCGCATGCCGAGCAGCTGGATCGGCTCGATAGGACTGCCGGCGAGGCACCTTCGAAGTCCGTCCCAATCGCCGTGGTCGATCGATGCCGCCGCTCGATAGCTGTCAAAGACCGAATCGGTGCCGACCGGAAGGTCGAGAACGAGCTGGAGAAGCGCCCGGCCATACACGCCGTCGGTGGTGATCCCGTCCATCACGGACCCGAGCTGGGCGCGCACCGTCGACCAGTCGCGTTGCTCCATTGCGTCGACGAGCGCCTTCGGAAGAGCGTCGCGCTCAACCGGAGCCCAGAGGTCGATATCGCCGCCCGGCGCGGTCACGACTGCTGCCACGTTCTTAGACCTGCATCTCCTCGAACTTCGCGGCAGCTTCCGCGCGATTCGCGGCGCCGAGCTTTGCTCGGGCGTTAGAGAGGTGGCGGGCGATCGTGTGCGGACTGAGGCTGAGACGCACGGCGATGTCCTTGTTCGTCAAGCCATGTCTCGCGAGATCGACAACTTCGAGTTCGCGCTCGCTCAGGGTCGCTCCGGCGGTGCGACTGTTCACGATTCGGCGGGCGGCGATACCGATGTCGTCGGTCCTTCGGGAAATGCGATGGAGGATTTCGCGCGAATGCGTCGTCCCTAATTTGCCGAGTGCCTCGA
>WNGG01014395.1_pt1 | contig 15645 bp, 8 predicted proteins | sample 5400661 | NCBI WGS metagenome assembly WNGG01 (sample SAMN13153372, study PRJNA577476) | soil metagenome | isolation source: 100 cm soil or saprolite under Garry oak tree replicate 1 | place: USA:California | collected 2016-06-15
GGCCATTGTTCGAATACTGCGCCAGGACCAGGAGATGGCTTTACGACAGCGTGCATCTTTTCTTTCAATTGATTTCCTCGAAACTGAAGGTTAGCCGCGCAGGGAGCGCTGTAAAACGTTTTAGATTAGAAACAAGTTCTCGATCTTGAGACTATGAGCCAAGAGTCCGGTTTGCAAAGAGCGCCGCTTCTAGATGCCTTGAGGGAAGAGCTTAGAGGACTGGACGAACAGGATTTGTTGTGGCGTGTCAGGACTCTTCAGAGCCCATCTGCGCCGCATGCCAAAGTCGATGGTAAGAACGTCATTGTTCTCTGCTCAAACAACTACCTTGGATTAGCAAATCATCCCAAGCTCAAACAAGCAGCTATTGCTGCTACCAGAAGGTACGGAGCCGGGAGTGGATCGGTTCGAGTTATCGCTGGGACCATGGACTTACACGTTAAGCTGGAAAAGGAACTAGCGGACTACAGGGGAACGGAATCTTCGATCACTTTCCAGTCAGGATACGCCACGAATCTTGGAGTAATCATGTCTCTAGTTGATGAACGAGATTTGATCATTAGCGACGAATTGAACCATGGCAGCATCATTGATGGTTGTCGTCTGACAAAGGCTGAGAGACGGGTCTACAAGCACAAAGACATGAGTGACCTAGAAAAACAGCTTCAGGGCACGGAGCGGTTCCGGAGGGTCCTAGTGATTACGGACGGCGTCTTCAGCATGGACGGAGACATAGCGCCGCTGAAGGATATTGTCAAACTATCCCAGGAGCATAATGCAGTGACGTATGTTGATGATGCTCACGGAGACGGTGTCCTCGGCAAAGACGGCAGGGGAGTAACCAACCATTTCCACTTGGAAGGAGAGGTGGACATTGACATGGGAACTTTCTCAAAGGCCTTCGGCTGCGTCGGAGGATACGTTGTCGGCTCGAAAGACCTTTGCAAATACCTCCAGAACAAGGTCCGAAGCTATCTCCTATCTGGGTCCCACCCGCCCGCCATTGCGGGAGCGTGCATTGCAGCGCTTCAGATCGTCCAGAAACAACCCTCACTTGTCAAGAAGCTCTGGGACAACACACGCTACTTCAAGAAGGGTTTGCAAGACGCAGGCTTTGACACGGGGAACAGCGAGACCCCGATTACACCAGTGATAGTTGGAGACGCCGGTAAAGCTCGGGAACTAGCTGACAATCTCTTCAAGCTTGGAATATTCGTCCTACCGATTGTCTTTCCAATGGTGGCTCGGGACAAGGCGAGAGTCAGGACAATTGTAACCAGTGCGCATACCAGGAAGGATCTGGATACGGCGCTAGCAGCCTTTGAGAAAGTTGGCAAACAACTAGCACTAATCTAATGACTAGAGTTCTAGTTCCGGGTCTCACTTGACAGCAACGAAAAGAGTACGAGTGAAGAAGCCCCGAAGACCAGCGTTCACTGTTCGTAAGGCGACCTTGAAGGATCTTCCGATTCTGGTTCATCAACGCAGGGCGATGTGGCGTGATCTTGGGGCGAGGGAACAGAGAGAGCTGGATAGAGCGGACAAGGTCTACGCTGGATGGGCTAGATCAAGGATGCAGAGTGGAACGCTGATGGGCTGGGTGGCCGAGAGTGAAGACAAGGTACTTGGTGGAGGGTGCGTGTGGCTGCAGCCCGTTCAACCGAGGCCCGGATACAAGCTCATGATCCAACCGTACTTGCTTTCAATGTACACGGAGCCTCGATATAGAGGACTTGGCGTGGCATCAGGTGTTGTCGAGAAAGCGTTGGAGTGGTGCAGATCGAATGGGTTTCACCAGCTCCGTTTGCACGCTAGCGAGATGGGACGCAAGGTCTACCTCAAACATGGCTTCGAGCGTACTTGGGAAATGAGGCGCAGAATCAAGAAGCTCAGAGAGGATAGTTAACAGGTCGGCAGAGAAAGAAGTTTAGGTATACAACGATCGTTTGATCTCATCTTGTCACGCATGGTTCCGAGATGCTCCTGCGGTGGAGAGTTAGTAATCACGGGAGAGAATCGGAGTCCAGAAGGCTGGCGAACTGGCTTCAAGCTTCAATGCAAGAAATGCAACAAACGATGGACATACACTGGTGGAACCTACCACGCAGACACAAGCTCGGGCTGAGAACAAGTGTCCATCCAAGCAATGGCAGAAGAGATCTCGAACCAAACGCAGGACCTTCCAAGTTTCGCCTCTCAGCTTCGAAAAACGACCTTTCCAAAGCTCAAACCGTCTAAATTGATATTTGCAGGGTCAGGCGATTCCTACGCGGCCTCTGTCTTCGCGCAAGAACTCTCACAAAGCCAGGCAGTCGCTTCAGACCCTTACGAATTATTGACGAATATCAAGAGGACTAGAGGAAAGACCCTCGTCATAGTCTCCGTCAGCGGCAGAACAAGGACCAACGTCGAACTGGCTAGAAAGGCAAAAGATATTGCAACAAACAGGATAGCCATCACCGCCAATTCTGAAAGCCCGCTCGCGAAAGAATGTGATGAGACTCTTCAGCTAAAGTATCGAACCACGGGAATACTGACCTCTGGCACAGTTAGCTTTACGACTAGCTTGTTGGCCTGCGCCTTCCTTCTTGGGAGTCTGCCGAGAACCATCCAGGTAAAGACCACTCTCACCGACAACGTCTCCTTGGCAACGAACTTGAAACAATCCTCGGAAGGATCTTTTCTCTTCACCGGATCAGGAGTAAACTATGCACTCTCCCTCTACGGGGCAGCAAAAATCAACGAGGTGTTGGGTGCCAAAGCGGAGGCCGCGTACCCTGAACAGCTTGGGCACGCGAAGCTGTTCACAATAGACAAGAGACGCGACGTTATCGTGTGCATCTCGTCGGGACGAGACAAAGCCAGGGCAACGCATGAATTACTTCGCAAGCATGGCTTTCGAAGCATACTATTGACTATCTCAAAACGCGATGTTATAGATGGAAGCTTGCAAAGTATAGTTCACCTACAGCAACTCGTCCTCGCTCTCGCAAAGAAGAGAGGCATCCAAGAATTGGAGGTCCTATCAGATACGAAACGACTCCGACTCAGCGACAAAATGATCTACTAGAACATTTGCTGGGGTAAGTACCAAACGCATCAGTGACGAGCGGCTGTTCTCCTCGCATTCCACTCGCCTAGAAATGCCCCTATGATGGAGCCCACCAGTCCAACAATGAATGTAGCGAAAACGATTCCTATCAGGAAGACCAGTGCCAATCCAAATTGATCAGACATGGGGTCAGAAAGTGAACTTCCTAGATTTGATTTAGTGTAAGGGAGAATCAGGGAGAAGAATAGGAATGCTACGAGCTGAGCTAGAAGCAACGCCTTTATCGATGTTTCGATCTCTTTCAAGTAGAACCCGATTCCTAGCGAGATTGCTAGAACAAGAAGGATTATCAGCTGAAGCCCAAGATCCTGGCCGGTCCTGGCAAAGTACCCGTTACCGAACGTAATCCCAACCTCAACCCCGATAACCAAAACACTCAGTTCAAGGAGGCCCCACAAAACTCCTACGAGCAACGCGTTAGATCGCATAGCTAAATGGCCTAATCAGAACATGCATCTGCGTCGTGCCCAGTAATCTACTTTGTCCATCTCAAAAACCCCTACGGATCCGGCGAGGACCCACGAAGTTCAAGCGTCGAATAGGCCGGCTGGGCGAGTAACCGCTCCGTGAGCCACTTCTTTTCCCCTGTCATGGGGTCGCTTGCGGACCAAGTGAGAGTTTGGCGTTAGTCGGAAGATCCTCTATTGAGGGCGCTCTGGAGGTTTCGGGGCGAATGATGAGGCAATTAGTGAATCGTTCCTTTGGACTGGAGCCTTGGTTTGATTGCGACTTCTTCTTATTATCAGAACACCAGTAATCGCTACTGTCGCCGCGCCTACCCCAATGATCGGATACCTGTAGGTAACCCAGAAAGGCAGAACGGATGCACAGGTCGGCCCTGAATCTAGGCCACCTGTAACAAACTCGCGTGGATTAGAGGTCTCGAAAGCCCCGGAATACGTAAAACTCTTCGAGTCAGTTGGACTAACGTAGTTCACTCTGCTAGCTTGCCAGAATATGGACATGCGATTGTCGGGAACCCATTCATCGAACACCATCCAGGCTGAGGACAATGTCGAGCCTGACAGTTCGTACTTGACTTTCTGTTCGTCGCCGTAGTAGGAAGACGTGCGATATTGTTCTGTCATGAGACCTGTGAAGAACCCTCCTCTGGTTGCCGATTGTGGAGTGCCAACAAAAAGCTTAGACTCACGCGCACTCCACTCTTGAGTCGCCGAAGCACCGGTTATCAGATCGCGAAGGTCCATGAAAACGGCGCCGCCTGAGATGCGCAATCCTAATTGCACTGCGTCGCCTCGATTGACACTCACCGGATACAGTGTAGGAACCGTTAGCTCGTTCCCATAAGGATCCCACGTCTCGAACACAGCATTGAATCCACTGGATGATGTGACGTTAACGTTGCCGTTTTTATCAGTCCTAAGCAAGGGCCAGTTCCAAGAGAGCCCAACCTGATACCAGTAGCCCAGCTCGCTAAGGCCATTTAGAATGTAGGCAGGTCCCAGACCGTCACTTCCACATTGCTGGACCGCTGTCACGTTTACGGCCAGACTCGTAAAGTTGTCGACGAAATTGAGCGAAAGCTGTTCATCGTAGAGGACGGGTCCGGTTGACGCGAGCACTGGAACAAAACTATTCGATCGAGTTCCAGTTATTGTAGGGAAGAGCGTTAAGACCGCCGCCAGGAGGATTAGGGCATTTCGGGAATTCGCTTTCAGTGAAGGGCCTGCCAGCGCACTAAGCACCCGCTGGGGTTAGAGAGCGACCTCAGACTAATATGTTGCTCGAAAAAAAAACCTTTCACATCGAACTCGATCATAAAGAAGTCGAAAGGCGCGAAAATGCTGGCGGGTGTCCCTCTATGGAGAACGGTCTGCTGATATCGGAGCGGATGTTTGGGCTCTTATGCCGAAGAACGCTCTGGCCGCAAAAAGAAATCCGAAGAGAATGAGAGCGTAGCCAGCAAAGGCGATTCTCGGCTAGTTATTGCTAAATTGTACGGTCAAGAAGCCAATCAGGATAATGGCGAGTCCGCTTAAGACCTGTAATAGCCATAATCGTAATCTCCTTCTGAGTTCTGACTTTCGCAAACGTTTGTCGCCGATCTCTCGCTCCATCCGAGCCTCTCGCGAGGCATCCTCAACCGATCCCCGATAGAGCTCTACCTCTCTGAGGCTCCTCCCGCACACTCCGCAAGCCACTGAGCTATCGGAAGGCACCCCGGGCATTTCTTCAACTCGATTGCTCAAGATGCATATACACGTCGCGTTGAAATAAGGATGCCGCCGAAGAAGCCCGAAAAAATGGCTTAGTACAATCCTGTCGTTGCGCTAACAGGTTTGCCTGTAAACATGTAGTTCGACCTGCTAATACAATACTCAACGGTGAAACAATCACGGACCGGTCTAATTGGTGGCACGGGCATTCCTGTGTGAGGGTTGTGGGGATTCGTCCTTATCTGTTATGCGCTATCTTGTAAGCGAGAAGTCGCCAAGAACGGACCAATTGCGCTTTTGAATTTCTGTCTCGTGGCGGCGACAGTTAGCTGAAGTTCTTGAGGAATAGGGGACTTCATCTGGTGCTCCACTTCTTGAGAAAACAGTTTTTTGCGAACAGAAACATAGACAACGTGCCGAAATCTCCCTTCTTGGGCCTTAGTTACGAATAAGGTGGCCATCTCGAGAGTGTGACGGGCCTGGATACTTAGCGTCAGGTGGTCCAGTAGGTAAATCAATCCAATAATGCCGACAGGCCAGAGGACGGTGAAGAAGATTGCGGCAAGGGAAGCCGCTAGGAACGAATAGTTCCAACCTGAGAGAGTAGTCAACAAGTACCTGTTAACGACTTGCCATGCGAAGAGCAACCCAACGGCAGAAGTGACGACCGATCCTAAAGCTAGAAGTACGACCCGCGCTAACTGCACCGAATCCTTTATGACGAGGAGGCGTAAGTCCGACTTGGCCTCAAGAATACCCGTCCAGTTGAACGACTTAACCAGCCATCCCTTCTCAGGGCCAACTCTCGCTCGAAGGAGAAACTGGGATTCTCCGTTTCGCAATTCCAAGTCACTCACATATTTGTTCGGTAACTTAGACGATGTGCCACAGGATTCTGTACACACTTCGACTTCGGAGGAAAGTTTTGCTCACCCTCGGTGATCACCGATATCATGCCAGACTACGGGCCCGGGTGACTGAGTGCCGGGAGTCGAAAAGAACTGAACTAGGGACTTAAGACCAGGGTCTATAACGCCGGTTAAAAGAGCCTTTCCCAGCTCTACTCCTCCCCCAATGACAGCTTTCGCAAGTGGGCTTGAGATTCTTATCGGCTGCGCAGCCGCATCGCCCAAGAATCCAGCAAGCGTCTGGGCGTCTCTAGAAACAGAACTCATGAAGGCCTCTCCAGATTGCTGTAATTCTTGCGCTAGATTTCTCGGATCGAGGGACTCCCCCTTGATGCCTCCAAGCGCATCGCCGAGAGCCCCTCCAAGAAATCCGCTTACGGCGCCAATAGTAGTATCCTTAATGAAATTGTCCCAAGTCGGCCTTTCAAGTCCGAACAAGGAATTGAGATCGAAGTTTGCTATTCCCGATACGGTTCCGGAGATAGCTCCCGCCACGAGCGCTTGACCAAGCGTCGCAGTACCAGCCTCTGCTACTCCCATGACACCAAGGGAGAGACCGAGAGTCGCCCCCGCGAGCGCCCCTGTTCCGGCGCCAACGAGTGCAGCCTCTCCACATCCAGGGCTAAACCAGGCTCCAGTAGTGAGACCACAGGCAGCCCACCCTATCAGGCCGCCTGCCACGGCGCCGATTATGATGTTGATGAACTCGCCAGAAGGGTCATTATTGTTCAGCGGGCTGTCGGCAACGTAGACGTAAGGGTCGAGCGTCTGGGGGTTCTCTAGATTGCCCTGCCTCGGATCTGGTGATATGAATCGGCCTATGGATGAGTCATACCATCTATGATAGTAATAGTACAAACCTGTCGTTGCGCTTACAGGTTTGCCCGTGAACTTGTAAGTCTCGCCTCCTGATGCTGCGTTGTCCTGGCCATAGGGCTGGTAGTTGTCGTAGAACACTACTCTTGCAGATGAATCCGTGACCAGTCTAGTGCTACCAAGAGCGTCAGTAATGTAGTAGCTGGCTGCTGGGCTCGAACCGCCATAGCCAGTAATCTTGGCGAGCCTCATACCATCCGCGAACACATAATCGGTATCGCCGGTGGTCGGGTGTTCCAGCAGAGTCTCCGTACCTGCATAGGCGTAGTAGAGGGCGGAGGAGCCTTCAAGAGATTCGACCCTCCGGCCCAGACCATCATACGCATAGTACCCCTGCGCACCCGCCTGGGTCGCTGCCTTCAAGAGATGACCTTGGACATCCCACGTGTAGGTCCAGTTCGTACCGGTGCTGGTGTTGTTCTGGGTCCTGAGAGACCCGTCCGGATAGTAAGAGTAGGCGACGTTAGTTCCGCCCGAGGAGGAGAGAAGCTGGTTGTTTGCATTGTTGTAACTGTAGCTGGTCACCGCGCTGTTGACGTTTTGCCGGACTCTGTTCCCGGCACTGTCGTACACGTATCCGAGAGTAGTCGTCGTGCTACCACTAGTGACAGTAGAATTAGTTAGCCGCTGGAGGGGGTCGTAGTGGTACGTTTCGCTGATGGGTATCGGAGTTGGGTGACTGTTGGTGTTGGTGGACGACCCTGTTACGCTGAGAACGGTCCCAGTTGAGTTATACCGGTAATTCAAGGAAAGGAGCGAGGAGGACACAGTTATCGTCTTGACCCGAGAGAGAGTATCGTAGGTAAAGTTCTCAACTAAATTATTCCCATATTTGATTCCCATTAGCTCGTCGTTGCGATAGTAGCTGAACAGGGCGTAGCTGATGACACCCGTCGGCTGGCTGATGTTGTAGCTTGCAATCCTGCCCAGCCCATCATAAGTGAAGCTCTCGACCATGAAATCGTTGTAGGTTAGGCCGGTCTGAACCTCGCCTGAATAGTAGTGGCTGACCGAATAACCGCTCTGAAAAGTACCGCCACTGGGTCCGCTGGGAGATTTCGGCGGGTCAAGATACCCGTTCGCAATATAGTCGAACGGAGCAGTTGTGTAGATATCGAACATTCTGTGAAGACCACTCGGGGCTTTCTCGATGCCTGTGACCTGAGTCCACTGCTGGTCGAGAGCGTTGAAGAGAAAATCACCCGCCCGAAGCTGGGTGACAGAAAGCCAGCCGACCGTTCCGTCCGCTTGTTTGACCCAGAGCTTCTGAGCCGTCGCATTGTCCACCATCAACGGCAAAGGGTCCTGAGTCCGGATGACCAACATGTTCGTGGTCTCGACGGTGACGAGACTGGTAATCGTGGAGACAGCATACTGGCCCGTCGTCACGTTGTAGGAGAGAAGGCTCATCCCGGCACGAAGGTTCTGAACCGGAACCTGCGTCCGGTCGGCAAGGGAGATGAGCGTTCCAGCAGCCACACTGCCCCCGCCGCCACCGTTCCCGCATGGACCGCCCGCGGTAGTCGCCCCGTTTACAAAGTAGACCTCGCAGACAACCCGGTTTCTCAAGTCGTAAGTGTACGAGATGGTTGCGTTTCGGCTCTGGAGTTGTAGAAGATTGTTGTTTTTGTCGTAGGTGTAGTTGTCTCTGGTAGTTGAAGTGGAACCGTAGTAGGTGACCTTCGTAATTCTATTCAGCGAGTCGTAGCCATACGAGGTTTGATTGTTGTTCCGATCGACTTTCTTCACTAAGTTGCCGTTATTATCGTATGAGTAAGACTCGACGTTCGACGGGTAGACCGTCATATACACGCGGTTTAGGTTGTCGTAGTTGTAGAAGATGTTGCTTACGGGGGAGGTCTGAGTCTGGAGCAGATTTCCAACCTCGTCATAGGAATAGTAGATCATTGTATAGGCAGAGAGTGTCTGCGAGTGCTCGCCGACTGTGATTAGGCGTCCGAGCCGGTCGTAGAAGTACTCCTTGCTCACAGAATTCTCGTCGTACGTGATCGTGTAAAGGGCCACGTCGTTGTAAGTGGTTGAGGTAGTATTCCCGTCGGGCTTGATCATCTTCGCCAACCGGCCTAGGGCGTCGTACTGGCTGGTGTAGGTGTTCCCTAGAGGATCTTTTGTGGTGACGATTCTGTTCTGCCAGTCGTAGGTCTGGGTCTCGTTGGAGTAGGGCTTGCCGCTCAGAAACCGGTATACTGTCGAGAGCCGTCCGAGCCCGTCATACTTCTGCTGAGTCAACCAGCCGTTCTCGTTCGTAGTATTCACGTAGTTGGCCGAGTCGTTGTAGGTGTAGGCGACGAAGTTGCCATTCGGATAGGTGACCCTAGTTGGACGATTCAGAATATCATAGCCGTAGGTTGTATTGTATCCGTTAGGGTCTACACTAGAGAGTAAGGTTCCCATCGTCAAGTTGTAGCTGTACAGTCTAGATATGAGCGTTCCTCCAGGGACAAGGGTCTGGTTTTGACTCGTCAGATAGGCTGAATGATATTTGAGGGAATATCCGTAAAGTGTCTGGTTGCCCTTAGGATCAGTCAATTTTGCGAGATTGCCGTAACTGTCATAAGTTCGCGAGACTGTCAGCCACCTGCTGAAGCCAGCAGGGACGTTGTAGAGGTGCTTGGATTGGCTTAGCCCACCCCAAGGAAAATAGCTGAAATAGGTTTCAACGCTAGACATGATTCCGATTGCGCTTGCACTCTGGAGTTCGGCCATCCCAGCTAAGGAACCGTGAATGCTGGGGTTCGGAGACTGGTTGAGGAAAGAGTTCGTGAAACTTGCCGACGAGGTACCGTATGCCAAGGTGGCCACCGTTACATTGTCGAAGAGAGCGGAGTATCCCCCGGAGTATAGGCCAAAGGCTGTTCCGCTCGTCGCGGGACCCGAGGGGAAAGTCCCTGAGACGGTGCAGTACATGTTCAAGCTGGGAATGGTTACGGTTCCAATGGCCTGAGACCCGTGGACAGCCAGCGTGAAATAATACCAGACTCCAGTGATAACAGAACATCCGGTTCTCGCCGATGAGTTGGAGACTCCCAGGTATGCTGGGTCGAATATTGAAGCACCGGTGGTCGGATCATTGACCAGCTCAAGAGCACTCCCCCCTGGCCACGCGTGCAGGACGAGCCCCCACTTGTTGTTGCCGCTTCCGGGATAGTGTGTGAAGACTCCGATCCTCTGAAACTCTGATGGGTTACCAGTCTTGTTGTTAGTTATGTAGACGCCCGCCGAAATTGAAAGGTCTCCCTTCCCGAGGTCCGCCCATGTGAACACGTTGTTGTCAGAACCGCTGTTCCAGGTTCCATTGTAGGCCCTGTTCTTCACAAGCCAGGTTCCGTTATAGACGTTCCAGGGATTGTCGGTGCTGGTATAGTTTCTTTGGCTGAAGGTTTCCTGGAAAGCGTTGAACCCAAGCGGCAGACCGTTGTTGTAGTAAGCGTTGAAACTCTCGTGGGACGAGCTTGGCGTGATCGCCCGGCGACTGTAGATCTGGTTTCCCCAGAGATCGTAGCGGTAGTAGTTGGTGTAGCTGCCGAGGCCGCTTGAACCGTCGCTGACTATGACTGTCTCTTTTGGAATTTCTCCGTGCATTCCGAAATACTGAATATCTCCTCGAAGAACACGGTGGCTCGAGTCCGTGACGTTCCAAGCGCTCAGTGCGAAAGAGAACGCGTAAGTGGTGTTGCTGACCGGCGTCCTTGAAGTACCGTTGTAGGAGAGGACGAAGGAGTGGGTTACTTGGTCTCCGGGACCCTGCGTGTAGTTGTACTGGAATGATCGCACGCTGGTCGGAGTCGAACTGGCATTTACCATCTGACGAGAGACTCTGTATGAGTTTGCTTGGGTTCCCAGCAAGGCCTGAGAGTATGTGTAGGTGCTATACCACGTCGTGGGGTAAATGATGCGAGATAGTATCCATGGGCCAATATTCGGGTCTGCGACCCCGTTGTATTGATAGGTGGTGTGTCGGCCCGCCGGGTCAGTAAAGGATGTGAGGTCAGCTCCGCTGTACCCGTAGGACAGTTTTCTGATGAGACCTACCTCGCCTCCACATTGTCCACTTGCCTGTTCGATGGTTGATAGCTGATTATTGCCGTTGTAGCAGAATAGGAACATTCTGCCGACAGTGTCGGCTAGGCTTGAGATCTGGGCACCATTATAGGTGAACGTAATATTGTTGCCGACGGTGTCGATGATCTTGGTCAGTCTGTTAGAGTTCGTCGGGTCGAAGAGATAGGCTACTCCTGCCTTGTTATAGAGGAAGATCCCTGTACTGTTCCTTACGACGCGGAAGTTTTCTCCTTGGTGAACCTCATAGAAGCTTGAGGTTCCATTCCAGAACGCTCTTGGAATCGCGTACCCTTCGCCATCCCATAGGTGAATGTATGATGGATATTTGATCGTGTTCATCCAAGGAAAGTTGAGGTGCCAACCATTCCCAAGTGCTGCCCAAGGATACTTTTCGAAACTGTAGGGCGTTCCGCCTAGGAAGCTGTAGGGTTCTGTGTAGACTCTCGTGATTTCCAAGTCGAACCCACGACCGGGAACCGTCAGGTCCGTCTGGCGAATGGTGAGCATACCAGTGCTGGGGGAGACGTATTCTCCCATGTTCGAGAAGTACTGACCATAAGGAGCTAGCCCGTTACCGTCCCATGGATCCTTGGACCCGTAGGGCGACCAAGTTGTGGAGATCGGTATCGACGCAAATGTTGCATTATACGTATTTGTCGTGCCTGTTCCCCCCTCGGTCCAGAGGAGGAGGATCTTGCTGGAGTTGGTGGCGCTGTTCGAGGCATAGTTGGAAGTCAGATTGGAAGGATTGACCCTCCCGATAACGGGGAAGAGGTTCGACTGGTCGTACCAGCTCTGGAGAGGAGGTCTGCTCCTCATGACTATTGAGGAGCCCTGCACTGCCATCACGTAGAGGGCACCTGTGTATTGGTCTATTGTAATCGTAGGGTATCTGGCAGGGAAAGTGCTGCCATAAAGAGTGGAGAGAATGTTGGCATTGCGGATCCATGGAGGGCCGGCCGCGGGACGGTAGGCATACGAAACACTTCCATCAGTGCCACTCACATATACGACATGGGGAACGTAGTTGGAATCGACGACCGCAGAGAACTCAGGATTCGAACTGACCTTTCCGTCTATCGTCTCCGGTGCTCCCACCTGGCCAGAACCATCTGATGAGAGCCCGATCTTGGCGGCGTGAAGTTCAATGTGGTCAAGCGCAATCTCGTTTCCAGATGAATCCGTCGAGTATATTCCAAATTGGTATACAACGAAAATTCGGCCCTGGTTATCAGCTTGGAGTACAACCGAGGTTTCGGGATCTGGGTAGAGGCACGTCAGGTTGCTTTGGCCGCTGATCGTGAAGGCACTATGCTCGACAGAGAATGTTGTGCCAGTTCCCAACAACAAATTGAATTGCGGAATCACTTGGAGGTAGCTCTCAACGTACAATCCGCACTGTGGCATGAAGGTGTAACTTTCGTAGAAGAATCTGTTGTAGCTGAATGAGAGATATTCAGTCCCATCCGCAGCTGTCGTAAGTGTCACGCTCACATATCGAATGCCGAGGCTACAATAGGTGTAGGGATTGGGGCAGGTGGCGTTCTCGAACGTAGCGACATTTTGTACGCTCCAGGAAATGGCGGTGCCCGAAATTGTCCCGATCCAATAGTACAAGCGAGCTGCCAGATTGGCGTTGCTGCCGCCACTAACACTTTGCCCTTGGGCAACGACGACGCTGCGGCCGATGTTGTAAATGCTCACCAGGTTAACGTCCTGCCGGTTATCGACAACATACGGGTTGTTCGCCGGTAAACTGGTTGGACTCGACCAAATCGATCCATCGGCAGAGCTAGCATACTGCAAGGCGCAGACGTCACACGATGCATAGAAAGCCCAGTATCGCCCTCCTATCGGCTCGTAGAACACCTTCCTCTGAAACGTGTAGGCAGTCGCATCGGGGGGAACCCTCTTTCCAATAACACTTGGATCGACAACAGTTCTTGACCCTGCCGCAACGGATCCGAGGCCCACGGTCAGAGCGAGAACGCCTGGACTAATTGTGATGGAGGTGTTTAAGGAAGAAGGCACATCATTCCAGGAAAGCGTATAATTCGAGAGGGCGTAGGCCGCTCGGAATTGCTTGTTAGCTAAATCAGCGTTGTAGTTGTTGGTGATATTGTTCCAAGCGTAGACCAATCTGTACTGTCCCGTCGATGAGGGAACAAACCAGAGATCCCATTTTAGAGGTCCTGCGGAGGTCGCTTCATAGATTATGCCCAGTGTCCCAGTGAATGCGGCTTGTCCAACCTGCATTGTCCGGACCACAAAGGTTCCTGTCGCATTTGTTCCAAGAATTGTGAAGTTGCTTGATCGTGGCAGGAGGGGAATCCAAGCGCCGGCCTGCTGCATCTGTACGCCCCAGAAGGACCATGAGCTGAGAACCGTCCAGGTTGGGCTGAGAAGTTCGTCGTGCGGAAAGAGTCCGCCTCGAAGCCTCATAGCCACTGCTTGGTTGTAGATCGTCAGATTGTCGGGAGACGATTGAACAACACCACCCGCTCCAATCAGACTGTCAACGCTGGACACTACGGTCCTCGGCATGTTTAGCTGTGGGACAGGGGTCTGGTTCGACGGCCTGGATAGGGCATTCCGACGGGACAATCTTGACCACAGTTCAGATTACTTTCTTGCCTATCGTGGCGCATGTTATGATTCCTTGTATTAAAGTGGGGTCGGCAAGCCGTAGAGTATTTAGCATTATTTCATTCACTTTTCTGTCGAAAGTAAGAGGCATTCGGACAGATACGATACTCTTGTCAGGAGCAATTCTTATCGTGGCGTCCTTGCGCCGGAAGCAACGAAGTGACTGTATCAGAATGGATTGGCAAAATGTTTCGACTCGGCTGACTAACTAGGACAGTTCAGGGCGCCAAAGAGAACTCGTTTTCAATCTATCGATTGAAGATACCGGTACACGTCAAGGAGATCATCGGTTTCCATATGTCGAGATGCTGAAGCCTTGACCCTCTCTGTCTTCGCGTTCAGTGCAATGGAGTAGCGTACTATTCGGAATACCGGGACATCGTTGATCCAATCGCCTACGTGAGCACATCTGGATAGAGGGATTCCTGTCCAAGCGCAATATTTTCGCAACCCAAGTCTCTTGTCAGGTAATGGTTCTATTTCGCCGGTGACGATTCCATCTTTGATGCCGACCTTGGATCCGACGTAGCCTTCGAACCCGAATCTTTCAATCAAGTATGCGCATAGGAAATCTGGATTATCTGTCAAGAGAACAACCCGGATTCTATGACCTTGCAGTTTCTCTACTGTTTCTCTGATGTTCTTGATGACTTCGACTTTCGAGACTTCTCGAAGAATATCTGCTAGCTTCATTCCTTGGAGAAGCTTGTACTGAGAGGTCAGGAGTTCTCTCTTGTTGATTCTTTGGTGAAGGAACATTTCTTCGAGCGAATCCCATTTCTCTCCGATTCCCAAGGAACGGGATGCTTCAGTGAGGGCGGCTTTCCGAAAGATCGTACCGTCGACGTCGAACGATACCATTGACAACGATGAGAGCGGCAGGACCTTCACTCTTCGATCGCTAATATTGCCGGAGCGTTTGAACTCTTCGGGGTCAGGTGTACTCGATGGTCTTGAATTCTTTCCGCAGTCGCGTCGCTGCTCTACGCACGCTGCTGGGTTCTTCGCCCTTGTAGACTCTCAAAATCAGCTCAGCGACTCTCTCCATATCTCGTGCTTTCATTCCACGCCGAGTGGACTCGTTAGTTCCGAGCCGGATTCCATGATCCACGATCATGTTTGCTTCCTCTAGTTTCTCAGAAAGGCGGTTGACGCTCTCCTCGCCGGTAATGTCGAGAAAAACCTGGTGCGACTCGGTAAAACCATAATCCGAGCACTTGACAGGTAGGCCGCCTTCGTGGAGCGCTTTGGCAAGAGCCTTGGCGTTTGCTATTACCTGAGAGGCGTATTTTGCGCCTCGTCTTCGAATCTCGTCCAATGCCCAGATGAGAGCGGCGATTCTGTTCCAGTGGGCGTTATCGACTAGGCCCGGAAACTGTCTGTCTTTGACAAGTTCTTTGACCCGACTTGTTCCTAGGATTATTCCCCCTTGTGGGCCGAACAAGGTCTTGTGCGTTGATCCCAACATGATAGCTGCACCTTCTTTCAGTGGACGCTGAAACTCTCCTCCCCCGATCAGTCCTAGAACATGGGACGCATCGTAGGCGACTTGGGACCCTGCCGACTGACAAGCATCTGCGAGTTCCGTGATAGGGTGGGGAAATAGAAAGTAGGATTGTCCGAAGACGACGAGCGACGGTTTCTCGTCTTCGATGAGAGCCGTGGCTTTGTTCACGTCTATGTTCATTCTCTCTGAATCGAACGGGAAAAAGAGATTCTTCACGTTGACGAAGGGTGGATACCCCTTTCCGCCGATACCGTCATATCCCCCGTTGACAGGATTAACGGAGAGGATCGATCCACCCGGCTTGGTCAGGGTGGAAATCATAATCATATCAGCCAC
>WNGG01011348.1_pt1 | contig 15639 bp, 15 predicted proteins | sample 5400661 | NCBI WGS metagenome assembly WNGG01 (sample SAMN13153372, study PRJNA577476) | soil metagenome | isolation source: 100 cm soil or saprolite under Garry oak tree replicate 1 | place: USA:California | collected 2016-06-15
CGAACTCACCACGCCCGAGCTGCCGCTTGTGCCAGGCCACGAGATCATCGGGACGGTCGAGCGATTGGGCGAGGGAGCCCACCGCTTCGCGCTGGGCGATCGGGTAGGGGTAGGCTGGCTCGCATTCACGTGCGGTAAGTGCTCTTATTGCCGCGCGGACCGGGAAAACCTCTGCGACAACGCGCGCTTCACTGGGTACACCGTAGACGGCGGCTATGCCAAATGCGCGGTGGTCCGTGAACGGTACTGCTTTCCGGCGCCCGCCGGCTACGAGGCTGTCGACGCTGCTCCATTGATGTGCGCCGGCCTCATCGGCTACCGTTCGCTCGTGAGGGCCGGCGAGGCTAAGCGGCTTGGGATTTATGGCTTCGGCGGCGCGGCGCACATCATCGCGCAAGTCGCCGTGTCCCAGCGACGGGAAGTTTATGCCTTCACTCGCCCCGGCGACCACGAGGGGCAGGCGTTCGCGAGGGAGCTTGGGGCAGCGTGGGCTGGCGACTCGGGCCAAGCGCCGCCCGACGAGCTCGACGCGGCGATCATCTTCGCCCCGGTCGGCGCGCTCGTCCCCGCCGCGCTCAAGGCGGTGCGTAAGGGCGGCACTGTCGTCTGCGGCGGCATCCACATGAGCGATGTGCCCTCGTTCCCGTACGAACTTCTATGGGGCGAGCGTTCGGTCTGCTCGGTTGCCAACGTCACCCGACGGGATGCGGAAGAATTCCTCGCCCTCGCGCCGAGGGTGCCCGTACGCACTCGCGTGAGCACCTTCGCGCTGGCGCAGGCTAACGAGGCTCTGGCGGCGCTGCGCAATGGTCTCGTTCATGGGGCGGCGGTGCTGGTTCCATCGGAGTAGGCGCCTGGAGAGCCCGCATGAGGCTGGGTGCTTCCTTGAGCGAGCTCTACTCTCGACACCTAGAGCCACGTTGCGCCTGGCTTGCAAGCTGCGGCAGCGGCGAGCCTCGACTGCTCCACGAACGCAAGAAAGCGTGGGCAATTTGTGAGCAATTGTTTAGGGTGCTTTACCGAAAAAACGTGCTATTTTGTATTGACGGAGGGGTGGCAGAGCGGTTGAATGCGACGGTCTTGAAAACCGTTGGTTGCCTCGGGTGACCCGTGGGTTCGAATCCCACCCCCTCCGCCATTTTCGTTCATAAAATCGGCAGCGTCGTTCTGACCAAACGGCGTTCGCGATCCCCTAGAGAGAGATGGCAACAAGGGGTGTGATGAAGCCCATACAAGTTGGCGGTCTACGGCGTGCAGCTCTGCGCGAACAGGCCCGCCAGCCGCGATATGTCACCGATGACGTCGATTAGACCGTCCGGCGGGTCGGGCGCGATGTCGTAACGCTTCGGCGCTGTGGAGACGCTCTGGCCGAAAAAGTTTGCCACAGTCGAGATGTCGCCGATGACGTCTACATGGCCATCGCTGTTGATGTCCGGGGGCCAGGCGTTCACCCCGCACCTCCGCAGTGGATCGGTACCAATGATCCCCTCCGCCACATCGCTCCAGCCGTCGCCGTCCGTATCCTGAAGAACGTCAATTCTTCCTCGCATGGCAGCGGGGTGGATCTGGCAGTGATAAAAGAACGTGCCCGCGCTATTGAACGTGTGCGAGAACGTGCCGGTGGACATGCTTCCCGAATCCCAGCCCTGTGCGGCGCCGCAGGTAGTGAAAGTGCCGTCGCTACAGGCTGTCGTGGTATGGGATGCGCTGCCCACCCAGTTCCAGGTGACCGTATCGCCTGTTTTGATGCTGGTGGGACAGACGCTGCCGGAAAAGGTCGAGTTGCAGAACCAGAAATCGCCGACGTTCACCGTGGCCGTGGCCGCGCTCGTCTGCCCGTTGCCGGCGAGACCGACGACCGTCAGCGTGACCGCGATCGCGGCGATTTTGACGGTCAGACGCCGGCTGGGACCTATGGTCTTGCGCATTCGTCTGATCCCCAAACAGCGGGTACGCTAGAGTCCTGCCGGACGGATCTGTCAGCAGAAGCCGGATGAACCAGCGGTGCGAATTGAGCAGTCGTGGGCTTGCCCGATCATGCGACGGCGAGCGCGCAAGTATTGAAGTAGGGCGACCGGGGCGGCTCGTGCTCGTGCTTGCGCCGCTCTTCCAGTGCTCGCTCTAGCAGCCGCTCGCCAACCTCGAACTTCCAGGCAGAGAAGCGGCGCCCTGCGTGGTGGACAACATCAGCGCTTGCGGCGCTTCGGCGGCGTCGAGAAGTGCCAGCCTTTGGGCAAGTATCGCTCGACGACTTCAACGAGTTCCTCTACGGAATCAATCCCGAGCAGCTCACCCGGGACCTCAACCTCGTGCAGGACGTCTTTGGGAGACGCGGGCTCGATCGCCACCCCGGAATTTCTACCCATCTGCCTCGGCGAGATGCTTACACCGATTACCTCACCGGAGGGGTTTGCCACGATTGAGAGTGTAGCTTTCGTTGGTGGCATCCCCCCCGTCACAGGTCAGCGTACACAACCTGGAACAACGTATGGTTCGACCCGCCACCAGGGACATTGACTGCTTCGCATTTAATTCTGACCATGAAATGGTCATAGCCGTCGATCGTGTACCACCGCCTCGTCCCGGTGTAGCCCCAGTGAAGCTGAGTGCCGTAGGCTGGCACGGTGGGGCCAAGGATGTGCCGGGAGTCGTTCAGCCCGTAGATCCATGCGTGGACTACGATCTCCTGTCCTACATTGAGAGAGATTACGCTTGGAATGATATTTGCCATAACTCACCCCTCCTCGGGCGTGCACCTAGACCAAGCGGAGAAGCGATCTATCGCCTCGTGGACAGGCATCGCGGTGGCAGCGTCGCCGAATTCAGTTAGATCGTCGGCGAGCTGTCGCAGCTCCGTGAAGGTGTCCATCGTGGGGCGGCGAACCTCCGGACACCAAGTGTACTCGTGGAGACTGTGAGCCGCCAAGCGGGCAGTGAGTCGGTAGTGGGTCAGTTTGAATAGCGGCGTTAGAATGGCGTCGTGGCAACCGCTGACTATGTTGGCCTTGGACCCCTAGCCTTCTTGTTATTTTCTGTCATTCCTCGGCTGGGAGCTTTTAGTGGCGTCAGGCGGGTCAGCATCCGATCCGTGTCCAGCATCACCGCGTCTGCGCAGGTGGGTGTTCGGGAGCTTGGGTGTGTTTATCGTGGTTGCTACTATCGCGCTTATCGTCCCAGTGGTCGCCTGGTTGTGCAGTCAGGTATTAGGACGACCTATCGCCGCCGACGGTGGCAAACGCGGCTCATGCGGCTTTACACGGGACGCGGCCTGAGACTACAGGTTCGCGCTTATGCCGGGCGGCAATGAAAGAGGGGCGCTCGCTTGCATTATAGGCAACGTGACTGCAAACGGAATTGCAAACCAAATGTTTGCAGCGGGCGATTGGGTCGAGATCGGTTGGGTTAGCCGAGCCGCCGATTTTAGATACGAAATGGCCCTTTCCGCAACCCAGGCACCACTAGTTCCTATGAGGAGACACGGTCTTGAAACCGTTGGTTGCCTCGGGTGACCCGTGGGTTCGAATCCCACCCCCTCCGCCATCTGCTTGACGCCTCGTTGACACTACGAACCGCTCGCACTATAAGTGTCGTATCCACTTGAGAGCACCGATACCTCCCGCGCGACTGCCTCGCGCTTAGACAGGACCGATATTGACCGAGCCAAATTACTGGACACGCCTGAGCCGTAGACGCCTTAGCCGCCGGGCCTTCCTGAGCGCCGGCGCCACGGTCGCAGTCGGCACCGCGGCCGCGGCGATCGTTGGCTGCGGGGGTGGCGGTGGCACGAGCTGGACGCGGACCGCCGCAACACCGATCGACGGTGTCGATGGCAACCCCATTCCAGGCGGGCGCGTGACCTACGGACGCCTGCTTAACGTCCTCGGCATCGACCCGCACATCGACCTCACCGGCATCGACATCGACTACCTGCTGTACAGTTATCTCTACTCCTGGACGCCTTCCACCGAAGAGGCCGTGTTCAATAACTTCGCAGAATCCGTCGAGATGCCCGCCGAAGACCACACCGAATTCATATTTAAACTGCGCGCGGGCACCAAAGTGCAGCCCCAGGACGACAACCCGGCCAAGGGAGAGGAGTTGACGTCTGAAGACTGCAAGCAAAGCTTTATCCGCCGCGGGACGGCAATCACGGCACCGGATAGGCGTTTTCCACTCCGCATATCCGGCACAACCACGCCTGACCCTGTCGCGCTCGGCGCCGCCCTTCACACGCCGGACCCCTATACGTTCTCCTTCAAGATGAACCGCCCGTTCGTGCCCGCCTTCCGCGAGATGTCGAACCCCACTTGGGCTATCATGCCGGCCAAAGTTATCGAGAAGTTCGGCACCTCCTTCCAGGCAGCCGGCCTCGGAACAAAGTCTTACGGAAGCGGGCCGTTCATGGTCAACGAGTTCCGCGGCACAGAGCGGATCATCCTCAAGCGGCATCCCGAATACTTCCTCGCGCCGCGGCCATGGCTGGACGAGATGCGCTACATCATCATTAGCGAGCCCCAGTCGCTCCTCGCGGCTTTCGATTCGGGCCAACACGATGTTAACGGCGCGATCCTCAACAAAGCCCAGGCCGAGGACCGCATGAAGAACGATAACTTGATCCTCGGCAAGGTGCCCACGCGATTTTATCCAGTCATCCACTTCAAAATCCGTCCGCCCTTCGACGACATCCGTGTCCGGGAGGCGTTCGATCTGGCACTCGACCGCGACGAGATGATCAGTCTGATTTGGGACGGCGAAGGCAACTACAACGGCCCCGTCCAATGGCTGCAGACGAGGTTCTCGCTGCCTCAGGACGAATTGCGAACAGCCATGCCGTACGACCCGCAGAAGGCGCGGGACTTGCTCAACGCCGCCGGATATGCGAACGGTTTCGAGGTCAAGATGAAAATACCGCGAGTCCCGGGCGCACCGATCATCGCGGACCTATCCTCTCTGATCAAGGACCAGGTGGGCAAAGTAGGCATCAAACTTCTTCTCGATGAGGTCGAGATCGGCACGTTTATAGCCAACGTCATCTTGCCGGGCAATTTCGACCTCGCCTTCTTCCCGAACCTCCCGTACGACGAGCCTGACCGGCCCCTGAGCTTCTATCACACGCGTGGTGTCACCGGCGTCGGCAACTGGAACAATTACACCAACCCGGACCTGGACAAGCTCATCGACGCGCAGGAGTCCGACTTCGACGATGACAGGCGCATCCAGACGATTCTCGAAGCCCAGCGCCTGATCCTCAAGGAGCACGGGCCTCAGATCACGCTCCCCGGTGGCAACTTTTACGGCGCGCGCTGGAAGTACGTGCATCATCCGTACCAGTACTTCCTCGACCTCGGCGAAGGCGACATCCCGCCGGACAAGATCGGCCCGGCCGGCGCTGACGGCTGGACCGAGAGGGCATCCTGACCGCGTCCCTTCTCTGAAATGGCGACTGATGAGCGCGGGCATTTCCTTGAGTCACACCGGCTCGCGGTGCTCGGCGTCGATCGGGACGGAAAGCCACCTCACCTTTCTCCCGTTTATTACGTCCTGGAGGGGGATGACCAGCTGGTCTCGGTCACCAAGACCCGCGCGAAGACGAAGCTAATAACACGCGCGGGCCGGCTATCGCTCTGCGTCCTCGACGAACAATTCCCCTTTCGCTATCTCCGCGTCGAAGGGCCTGCTTACTTCGAGAGCGACGGCGCCGCGGAACTGATGATGCGCGTCGGCGAGAAGATGCAGGGACGGCCCGTGCCGGAGTCTGCCCGTCCGAACATCGAAGAACGAGCGCGGAACGAACAGCGAATCGTGCTACGCATTAAGCCCGAGTCGTACTATCCGTGAGTGACGGGCAGTACATCGACGTCAACGGGCTCAAGACCTATTACGAGGTCCACGGCGAGGGCGAACCGCTGCTCCTGATGCACGGCGGCTTCTGTACCGTCGAGACCTTCGCACGGCAGACACCTGACTTCGCTGCCAAATACCAAGTCATCGTTCCAGAGCGGCGCGGCCATGGGCGGACGCCTGACGTGGAGGGCCCGATCACGTACGAGGCGATGGCGCAGGACACGATCGGCCTAATGCAAGCACGGCGGCAACACCGCGCTCGTCATGGCGCTCGAGCGGCCGGACATCGTTCGGAAGATGGTCTGCCTGGGCGCCAACTTCCACTACAACGGCATGGCGCCAGTCGCCGTGCAAGTCATGGAGCATGCCACTCCGGACAGTTTCTACCCCTCGCTTATCAACAAGTACAAAGAGGTCAGCCCGGACGGCCCGGATCACCTGCCCATTGTCTTCGAAAAGATCATGCGCATGTGGCGAGAAGAGCCGGCCCTTACTCCGCAGCATCTCGGCCGAATACAGGCGCCGACCCTCATAATCGTCGGCGACCGCGACTGGGTTGCGATGGATCACACAGTCGAAATGTACGAATCCATCCCGAATGCTCAGCTCTGCGTCATACCCGGCGCGACTCACGGCGCCCCGTTCGAGAAAGCCCCGTTGGTTAACCAGATCGTTCTGGACTTCCTCGGAAGCTAACAAGACCGCGCCCGCCAACGCTTCGGCTGTATGAGCCGACGGTCCAACTCGTAACCACAGCAGTGTGTGCGCGTCTAACTGGGTGCGCTACGGCTCTGTGAGGTTACTTCGTGAACGTTTACGCGTTTGCAACAGACAGCCCCCCAAAATGGGGCGCACGGAACGGAGGATATGATGTCGATGCGACGAGCAGCGACGTTGGGCCCGCCTGAGGCGGGCGTCGCCACATATAACGTCGTGGCCGCCTTCCCGAGCCCCGAATCGGCACGAATGGCGGCCGACGCGCTAGGGCGGGTTCCGATCCCGGCGGACAGAATCACCCTGACTCCCGCCGAGGAAGGGCTGGCAGGACAATGGCCCGCACCCTATGGCTACGAGGAGCGGCGGGAGGTCAGCAGCTCCGTCGCGACTGGGGCCATTCTCGGAGCAATCATTGGCGGAGTGGGCGCCTTGGTGCTCGCCGGGCTGATTGGCGGGCTTGTCGGCGCCGATCTAAGTGCCCTTGTCCTGCTCTGCATCATGCTGTTCGGCGCCGTCGGCGTCGGTGCAATTGGGGGCTTTATGGGCGGCTCGACGCTTGAGCAGCCGGCGAGCAAAGGACCGTCCCAGACGCGGCCAAGAGTAAGTGTGAAATGCGAAGGCGATGCCGAGGCTTCGGCCGCCATTCGGGTCCTATCTGAGAGTGCGCCCCTCGAGCTTTACCGCGATGAGGAGCAGCTCGTCTAGCCCGCCCTGCAATGGGGCCGGTTGCCGGCGTACAATCGACGCGGAGTTCGGAGATACGCACTCGGCGTGGCTTGCTGTAGAGGCGCTGGCTTCCTCAAATCCTATGGTCCGCAGGCGGCACAAGCGTGGGTGGCTTACGTTCGCCGAGAGCGGCGGAAGGCCCAGTAAAGTCGGCGCTCGAAGCGACCCGAAGACGTCGAGCTTGCCAAGCAAGCACTTCAAAGATATCAGCCGCGACGCATGCGAGGCCTTTCGGCGGACGGACGACCGGGCTAATCCGGCTTTTTGTTTCGTGTCTGCTAGACTGTCTGCGATCATGCCTGTTCGCCTGGGATTAACCATCCTATTTGTGGTCGCCGGGGCGGTCGTTGCAGCGGCCTGCGGGGACGATGACCAAGGCGCGGGATCGAGTCTAACACCGACACAAACAGCCTCGCCGGTCTCTGCCACTCCTTCACCGTCCATGGGGGTCGACGAGAAGCCTTCTGCGCCCCCTGAAACGCCGGCCGGCGAAGAGCCGACACCAGGGCCCGCGGAGACACCTCCGCCCATTGCGACGACTGGCAAGCGCGCGCCGAGGGTCGAAGACGTGCCAACCTTCTTCGCTCAGTTCCAGAACCCGCCGCAGGACGAAATGCAGTGCGTCTACAATCCAGGCACCCGCGTGATCGACTGCTCGGGTAGCGGGCTCTACGCACCCGACCCTCCGCCGACGGGACAGGGAATCGAGTGCTTCTTCATGATCGCCGACGGAAAGCCGGCGACCGCTCGCTGTGAAGTCGCCAGCCCTCAAAGCACCGTCTACTACGACGTCCGCTGAGTGCGCGACAGCCCGCATCTCAATCCACGTGCACCGGGCGACGTATTGTCCGCCGCTATTTTGTGCGCCTACACTAAGCGCGCCATGGCCCGTTTCTTCATACTTGTGACAGTTTCGTCCCTGCTGGCGATCCTCACTCTTGCGTGCAGCGATGACAATAAGGGGCAGACGAACTCTCAACCAAGTGCGAGCCCGTTTGAGACACAAGCCGCCGAGCGGGCCGTTGCACCGGCGGACCAGGATGCCTACCGGAAAAGCCTGACCGGCCGAGGCATTGTCCAGGAGACCTGCGTTTATGAATCAGATGAAGGCATCGCCGACTGCGGTGAACGTGGGCGCTTTGCCCTGGAACCGCCCCCCACCAGCTTAGACGTTTCCTGTACAGTCGGACTCTCGGGTTCCTCTCCCCAGTACATCGTCTGTTCAACCGGGCCCGGAGAGTTCAAGTTTTATGCCGTAGGGACATGAAGTCGCGACAGGCAGCCTCATGAAGGTACATGAATTCCAGGCGAAGGAATTACTCGCGCGTTATGGCGTTCGCGTCCCGCGGGGCCGGGTAACGGGGTCAGCGGAGGAAGCGGCCGCGATCGCTGAGGAGCTCGGCGTCTCCGTAGCGGTGAAGGCCCAGATCCACGCGGGGGGTCGTGGCAAGGGCGGCGGTATCAAGCTGGCGGACTCGCCGGAGCAGGCGCGCGACGTGGCATCCCAGATCCTAGGAATGCGGCTGGTGACACACCAGACGGGGCCCGAGGGCCGACTCGTGAAGCGTGTACTCGTCGAGGAGCAGCTGCAAGTCGACCGTGAGCTTTACCTGGGGGTCGTGATCGACAACTCCATCGGGCTGCCGCTCGTCATGGCGTCGGCGGACGGCGGCGTCGAGATCGAGGAAGTGGCGGCGAAGACCCCTGAGCGCATTCACAAGACATCCGTGGACCCAACGATTGGTTTTCAGCCGTTCCAGGGGCGCCAGCTCGCCATGGAGATCGGGCTGGGCGGCGAGATGATGCGGCCGGCAGGATCGCTTATTGCGGGACTGTACCGCTGCTTTGCGGAGAACGACTGCTCCTTGGCGGAAGTGAACCCGCTCGTTGTCACTCGTGACGGGCGGCTGCTAGCGGCCGACGCCAAGCTGAACTTCGATGACAACGCGCTGTACCGCCACAAGGAACTCGTTGAGATGCGAGACATCGACGAGGAGGACCCGCTGGAGGTGAGGGCCCAGGAGTCGGGCATCGGCAACTACGTGAAGCTGACCGGAAACATCGGCTGTGTGGTGAACGGCGCCGGGCTGGCGATGGCGACGATGGACGCCATCAAACTGGCGGGCGGAGAGCCGGCGAACTTTCTCGATATCGGCACGGTCAACGACACGGGGCGCGTGGTGAGCAGCTTCCGCATCCTGACGGAGGACCCGAACGTGCGGGCGATCCTTATCAACATCTTCGGCGGAATGGCGCGGGTGGACATTATCGCGGAGGGGATCATCCATGCGTACCGCGAGATGGAGATCGCAGTGCCGGTCGTGGCGCGGCTGGTGGGGACGAACGTCGAAGAGGGGGAGCGGCTGCTGGCCGAGGCGGGGCTCTCGTCGCTAATCCGCGCGTCGGACCTGGGAGAGGCGGCGCGAAAGGCGGTGGAGGCGGCAGGCTAGCTACCTGATCGCCGGTCTCGGCTGGCTTTGGTCGAACCGGGTGTTTGGAGCCTGGTTTTTGGTCGCGTCCCAAAAAAATCGCATTTAAGGCCAATTTTGTTCGTGGCGCCTCAGATTTTGTTTGGTCGTTTTCTGTTTGGTCGTTTTCGCGGTGTGGGCACCGCTCAATCGAATCGATGATGCCAGCACCTCTGCGCACCGGGTGCGCACTTCTGCCGGCCTTAGTTGGTAACGTACGGGGCACAGTTCCAGAATAGCGTGTTGCCGGCGCGAAATCGAAGGGTCGAGTGGCACTGCGTTAGCGAGGGGCAGAGAGTGGGAGATCTTAGGCCTTCGGGCGGAGCTACGAAATCCGGCCATATTCTCCGTAAGCTGATGCCTCCGCCGCCAACTCTCTTGAACCGGGTCGAAGTGCTCGTTCACGAACGCTTTGGCCCAGCCATTTCCCGGCGACTACGCTTGCTCTAGGCAAGAAGAGGCCCAGCGCTGGCTAGTGAACGATCCCTAACAGACGCTGGGCTTCCTGCGTTTCCAAACGGAGTTGTTTGCGCCTTTAGCTGACCTACGGGGCGTTGCCGGAGCCCTCTTTTGCATGGTCGTTGGCGTGAGCCATCCCGGTGCTCGCCCGTCCGTTGGCGTTGTGGATACCCTGGCTGGCATTGTCTGATCGCTCGGAGGCGTTAGGATTGGCCTGATCGGTAAAGTCGCCAGGGGCGCTGTTATTTTCCCGCGTCCCGGCGCTGGTTTCGGCCTCGCTTTGGTCGCTGTTTCCCTTGCCGCAGTTCTCGATGGCCTGGATCGCGCTGTCAACGGGCCGCCCGTCGGCCTTCAGCTGATTGAGACGCTCGAGAGCGTGCTGAGTCGCTTGAGCGCAGTGCTCATGGCCGGTGCCTGCGCCAGTCCCGTCTCCGTCCTCCGCTTGCGCCGTCTGCCCGCCATGACCATGTATAGTGCCGGCGACAACGGAATGGACCGGGGCAGTCACGTCCGGCCCACCGACCGCAGCCGAGGCGCCTGCGGCCCCGCCCGCGAGAAGTACACTCGCTGTTGCCACCGCCGCGACTTTGAGACCGGCTGCGCTAAAGAGCGTTTCCATCATTTTTCATCACCTCTCTGTTGGTACTATCGCTGCGGAAACGCCAGATCAATCGGTCTCGGCGCAAGGATCCTCAGCACCAACCGAGGGCGCCAAGCTCCGCGCCTCCTCTGTTCCTTCGCGTTAACGAGTTGAGGCCGGAATAGGCGAGTTGAGAGGTGATGGGCGTCGGGTTTATTCGATAAGCGATGCCCCGCCGTTCAGCGGAATCGATACGTAAGGGTAAAAGTTGACGCTCGTGTCGCCGGTTCCCGAAATATCGACTTTATCGGATATGACCTGGATTGAGCCCAGATTGCCGCCACCAGACAGGTCCACTCGGCCACCGGGCACGTAGATCACTCCACCGACGCCACCCTGTCCTCCTTCAAGCGAGAAGTCAACCGTGCAAGCCTTGTCCTGCCAGAAGACGATGTCTTTGTAGGTGCCGCTCGTCGGACCGGTGAAGTTAAAGTGGGCGCTACCGCGAAGGTTAATCGAGCTGCAGGCGCCGGCGTTCTTGTTATACTGCGGGTCGTACGTGTTGTAGAACATGACCCCGGTGCCAGCTATCGTCCCGCTCCCGGTCAGCTTCAGCCCACCCCCGGCCAGCACGTAGGTCCCGGGCAGGAATGTAACGTTGGCCGTACTCTTGACCTCGATTCCGCCGTAGTACACACCTGGGTGCAACGTCGTATTGCCCGCGCTAATGGACTTGAGATTGGGCGTGAGCGGTGTGCCTCCTGAGTCGATGGAGATGCCCAGGATGTTAAAATCGGGCGGAGGCAGGCTCGCAAGCGGGTCGGGGATCGGGTTGTCAACTGCGGTGGGTACGGGGGTGAATTGCCCGGACCCCCCCTCCACATAGCCGCCGGGCTTGTAGTAGTTAATTACGGCTGCCGTCACTGACCCGCCTCCGCTGCGTTGCAATGAGGGGTTGCAGGACGAGTCGTCCATGATTCCGCCGTTGTTGTTGATGATCAGATTGCCGCCACCGCTTTTGTTGAAGGAACCGCATGTCGTTGGATTGAGCACGAGAAAGGCGGCGTTCGCTCCCGAGCTGCTCGATCTCGTTGCGACCGCTCGCGCCGTAACAGCGTATGACGTTTGTCCAAGGACACGGCCAAAGACCGCATCTACCGGTTTATTGATGACGACCTCGATCTTGCCAGTGTCGCCTTGGTAGGGAGTCGTGGCGGTTACCTCACTGCTGGCGTAGCCGTTTCTCTGCGCCCAGTCGAGAGCCAGTTGCTTGGCCGTGCCCGCGTTGCCGGGGAGCGCGGACGCGCCGGCCAACGCTGCGGCGTCGGCGGCGTTTTGCTCCCCCCGTCTGCCCTCGAAGATGAGGCCGACATCGATTGTCAAGGCGACGAAGCCGACAAAGGCCACGATGCCCATGACGAACATGATGAGGGCTTGTCCCCTCTCCCGTCGCCCCCGATCTCTGGGTACTTGCATGTGGTTATTCCTTCCTCGTCCCAAAACTCGCGGTACTAGCGGAGCGGTGGGGCTTGAAACTGCTGTCGGTTCCGAGGCTTCACAACCATCCATACTCTTAGGACGCCAGCAGCGAGTCGTTACCACCGCCCGGGGGGTGAACATCCGGTTAAGAGTCCTTCCCGTTTCTTAACCTGTGATCGTCAGCCAGGTTTTGGGATTGGTAGCCTCGTAAGGCGGTCTGTTCGCGGGGTTCGAGAGGTGCGGTAATGGCCAGCTTTGCGATACCACTGGCGACCATCCGCTGAACCCGGCAGTTCCGGCACATTTGAATGTCCCTCCTCCCTGCCAGATAAGACGTAGCAAAGGCGCAAACGTTATAGGGGAAAGCGGATCATGTACCGGCGAGAGCGCCGCGGGTGGTGACGAGCGCTGGGCTAGTCTTCGAGGTGAATGTCGGGCGGCGGATTGGGTCCCTTGAATCCGGCAGAGTCGAATACGAGCTCGTCGCCGGCGATCCGGACTGTGTTGGCGACCACGGATCCGGCGATAAGCACGTTCTGATACCCAGTAATCTCAGCCTCCGAGTGGGGTGCATAGATGTAGCCCCTGTATGTTCCACGAGTCACGTTCATCTCGATCGCATCACGAGCGACACTCGGAAGGGCAGGAGAGAAGGCCAAAAGCCTATCTAAACCAAAAGGATTAGGAGGCAGCCCGGGGTATGGTCTAAGGTCATTGTTTTGTCCCGTGATGGTTATGTTGCCCTGGGCTGCGAACGTCACGTTGCCCTGCGTGTTGTCGTGGTCCAGCGTCAAATTCCGTGCGCAGATCACGTTGTCGTTTAACCGATCGCCGCTCGCCCACAATGAGGGCTGACTTTCGATGGCGACATCCCCGGAAAACGTGACCGTGCAAGGAATGTCTGCCCATGTCAAATCAATGGGCGCCGTCTGGGCGCCAACCTGAGTCGCGTTTGGGTAGACATTGCCCGTTCCCTGAACATCGAAGCCACCGGGACAAACCCAGTTGACGGGACCGTTGAAGGTATTGTTTTTGCCGCTGATACGGATAGTGGCATTGCTGTGCGTTACGCCGTCGACCGTGGTGTCTTGCGCGGGGTAGTCGAGCGCGTCATTGCGGTCACAGTCTGGATGATCGGCGAAGATCGCCCAGCCGACGCCGGGTGGGGACGGGACGTACTTACCCACCGCCGTCGCACCAACGTCCATATTCGTGATGCCGAAGATGCCCGCGAAGAGGCTTCCGCCATGCTCCTCGATCTCGACTTTAACGGTATCGTTCCCGAGGTCCGGGAACACGTCGACTCTGATACGTGAGTCCGCCGTGTCGTAGCCGTTGCGCTTCGCGAAATCCAGACCCTTCGCTATGGCGGCCGCGTTTGGATCGCTCGGGTCGCGGAGCTGGGTGGCGGCGGCGAGGGCGGCGAGGTCGGCGGCGGCCTGCGCGTTGCGGCGCTCGGAGACCCAGAGTCCGATATCGACGACGATCGCGCCGATGACGAAGATGACGGTCGCGCCCATGACGAAGAGGATGAGGACCTGCCCACGTTCGCGGCAGGCGTCTCTCTGCGGGCGGGCGCGGCCCGCCCATCGCCCTAGGGTGGTGGGCATGCTGTTGCACCCGTAACAGGGTTTAGAAGCGGTGCCTTGGCAGTCGGACTGATGTCGAGTTGCGTCGGCACGCCGATCCACGAAATGCCGCCGACGAGCATTTGGTATTTATGACTGATGGTCACTTCCACCGAATCGTTAACGTCGCCCAGATAGCCATTGAGATTATCGTCGCGGTAGCAGACCGACACGTCGAAGGCCTTTAGGTTGCCCTCGGACTGATCTACGGCCGCTGCTTTGACCTGACTGACACTGGCCCCGCTCGCGGCGGCGCGCGCGCCCTCACGGACGGCGTGGACCATAACCTCGCGCCGGTCGAGAGCGATTCCGAAATCGAGGATCAAAAGGATGAGGGCGAGCACGAACGGAATGACGAACATCGCCTCGATCAGAGCCTGACCCCTCTCCCCTGCGCGGTCGCGCGCTCCGCGCAGCGCCATAGGCACCCCCCTGCTGAATTGGCTTTTTCTAACAAAATAACCTGTTATCCCTGAGGCAATAAGCGGTAAAAAGCAAAAACTTCGTTAGAACAGGCGCCGCCCTTCCGGCATAGGCCGGCTGCCGGAACTATCAGGACAATCGGAGCAAACGGAGCAGGCGAGGCGCCGGCAGCAGTTGCCGGCGCCTCGCCCTAGTTGAAAAAAGGGCATACGCAGAGTCGGTCGGGTTTAGCCACTGCGGAGATTCCTCGCCTCCGCCCCCTGCCGCCCCTCGGCCCCCCACACGGGCTCGGAATGACATGAGGGGGGCCGTCCATGTTTAGGGCATCAGACGGATTGGGGGCTTCGGCCGTAGTATCATGGCGCCGATATGGCGCTGCCCGTGGTTAAAGCCGCCGTTGAGGACCTGACCCGCGCGCACCGCGAGTTGCTGCGGCTAGTCGACTCACTTTCGGAGGGCGATTGGGACCGGCCGGTGCCGTACGGCGACTGGACGGTGAAGGACCTCGTCGCGCACGTGACCGGCGACATGTCTCCGGGGTGGGCGGGCCTCATCCTGGCGGGTGTCCTTACGCCGGAGTTCATCGTCGACATGGGGAAGGGGTACGACGCGCGTACTGCCAACGCGGCGAACGTTGAAGAGCGGAAGCGATGGACGCGGGAGGACCTGCGGCAGATGCTGTTCGAGGCCCACGACGCCATGATCGATGCGGCGCTGCGGCTCGACGAATCGCACCTGCCTGTGCTCGACTACATCGTGCCGATGGGCCCGGAGTACGACTTGCGGGTGTCCGACTTCCTGTGGCGCGGCTGGCACGACCGACAGCACGCAGACGATATCCGGCGCGCGCTGGAGACTGACTGGCAGCCGCAGGAACTGACATTCGCGCCCGAACTGGAGCGCAAGATGCGTTGGGTCGTGCTTTCGCAGGACACATTTCTGCGCGCGCTGTACTCCGTCGAGGACGACGCGTGGGGGGAGCAAGCGCTGAGCGATGGCTGGACATACCACGACGTTGCCGCGCACCTCTCCTCGAACGAGGTGCGCTTGCAGACGCGCCTTCGTTCGGCGCTGGGCGAGGCAGCGGCGGAGGAACTAGTGGCAGTGAACAATATCGAGGCGTGGAACGAGAAGACGGTAAACGAGCGGCGAGGCCGTTCAGTACGGGAGTTGGCGGATGAGTTCCAGGCAGGGCGCTTCGGGACGATGCAGGTGCTGAGCCGGTTTACGGGGGAGACGCTGGGCACGGCGGTGCGGCTTGCCAACGCGACCGTGCCAGCGAGCGAGTTCGTCAAGGGCTTGTCACGGCACACTT
>WNGG01004494.1_pt1 | contig 15628 bp, 10 predicted proteins | sample 5400661 | NCBI WGS metagenome assembly WNGG01 (sample SAMN13153372, study PRJNA577476) | soil metagenome | isolation source: 100 cm soil or saprolite under Garry oak tree replicate 1 | place: USA:California | collected 2016-06-15
CGAAAGTGCCCATTCTGCGAACCGCCGGGCGACCGGATCGCCTTCGAGGAGCCGCTGGTGTTCGGCCTATGGGACGCCTTCCCCGCAAACCCCGGCCACCTCCTGCTGGTGACGCGGAGGCACGTCCCCACCCCGACGGCTTCAACATCGGCATCAACGCGGCACGGCGGGGGGCCAGACGGTCTTCCACCTCCACGTCCACGTCATCCTCGGCCAGGGCAAGAACGCCCTCGAGCAGCCCGCCGTCTACGGCGCCACCCCGCGCGCTCGCCTCCTGCGTCTCAAAGCCTCAAGGGCAGAGTGTCATTGCACGGGCCCGCGCTAGGGTCATAATGGGTTGGAGTGGACCAAGCCCGCCTGGTCGTCGTTACCCTAGAGGCCCATTGCCAGCGCTAGCCTAGCCTAGCCGGCCACCAACAACGAGGCCCAGTGAAGCACGCTCCCTTGCCGTGGAAGGAATCCGAGTTCGAAGACTGGTTCAAGCAGAAACAACTTCTTCCGGATGGCGAACCCATTCTAGTAATCAGCAGGCAGCGCTCACTTCACCATGGCGTCGACCTCCTCGCTCTGGACGCAACGGGTGGCCTGGTCATTATCGAAGTCAAGAACGAGACGTCCACGCGCGCCGCGATCGGGCAGTCCCTCGAATACCTCGCTCAGTACACCCACACCGCCGTCGATGATCTCGATGACGATTACTCGCGTCTGAAAGGAACCACGTCGAATCTAGCAGCCGACTTCGCGGACCGGTTCAAGAAGAAGCTCGCCGTGACACTCCGTAGGCGGGTCTTTCTCGTGGCACCTTCGTTCGATTTTCACTCAACCGTCTGCGTTTGTTACCTGGGCGAGCAGTTGCTGGGTGGCAAAGTCGAGTACGGCCTCATACGAGCCTGGCGGGAGGGTGAGGGATTCACGATCACGCACCAGAAATGCCCGTCAATCAGGCCTTCGCAGGAGCTCCAGTTGCATGAGTTCGCAGTTACACCGGGCAGGCGTCTCTACTGCGTCCTTGAGCCGGGAAGCAAGGCGGTCGTGTGGTACATCGGCAAGCGGAGTGAGAAGGGCCTGAGGCTAGCCAATGGTCGTGCGCTGACTCGAAAGACCCTCCAGGTCGTAAGCAGGGCGCTGATGCCGGAGGGGCCGGCGAAGGAAGTCGACGTTTCCCAGAGTGGAACACTGTGGCAGCATCGCAAGAAGCCGGCCACCCGCGCGAGGCTAGTCGGCCAACTTCTGACCGGTCAATCCGGGCGGCGGCGAGTTGCCGTGATTGCCAGGTTTGTGGATGACCAGTTCGCCAAGTTCCAGAGAACGTCTTGGAGCGCCTTCGTCGCTCGCTGGCGCAAGATCGAGACAGAGATGCCCGACTGGCGACGCATCGAAGCGGAAGCACGGCCATCGTGGTCGCGTTAGGCTTTGGCCTCTCGGCGACCTTAGGCGCGCTCGCCGCCGCTACAACGAACATAGTGGACGACCAGTCTGGCGGGGTGAGGCCCCGCTGGCTTCTAGGCCGGAGTCATCATGGCGCGCGCTTGCTGGGCATGACTCCTGCCAGGTAAATCGGAGGAAGCGAACGGCGCTCACGACAGGCGAGAAGGCCGCATTGACAAGGAAGCGGAAAGCGGCAGGCAAGAAGGCCGCCTTGACGCGCAAGAGGCGGGCTGCAGGCAGCAAGGCCGCTGCCACTCGCAAGGCTAACGCCCGATAGTACGAGGGCCGCCGCCTGCACTGTTGTTGTCTCACCAAAAAGCGCTAACCCTGATGCGCCAGCTGTCTCGAGCCAAGCGGGCCAACCTGCCGCATGCAGTGTAGGGTGGAGGAACATACAAATCTACCTGCGGACGATCGACGACGACGACGCTACGGCAAGGCCGTCGCCGGGAGGCGACTCGGCTGGCAGGGAATGCCGTCCCGCTCTAGGTCGGCGCAGAGTTCGCGACGCGGCGGAGAGGCGAAGGGCCACGTGCGTCCTCAGGCGCGACATCAGGGTGATGCCTTCCGACGCCGCGTTCGCCGAAAAAGGGTCGTTGTGAAGCGCCAATGGAGGGGGCGAGGTGCCTCACCTCGAGGGAATGCACTCGCGCGTCTGACGGCGCACCGGGTTGTCAGCCCGCGGGGCGCTCTTCATGCGACAAACGACTCGCCAAAAGGCAACAGGACCACTCTTACACCGGGAATCCTCGCGGCGTACTTCACGCGCATCAGCTCGAACGTCCTTCGCTCGGTCACGAAGAAGAACCGATTTGCCGCCGCGATGGCGTTCAGCTTCTTGAAATCCTTCTCAAAGCTGGACTTCTGCGCACTCCCCAGATCATTCGCACCGTAGGGCATCGTCGTCTTGATCTCTCCCACGACGCGCGCACCCGCCGTCGTGTGTTCGTCAATGTCCAGCCCCGGTGCCCCCTGCGGCTTCGTAGCGGCATCAAACGATTCCATGTCCAGCTCGCGGTTCAGATACTCCTTCGCCATGAGGCACGCGACTAGCGAGACGCCGTTGTCGCTATTGCCCTGGATCTCCTTCATTCGGGCCAAGTAACGGTAGAGGACGCTAGCGCCGGGACGCTTGGGAACCGGGCTCTGCTCCAGGAATTGGGCTAGCGCGGCGATCCGGTCCAGGATCTCCTGCACTGCATGACGTTCGCGTGGAGTGAGTTCGTGTTGGTCCCCTGCACGCATAGCCTCCCCTCCTTCTCCAGCCAACCGAGCATTGCGCCCGTCGGCACGCGGGCGGTGCTCGAACAGCCGCCATCGCCCTCCAGTCCTCGACGTATCGTCGGACCAACAATACTCGAGCGCACCGCGCACCTCTCGGTCGCAATCCTCATCAGCGACTTGGTCGCGACGAGCGAGGCGACAGTTCCTCACGACAGGCATGAAGAGCCTGTTCGAAAAGCTGGATACTCCTTGACGCGAGTGAGCCGACAACGCACGAGTGCCCCACGAACAACCTCGCCATCAGCCAGATCGTTCGCCTCCCAACTCTTGTGGACAACGTACGCGTCATCTTGAAGGTCGAGAAGGCACCGGTAGGCGCCCTCAGCGGAGGGCATGCGCCCCTTTGCCAGCTTCTCGCATGTGACGCGTGTGAAGTGCTGAGCGAGGCCCTCCACAATCCAGGCGTCCGTTGCGGCGAAGTCGTGCGTTTCCCATCGTTGGCCATCGATGTCACGCCCGAGATGACAATGGGCATGGGCCAATTCGTGCGCCAGCACGACAACAGTCAGAGCCTCGGGAGAGACGCCGAGGGTAGCCGCGTAGAAGCCAATCGACATCCAAAAAAGCTGAATCTCCGGCGTGTGGAAGAAATAGGCGCCAAGAACATCCTCACGGATCTCCTTCAAGCGCTTGAGAATCGAGAGCTTCTCGACATGCTTCGACAACCAGACGGCGAGGTCTCCGACTCGTCTGACCTCTGATTCGTCGGCCACGGGAGCGTGAGCAGCCGTTCTCAGGACCCGCACGAGCATGTCAAAGTCAGTGGCGACGCGAGCCAGCCCATCCGAGGCCGCTTGTATATGCGGCCGGTTGAGCAGGAGCCAGAGCTCCTCGGGGGTTGCCTGCCCGATCAATCCACCAAGTGGTCCCGGCAACCCTGGGCAGACCCTAATGGGGACGGTCTGAGTTTCCTCCCCGGTGGAAAGACGGAAACCGGTTTCGGCGCGGAGGCTCTCCCGCAGGATCTGGTTCCACTGCTTCGTCGACCGCTGGACGCGCTGCTCCAACTCGGGGTCGAACCGTTTCAGGAGCTCGAGGAGCCTGGGATCCTTCGCGATCCCCGCCTGCTGCCCCCCTCGCTGCTGGGCGTAGTAGCGTTGCTTCGCGCCCCACCCGCTCGCCCCCGGCTCCGCCAATGGGCGCCCTCGTTAGCTTACTTCGCTCACCCGACCACGGCGACCGTCTAGAACCGCTGTCACCAACTCCCGGGGTGTAGAGAAATAGCTGAAGTGGAGATCCACCTTCAGCCCATCGGGAAGACCCGTGACGTCCTCCTCCTTGACCCTCGGCAACGCGATCTCCCGCGCCCCATTCTCTCGACCGAGCAGCACCATCTCACCCACAGCATCCGGTTCGAGGATCGCCCCCTGGACGCTCATGTCGCCGATAACCGCCAGCCCTGGTGGGACCGCCTCGCCCCGTAAGGCGGAAACGATCGCCACGAAGATCCCGAGACTCAGCCCGATCGGGTCGGCTGCCTCCATGGGGTTCAGGAGCTGGACGTGAAGGTCTCGGTCCGTCCGGGCGTTGACGATCCCGAACTCAGTGAGGTGATTCCGGACGTGGTCGTAGGCCGTGTGTAGGGCACTGGCGGCCGACTGAGCCTTCACGCGAGAAAGCACGGCGTGGCCATTTCCAGGAACGAGCTCCACCTCGATGCGAAACACGCACGGCCGGCGGTCGGTACGGTCTCTGCCGATCGCGAACACCCGCCCGGGTGGAAGCGGCGTCGGGGACAGAAGCCCCTCTCCAGCTTGCTCCTCCAGGGTGACATCGCGCTCGACGCCCGCACCCTTCTGCGAATACGTGAAGCTGGTCTGCCAGTACTCCAGACCGCCCATGCGCTTGAGCTGCTCTTTGACCCGGCGGCGCATCTCGAGAGCAACTTCGAGTGCCCACTGCACGTCCTCGGCCCCGAACTGGCCATCGGGATGGACGAGCTTCAGGAGGCCGGAGGCAGTACGGCGCACCGCCTTGTCGTCGCGGCGATCAAGGGAAGGCCCGAGCGTGAAGTGCTGATCGATCGCGTTGGCGAACGACGAGCCTCGGAGGATGCGCCAGAGATCGGACAGGTAGTCAACGATGAAGCCGTAGTGTCCCGAGAGCATTTCCGTCCGCATGCGGGGCATTTCCCAGCCGGGCAGGTATGCATGCACCCGATCAAGAAAGGCCCGGTCGTTACGGATGTTCAGCGGAAACGGGCAGAACAGATGGGAAGTCCGCAAAGCCACCTCGACGTCAAGGTCGAGGTTGCCCTCGAAGACGAACGAAGCATTCGCCGTAATCGGGTCCTTTCCCCGTGAGTATGTCCCCGACTCCATGTAGTCCTTGAAGATCTGGACCTGCTGTGGATCGCTCACTTTGGATAGACCGGCCACCTCGTCAAAGGCCACGACGTCCCACTGGCTGACGAGGCCTGTGCGGAGAGCGCGGCCCACGTTCGAGCCAAAGAGGTTGGCAATTGAGGTCTCGCCCCCCGAAATCAGGATGGCGTAGGGCGAAAACTCCCGATAGGCATAGCTCTTACCTGTCCCCCGCGGACCGAACTCGACGAGGTTGAAGTTGTCCTCGACGTAGGGCACGAGCCGCAGGAGCCAAAGGTCGATCTGGCGTTCGGTGAAGAACTGCGGCTCGAGGCCAATGCTGCGAAGGAGGAGGTGTTTCCACTCGCCGGCCGTGAAGGAAGGGCGCTTTGCCTTCACTTCGTCGAGACCGCCCGCATCCACCTGGATGGGGGCCAGCCGGTCGATCATGAAGGGAAAGAGGGTCCCCCGAACGATGTTCTCCGGTACGTAGGAGATCTCGACCTGCGCCCAGCAACCCCCGAGAAGAAGTCGCGGATACCTGGTTACGATCTCGTCGGGGATCGAGGCATCGGCAACGCGTAGCTGAACCAGCTCAGCCCAGTACCGGTCTTCCTTCGGAGAGAGGCGAGCCTTGACCTTGTCGATGAGCTTGTACTTGCCACGCTCGCGGATCAGTGACTGGACCTGGGGAGCTTGCTCGCTGCGGACGAAGTTTTCGGTGAGGATGCGCTGCACCTCCTTGAGGCCGCCTGCGATCACGTCCGGGTCCGTGGACGAGCAGTACCGGCCCAACAGGAACTCGAGCACGTAGTTCGGAACCTGATACTCCCCCTTGAGGGGAGTCACCAGGTCCTTACGGACCACCTTGCCCGGGAACTTGTCCAGCAGCTTCTGGTCGAGCGCGTCCAGAGTGGCGGGTCCGGCCGCCCCCGCGGCGCTCTCAGAATCCGAAGTCATCACCCATTACCTCAATGTGGATGCTCTCGCGTGTGAGGAGCCGGTCTGTGGCGACCTCGTGGAGGGAAACGGAATACTCGCCCCCAACGGAGAGCGTCACGGTCACGGGAACTGTCTGCTCAGAGCCGCTCGGGGCCAGCCGAAGAGCCTCGCCGGAATAGACGACCTTCCCGCTCGCATCCTCGATCCGCAGTAGGACTTCGCGCGCCTCCACGAACAGCGGCTGTCGTACCGCAGCGGCTGTGATCATGACCTTGAACGTCAGAGCCGTGGCCTTGAGTGGGACCTTCAGGCTGATCGGCAGGATCTCAACCGGGGTTGTCGCAGCACCTGGCGTCACCCGGAGGAAAACGAGCACGCACTCCTGAGCGGAAAGCCCACCGTGGACGAACAGGCCAGCCCCGCCGGGAAGAGCCAGGCACGACGAGTCGCGAGGCACGTAGACTGGATCCCCGCCCCGTCCTAGGGCTTTGGCCTCCAGCCGTAGGAGCTCCGGGCCGACCGCGCCAGTGCCCGCCGCATAGCGCAGGCCCCTCGCAAACCCGCCCGCCGCACTCTCAGTGCCTGGGACGCCACCGGGAGCGGCCTTTGGATCCCGCACCTGGAACCCGTGGTCCCCGGCGACGACCACATCTGTGAAGCCAGCTCGAAGCGCTTGCTCGACAAAACGGGCACAGGTGTCCAAGATCCGGTCGAAGAGCGCGAAGTCCACTTTTGCTGCGATGCCACCTCCGTCGTCCACGTCGGTCGTATGGGCCAGCGGCATCTTCTTCTCGCGCACGCAGTCGGCCAGAAGTCGGCCGTCGCGGTCGAGAAAGTCCTCGACGGGCTGCCGACAGACCGGCTTCCCCAAGCGCACAGTCACCTCGTGGAGATGTCGTGTCCGTTCAGTGACGCTCGGCAATCGCGTGGTTCCGATGGAGGGGATCAGACGGCCCTGCTCGACGCGCACAGCGAAGCCCTCCTGCGCCTGCGGCAAGAGGGCGGCCATGCCAACCTCCGTGCGGGTGGGCAGCTCCGCAAGGGCGGTACGAAACTCGGTCTGGCAGTTCGAACGACGCAGGCGGTCGGCTAAACTCCATGCCAGATCGGCCCGGAGGGCATCGATGATGAGCACAGCAGGACGCGCTTCGGTCTCCACCATGTCCGACCAGAAGCGCGTGTGGGGAAGCACCTTCGGCACCTGGTAGGACTGCCGGGTCTCCACCGCCTGAACGAAGCGGCGCGTGTGCTCGCGCGTCCATTGATGATAGGCCGCCCGTGCGGGTTCCACGATGTTCATACGGCATTCGATAGGCAGCGTGGGCGCCTCTTGGGCGATAGAGCGGTAGAGGGCGTCGAGGCGCCAGTCACCGACTTCAGCCCGCGCGTACTCAGCCACGAGTCGTTCGAAGCATTCGGCGGGATAGCCGGTCAGCTCGTCATGCCTCCTTCGAGCCAAGAGCAGAAGGGCGGCCGCGTCGCGGAGGACCGACCACTCTCGCCGGGCCGTCCCGGCAAGACGCGACTGACTGAGGCGAGCCTCGGCCACTGCCCGGATGCGCTCCCACCACGCCGGCTGCCGGCTCGGATCAGTGGGCTCTTGCTGGTACAGCAGCCACTGCATCCGTAGGTCGAGAAATGGCAGGTCCGGGGCCGAGGCCAGCTTCAGAGGATCTTCGAGCGCTTGCACGAGGTCGGAGCCTTCGATCTGGGCCTCGAGGACGGCAAGAAGGCGCTCGCGCCGACTTGGATCGGAAACGCCCTGCTCGAGGGTCTTCCTCCAAAGCGGACGTGTGCCCGCCTCGGGAAGGTGGTTGGTCACCGTCCGGCTCTCGACAGAGCCCGTCTCCACTAGGGCAGAAGCCAAGAGGCAACGGCAAAGCGTCGCGCGATCGGGCGGCTGCGCATCCACGAGGTGCCGCCTAAGCGCGAGCCTCCGACTCTTCACTAGCGCAGTCAGGCTGGGAAGGAGACCCGCCGCCTCCCACCGTTGCTCGTCCTGGGGCGAAAGGAGGAAGCGCAGGATCAGCTCACCTTCGTCGGCCTCCGGGGCGGCTATGGCTGCCCGCAATAGCCCAAAGATCAGGTCCTCTTCGGTCAGCCGAGCGACGCCATCGCCGAAGTAACGCTCGAACTGGCCCGCCAAGACCGCTGCGGCGGGCCCCTTCAGCAGGGCCCGCATCGAGGGCGTCTCACTCAGGCCGAAGAACTCGCGGAAGGCCCAGGCCAGGTTGGCCTGCGGCTGGTGGTGGAAGCCCTGCTCGAAATCGGCAAGCCATTCGGCCTCCACCCCGGTAGGCAAAGGTGGAAGGTACAGCAGCCACTTGTGCTCGAGCCAGGGGTCCTGGAGGTCAACAGCGTGACGCAGCGACAAGGGGTTGCCGACGAAAGCGGGCATCTGGACGCCTTCCGGAAGAGCTTCCTGGAGCAAAGGCCCGAGGATGCCGGAGTCGTCCTCCCAGACCACGACCTTGAATCGGTCGAAGAGCCCGGCCAAGTGATGCGCCAAACGCCGCCGGAACAGATCGCTCATCGCGAGCGCGCCGAGGCCATGGCCGGCGTGGGCGCCACAAGCCGGTTCGTGCGGAGGGATCGGGCCGACCAGTGCTCTTCGCTGGCGAGCACCCAACCGGGCTGAACGATCTTGGCGCGGGCGACCAGCCAATCGCCCTCGTCCCAGCGAATGTAAAGCCCCTCGCTGTCGGCGGATCCCAAGCGCGACCGCCCGATCAGCTTCCGGAGCTTCTCGATCGTGAAGACGCCCGTACTCAACAGTGGCACCGCAGCCAGGCCCAGGGCCTTCACCAAATGGTCGCGGCGTTCTCGCGACCAGAACTTCCCCGCCGGTCGGTCGTAGATGTCGAAGGCCAGAAACCAGTCAGGAAGGGCGTCGTAGCTCACCGAATGCTCGGCGTAGCACCACTCGCCAAAGAGGATCAGGTTGGGACCGAGCGCCTTGGCCAGAGCCTCCCGGCGAAGCGACAACCAACGCCAGAGCGGCTTCCACTGGCCCTCAGCGCCCTCCTCCAGGAAGTGGCCACGGCTCTGGGCCCGGAGGCGTCCTTCTGGGCCGATGGAAAGGCCCAGGTTCGCACCGTCCACCTTCTCCTCGACGCTCGCCTGCCGGCGGAGGAGCGCTTTGGCCTCGGCGGCGTCCAGCAGCTTGTCTCCCCTCGGCTGCCTGTCTCCCAGCCACGTCAGATGGGGTGTCCTGGGGAACTTGACGACGGTGTCAGCCACGGCGCGCCTTCGTTGGCGCGGCGGGTGGAACGCCGAACTTCCGCTCGTAGGTTGCGGCGACCTCCGCGGGACAGAGGAAAACCACGGTGATACCGGCGGAAGTGAGGGCTGCCTTCCACCCCCACCATTTCGAGTCGAGACCTTGCAGGATGGGGGGCTTCTCTGCATGCGCGTTGGCCACTGCCACAAACTTGCGGTCGGACGCGTCGAAGGTCTCCAGCCCCTCTCCTTCGGGAAACTCCTCGAACTCCCCCGCGTCTTCATTGCGCGCCGCGATCGGCACCAGGTCGCACCGTTCGGGGTTGGCCCAGTTGGTAAGGACCCACTTCAGGAAGCGATCGCCCAGGCCAGGCTCACCCGAGGCGCGGAGCTTGCGCTTGTACTCCCCTATGATCCGCCAGTCGTCGTCTATGGCCAGCCGCCGGCGGTCGCCGAGGACCTCGACGAGAGCGGTCTGGCACGCGAGGACGCAGTCAGGGGCCACCTCATCGCCTCCGTTCGCGGCGATGGGCACATTGGTGTCGACCACGACGACGCTCACCTCTTCTTGCGACGCTTCATCGCGGCTTCGGTCATGGCCGTAAGGTCGCCGATCTCGTCCCCGAAGAAGTCCTTCGGCCAGTTTATTATGTTTCCGTAGGTATCCACCTTAAGCGCTTCGAGTCGCGACTTCCCGTCGGCCACGTCGCAGACATAGAGGGCCACCTGCTCCTCACTAATCACCTCCTCGGCCACGCGACGCTGGAGGCGGCGCAGGAAATGCTCGCTGTGGCTTTCCACGATGAACTGCACCCCGCCGGCCGTCGCGGCCTCAACTAGCAGGTCGGCCAGGGCGGCCTGCACGCGCGGGTGAAGATGGATCTCGGGCTGTTCGAAGATTACTGTCGAACCCGGCGCGGCGTAGAAGCACTGCACCACCACCGGCAGAACCTGCGACACCCCGACGCCCACGTCGGTTATCAGTACTTCGGCCGACTGTGAGGTGCGTCTCACCCGGACCTCGTAGTCCTTGCGATTCTTGCTTACCTGGACCACGTCGAACGAGTCTATGACGCCCAGTTCCTTGAGCCAGCGGGCAACGGCCTCGACGAACGTCTCGTAGCGGCGCCCCTTGCCTTCGCCTCGGCCGATTTGGCGTTTGGCCGCCTGAGCGGCCAAGAGGGCGGGCACAGCCAGCTCACCCTCGCGGCCAACGGTCAGCGGTGTCTCCCCTGACCAGCCGTAGCTGCGGTGCGCGTAGTAGCGGAGCGGACCCACGTATTGGATCCGCGCGAGCTGCTTTTCCAGCGCCAGGGCGAGGTCGGCCAGCCAGTCGACCTTCTGGAAGTAGCTGCGGACCTCGTCCGGGAAGCCGTAGAAGCGGACGGGCGCGGGTAACGGCCACGGCCGGCCCTTGGCTCGCTTTAGCGCCGGATGGCTGCTCAAGTCATAGCCGGCGTCGTCCTTGCGCCGCTCCATCGCCACGAAGGACCGGTCCATGTGGTAGCGGGCCAGGCGGACGAAGGGCTGGCCCTCGGAGGTGGTGCACACCTCGAGTGAGAACTGGATCTGCTCCAGGCGCTCGCCCGGAATGTCCAAGGGCTCGGGTAGTCGCCACACCAGGCCGATCTTGAGCGTTCGGGCCAGGTCGTGGCCGAAGACGACGTCCGACATCGTGCCGAGGTCCACCGGCGTCCGTTCGTCGCCCGTGTGGAGTACGCGAAACCGATCTGAAGATTCGGCCGTCTGCTTCAGCAGCAACAGCGACTGCAGGAGGCTGGTCTTGCCCGAGCTGTTCGACCCGAAGAGAACGGTGATCGGCGCGAGCCGGACGGAGCCCGTGTCCTCCCAGCCCTTGAAGTTCTCCAGATGCAACTGAGTCAGCATGTCGGGGTCAGTGGTCGGCCAACGGCCTTCCTTCCTCCGCAAGCATCATTCCACCGCTTCGGTAGGGCCTGCAAAGCCATGTGCTGGCACCAGCAAACCTCAGCCTCCCAACTTCTTCAAGGCGAGCTTGGGCAACAGGCCCTTGCGTGCCAGCGGTGTCAGGTTTACGCGAACGCCGAAATCGACGTCGGGCCCGTAGCCGTGGCCAATGTCCTGGCCGCCAGTGACCCTAGCGATGGTGCGTGTCAGCCACTTCGCATTGGTCGGCACGTGGACGGCGTTGGCCGGTCCCTGAATGACTTCGCCAATCGCCTTCTGGAAGGCCTCGAGCGCCCGGAGGGTATTGAGCCACTCCTGGGCCTCGGTGTCGGCGGCGGCGCGGGCTTTGCCCTCAAGCCGGCCGGCCCCCGCCTTGGCGTCTTCCCACGCCTTTCTTACGAAGTCCTCGATGGCAGGCTCGAGGTAGTGCGAGGCGAGGCGGGATAGCGTGTCTGGTGTGACCTTCAGGGCGTGGAGATACACTTGGAAGCGGAACCGGGTCTTACCCTTCTCGAAGCCTTCCGAGGAGAGCATCCAGAAGAGTGGACGGTTACGGTACGCGGCGACGTGCCAAGGAAAGAAGCCCACGGCCAGCTTAGTCTTCTTGCCGCCGATCTCGACGGTATCCTCGCGGCTCGCCGCAAGCCATTCGGGTAGGTCGGCCACGCCCAGGAAGGCCGGGGCGTTCGCGACAAGGGCCTCCATCGCCTCCTTGCCTAGGTCCCGCTGGATGACCTCCTTGAGGCGCGCGACCAGCCCGACCTCCGTCCGAGTGGGCCACACAGGCACGATGCCGTCTTCGTCGGCCTCCAGGATCTGTTTGAGATAGAACGACAGCCAGCGAGCAACGAGGTCGCGAGTCCGGTTGTGCGAAAGCTCCTGACCTGAGTCGTCCGAGTCCTCCACATCGGAGTCCTCTCCGGCTTCGGAGCCTTCATCCTCCTCGCCTTCGTCCAGTTCCTCCGGCGAATAGCCGGACTCGGACTGAGGCCTGCGCGCGATCTCGCGCTCGATGAGCGCACGATCGTCCACGGAGATGCAGTAGAGACGGTAAACCTCGTCGTTGAGCTGGGCCAGCTTGGCCTCGGTCTCCCGGTCCGCCTGCTCACGACTGTCGCTGACATCTTGAAGCAGTCGGTCCAGTTCTGCCGATCTCTTACCTGACTTTTCCCAAGCCTGGCGCAGCTCGGGCTGGGTGAAGTCGCGACAGGCCTCGTCGCCGGCGTGCCGGATGCCATGCAGTGTTACGAGTGCCGCAACCGCTCGGGTTGCCGATTCCGGCAAGGGTTGGATCGGGAAGGGTATGGCGGAAACTAGCCCGACTTCCCACATGCGCTCGGGCGTCTGCATCAGCATCGCGATGTTGCCGATGGACGAGTTCACCAGGCCGGCGACCGACAAAGTATCGTGCGCACCTACTGGGAAGATGGACGGTCCCTTGTTGCTGAAGATCATTCCTTCGGGAAAGACACCGAAACGAGATAGTCGCCAGCTGGCCGCTGACCAGGTGATCCCAGCCCGAAAGTAGAGGTGGGGCGATCTCACCTCCTTCGACCAGTGACCGCGACCCTGAGACTGGATCCACTCCTTCACCTCCCGGCCTTCATCCTCCCACCGGACGACGAGGTCGACCCGTGCGTTGAAGGAAACCGCCCGCCCACCCTTCACGTAGGGACTCCATCTCCGTGCTCGCCCGATAGTCTCCCTTGGTACTTCCCAATGAAACCGCAGGAATCGAGACTCGTCGTTGGTCTTTAGTCCGAGCTTCACGTCCGCGATCTTGAGGTTCGGACGACCGGGTACGAGCACTCCCTTCTGGCTGCTGTCCAGGGGCGGGAGCTGTCGGAAGAGCGCACGGAGCCTGTCGGTGGCCCAGTAAGCGTAGGGCATACCGGGGACGTCCCGGAGGCTGCCAAGGCGCGCGACGAACCAGTCGATCTCAGATCTGGGGCCGGCGGCGGCGAAGTCCGGAAAGGTCTCGAGGAAGCGATCGAGCTTCTTGTCCGTCGGGTAGTGGGAAAGGCGCCCAAAAACGACAGGGTGCTCTGGCGCCCATGATGCATCGGCAGTCTTGCGAATGACCGCACCGGCCGTGCGAACCGTAGCGCCATCGAGGATGCCCAGCGCGTACTCGTGAATCACCTCAGGCCGGGCCTCGGCGGAAAGGATCTCCGTACGCACCTCTTTGAAAGACGAAAGGTACATGAAGGATCGAGGAACCAGGGCACCCAGAAAGCCGTCTGCGTGGAGTAAATCGACACCCTGTTCCATGAACGCCGTGTCGAGGGCCAAGTGGGTGCGCGGGTAGTGCGCGGGGATCTTCTTGGCTTTGTTGCCCTTCAGGTAGTCCTTGGCCTCGGCAGGCATGTCGCCGTACGGCGGGTTCATGAGGACCACGTCGTACTGCTGCGAGAGAACCGACAGAAGGCCGACACTCCTCTCCAGGTCGCTCAAGAAGAGCCGGGCGCCGATGTCCTGGCTGGGGACCACTTCCTGTTCGAAGCGGCGCAGGTCGTCGAGTAGCTCCGCGATGCTCCACTCGCGGCCCGAGAAGCTACGAAATGTCTCGGTCAGGTCTTTCTGTCGCGCCACGTCGAGCAAGGGCTGCTGACCCGGCCTACTGAAGCGCTCTTTCTTGCCCTTTGCCTCACGCACCCGGCCAAAAAGGAGCTCGAACTCGGTACGCACCTTGAGGAGGCTGCCCAGGACGTTCGTGTGGTCAAGGTCCGACAGCACCTTCGCGAAGAGTTGCTGGACCTCGGGCTCGGCCTTGTAGCGATCGAGGAAGGCTGCCTTCCGCGGATCGTTGCCGATGTGCGCGTCGGCCACCACGATGTTGAGGCCGCGGACTTCGAGGCGCGCCTCGGGATCGATGCGGGCGAGGGTCGTGCGGGCCCTCAAGTAGAGGCTGAAGGCCGCGAGCTGGGCGGCCCGGAGGTCGATGTCGACGCCGAAAAGGTTGTTCGCGAGGATGAGGCTCGGGATCTCACGCGGGTCGAGGTCGGGCTCGGCCTCACGGTACATCAGGAACAACAGGTCGAAGGCGTAGAGCAGGAAGTGCCCGGAGCCACAGGCGGGGTCGAGCACACGGATCTCGCGGACGCTCTTATTCGCCCTTGGTATCGGGCGCGAGGGCAGAGGCACCAGGAAGCGGCAAAGACGGTCCACGGTCTCGTCACTGAGCGGGTCCGGTTCTTCCAGGAACCAGGCTTTGAAGGTTGCGGCCTCGTCAGCGGCGTGCGGGATGGATTTCCGCCGCTCTTCGAGCCGTGGCGGCGCGCTTGTGAGACGTGGCAGCCGGTCCTGCGCCTCCAGCCAGAGACGTCCAAGGGTGTTGTCGGTGAGCAGCCGGACCACCCAGTGCGGCGTGTAGAACTGGTTCGCGATCGGGACGTCATCGGCCTTGAGCTTGAAGCCCCTCGTTGAGTTCTTGAGCTTCTTGAGCTGGGCGTTCGCGTCGGTGTTGTAGTACTGGTAGACCCAGCCCAGGACGTCGGGCTCCCGCCAGTCGTCCTCGGTGACGTCTGTCGAGAAACGCTCGAGCACGTCGCGAAGGGCGGGCGCATCGGGCCAGAGCTCGCTGTGCTCGTCCTCGAGATCGAACAGGACGCCGACGCTCTGCGACAGCTCTTGGCAGGCACTGACGATACCCGCCCGAATCGAGGCTTCGCGGGTCAGCTCCCGACCCTGGACCGCGGCCGTCTCCCGGAGGCGAACGGCCCGTGGCGAGGCGCCGCCGTAGTCCTCGGAGAGGAATGCTGCCGCTGGTTCGAGCAGCCCGCGCGCTTCGAGGGCGCGAAGGGCCGCGAGACGGTTGACCCAGGTGGCGCCGGCCTCTCGCACGAAGCGTGACACGGCCTCGCGTGAGACCTCGCCTTCCTTGCCCACTGCTCGGCCCTCGCGGAGCACCGCATCGCGGAGGCGCGGGTAGAGTTCCTTGCGGTCGGACGTCAGCCGCAGATCGTCGGGGTCGGCGGGCGCTGCGTCGCGAAAGAATCCAAAGCCCACGAGCTGACCGGCCAGGTTCTCCTCGACCATTGCGCGGGCCTTCGCCACGACCGCCCGCAGGTTGTCACGCCGCGGCTTGTCCATGCTGGATCAGGAGTCTTTGTCTTCGAACGAGACGTGGACTCGGCGGGGCCGGTCGAGCGCAGTCCGGGCCAGGTCGCCGATCTTCTCGTAGAGGGCCGGCAAGTCGGCGGCGGACGACAGCTCCATGGTGAGGCTGCGCTCGGTGGGCGACGGGGGCTGCCCCTTGGGAGGTGGAGCCGGGGCCACGAGGGCGTCAAGTGCTCTCACCGCCCTCTGTTCGCGCGCGTCTATCAACTCGATCTGGCTGACCAGGTCGGCGTAGCTCGCACGAGAGACTGGGTCGCGGCCGTCGGGATGCGCTTCGATCGAGAGGTCGGCTGAGCCTTCGGGGGCTAGGCTTTCCAGGCTTGCCTGTATCTCGCCTCTTTGGGCTGCGTCCGCCTTCCTCCAGCCGGCATGCTTTTCCAGGCGGCCTAAGGCCACGACGACCGTGC
>WNGG01012368.1_pt1 | contig 15627 bp, 16 predicted proteins | sample 5400661 | NCBI WGS metagenome assembly WNGG01 (sample SAMN13153372, study PRJNA577476) | soil metagenome | isolation source: 100 cm soil or saprolite under Garry oak tree replicate 1 | place: USA:California | collected 2016-06-15
ACCGCCCTGACGTCGGCTTCCGTCGCCCTACCCGGAGCGAGGGTGGAACCGCCCGAGCAGCCAATGAGGAGTACCGCTGTGAGAGGTCCAAGCGGGCCAAAACGCATGCGCCATCATGGTCGGACGGCCACCCGGCGCGGTCAAGTCGCGGAAAGCGCCGCGTCGTTGATGGCGAAGGCAGTGAGGGCGGCGGTGTTGTGCAGGTCGAGCTTCTTCATGACGTTCGCGCGGTGTTTCTCCACCGTCTTTACGCTCAGGGAGAGGCAGCCGGCGATTTCACGGTTGCGCCGCCCTGCAGCGATCAGCTTGAGAACCTCCTTTTCGCGTGGCGTGAGCACATCGGACGGCGAACCGGCGCCGGCCTGGCCGGCGTCCGCGCTGAGGTAGCCGGTGACGACGCGCTCGGCCACCGCGGGGCTGACGAATTTCTTGCCCTGCGCGACGCTGTGGATGGCAAGCATGAGCTCGGCCGCGCTGGCGTCTTTCACTACGTATCCCCAGGCCCCCGCCTTCAGGGAGGCACGGACGTGATCTTCCGTCTTGTGCGTGGTAAGCACCAGGACGCGGGTCGGCACCGCGCGCTGCACGAGCTCGCGGATCGCGCTCAGACCGTCCATCTGCGGCATGGTCAACTCCATCACCGCGAGGTCCGGCTTGAGGGCAGCCGCCAGGCGCACCGCGTCGCGCCCATTGTCCACGGCGGCGACGACTTCGATGCTGCCGTCGCTCAGAAGCAGGGCGCGCACCCCTTCGCGCATGATCGCGTGATCGTCGGCGATCAGCACGCGGTACTTCATGCCCTGGTTGCGCGACAGCAGGTAGGCAACCTGCTGCTCGGCCGTAGCGAGCATGGCTATGGCGTACCCTAGGGGATAATCGCCGAACGCCTCTGGCATGAGACAGTCGATGAAGAGCGCGCCCGCCACTGCGCCAATCCCGAACACCACGCATGCCCTGACCATTACTCGCCCCTGTCGTGATTCGGAGACAGTCTAGTACCATTTACCCCAGGCAGGTAAAAGAGATAAGGCGCTAAAACAAATAGGGCACCATCCGCTTCGTGCCCTTCGCATAGTTTCGATACCCCGGGTAGCGGTCCATGAGAAGCCGTTCCTCTGCGAAGACGCGGATCACTGCCCCGATCAGCAGCAGTACCCCGGCAGCGAGCGGCATGAGCGCGAAATTGGCCAAGACTCCTACCCAGCAGAATACGCATGCGGCCGTATAGATCGGATGCCGGATGAAGCGATAGGGGCCGGTTGTGACGAGGTCACCGCCGGCAACGTCCGCGGCAGGATGGAAACTGCGCCGACCCAAGGCGAGGCGCGCCCATACCACGAGTGCGACGGCGGCCGCCTGGACCGCTACGACGACTAGCGAGCGGGAAAAGAGCGCGTGCATGAAGACCAGGCCGACAAGCGCGCTCACCATAAGGAGAAACCCAGCAAGAGAGGCAATTCTCATCACGCCCTCCTATGCCGCCTTGTCCGCTACCCACGCGACGCCATACGCCAGCGCAATCGCTAGAATGAAGATGCAGATGCTTCGCGTAATCCCCTTAGGAATGTCGTTGTCGTCGGCCCAGCGCTTGATGTAATAGCTGGCAACGAAGAACGCGATGGTGGAGATGACGATGCTCAACACTGGGGCGGTAGTTTAGTTGACCTCCACTTTGCGGCTGTTGCGCCTCTAAGGCCCATGGCCGAGCAGCGCCGGCGCTGGTATTCGATCCTGTACGAGGTGATGGAGCGCCCGCTCGAGATCGACCGAGTCACCGCGTGAAGAAGCTGTTCTTCGTGTTCGCGGTGCTGGCCCTGCCTTGGGCATCGCATGGGCAGGAGTACCCCTCCAGACCCGTCCGCGTCGTGGTGCCGTATGTCGCCGGCGGCGCGGCCGACATCTTCGCGCGCACGCTCGGGCAGAAGCTGAGCGAGGCGTTCAAGCAGGGCTTCGTGGTCGAGAACAAGCCCGGCGCGAACGGCGGCATCGGCGCCGACTTCGTCGCCAAGTCGGCGCCCGACGGCTACACGCTGCTCGCCACCGCGAGCGGCCCGATCGTCGTCAACCCGGTGCTGTACGCCACAGTGCCTTACGACCCGGTGAGGGATTTCGTCCCGGTCGCGCAGGCGACCGTCTACCAATACGTCCTGGTCGCGCTCGCGAGCTCGCCGCTGCGCGGCATCGACGACGTCGTCGCCGCGGCGCGCGCCAGGCCCGGCGCGATTACTTACGGCTCGACGGGCTTTGGCGGCGGCAACCACCTGGCGGGCGAGCTTCTTGCCCTGAAGACCAATACCCGGCTCACGCATGTGCCTTACAAAGGCAGCGCGGCGGCGCTGGCCGATCTGCTCGGCGGGCAATTGTCGATCATGTTCGACACGGTCATCACGTCGGTGCCGCAGATCCGCGCGGGGAAGCTGCGCGCCTTCGCCGTCTCGAGCGGCAAGCGCGCGTCGGCGCTCGCGGAGGTGCCGACGCTGCAGGAGGCGGGCATCGCGGGGTTCGACATCTCGCAATGGCAGGGCTTTCTCGCGCCAGCCGGCACGCCGCGCCCGATCGTCGAGCGGCTGAACGCGGAGATCGCGAGAGCGCTGCGCGCGCCCGATGTGCGCGAGCGGCTGGTCACGCAGGGCGGCAACGAGATCGTCACCGGCGCGCCGGAGGACTTTGCCGCCCTGATCCGGTCCGACCTGCAGAGCTACGCCAGGCTGATCAAGGAGGCGAACATTCCGGCACAGTAGTGCCTAGAGAATCAGTTACTTTGAAACGAACCCCGGCTCGTAAGGGGAACGCCGCTTTCTTACATTTTTTGTCGTAAAAATCTTTAAGGAGTCACCTCAGGTTCGTCATTTGAGCCCATCATTTCCTACGGAGGATGAGGTCGACGGAAATGGCGATAGGCGATCGGATCTACCGGCGTACTTGGGCCGGCCAGCGGGCATGGGAAATGCAAGCTCCTAAAGTCTCGCCTGAATGCTGGAAAGTGCTCGGTTCAATCGGCGCCGGCGCGCATGCCGCCATGGTGTGCGCGTCTCTGCAGAACTGCTCCGAGGAAGACATCCAGGAATGGCTTGCTCAGCTGGAGCAGATCGGCCTCGTCGAGTCGGTGCCCGTCATCGACAAAAACGACCTCGACTTCACCGGCAACTTCGAGCTTGCCGCAATCCGCGCCGAGGTCGAGAAGCTCAGGGAGCAGAACGAAAAGATAGGCCAGTTGCTGGCGCGTTAGCTTCTGCCTCCACCCTTTAGCCGTGCCAGTGTGATCTGCAGGTCGCCGCTTACTGACGAATCCCCAGGCTAGTGACAAGCTGGTTGTAGAGCTCGTACTGCTCGTGCACGAATTGCTCTGTTTCAGCGGGAGAGCGGATCGCGGCGATGCCGCCGAGCCTCGCGTTTCCGAGCTGCCATTCGGGATCCTTAGCGAGCCTGGCGAAAACCTCAACCCACTTGTCCACGACTTCCTTCGACAGCCCGGGCGGCCCCATGAGGGCGGTCCATCCGACGATCTTGTTCATATCCGAGTAGCCCACTTCGGCTGCGTTTGGCACGTCCGGCAGTTCGGCCAATCGTGTCGGAGTGACGAACAGCGCGCGCAGAGCATTCGCCTTGATCTGCGGGATGACCGTGGGCGCGTTGTTGCAGGCGAAGTGCACTTGGCCGGCCAGCACGGCAGCGGTTACCTCGCCGCCACCCTTGTAGTGAATGCCGACGGCGTGATCCTTGGTTAGCCCGGCGAGCGCCATCAAGTATTGCACCGCCATGTTCTGGCTGGTGCCGACGCCCGACGTGGAGAAATCGAGCTTCCCTGGATTCTTGCGCATCTCGCTGAGCAGCTCGGCGGCTGTCCTGAACGGCGAATCGCTGCGCACGAAGCACATGTACGGATTGAGCTCGATGAGCGAGAGCATCGTGAACTCATTCCACTTGTACTGCAGCTTGGATTCCAAGGCGGGAAGGATGGCATGCGTTGCAATGCGCGCGACGAGCAACGTGTAGCCGTCGGGCGGAGCGTTCTTTACAGCCATGGTGGCGATGGCTCCGGAAGCGCCGCTGCGGTTCACCGGGACGATCGGCACATTGTTGAGATATTTGGAGGCGTGCTGCGCGACGTTGCGGCCGGAGAGATCGGAGTCGCCTCCGGCAGCGAACGGGATCACGAAGCTGATCGGCTTGGACGGATAGCCCTGCGGCAGTGCGCTGCAGGCATATGTTGCGATCAAGGCGAGGACGAGTCGTTTCATCGCTGCTATTCTTCCCGGATGCATTATGAACCGGTCGCTGGCTCGGGCGCATGGTACGGGGGCCGGCTCGCTAGCCGTGATGACTGGATACGGCATTTCTGTGCCGCGGAGCTCGAAGAGCTCGTCGACGCGGTGCGCGCCTACCGCGCGCGCGGAGCAGCGCTCTCCGAGATTTCGCCGGCAACTTTCCCGTTGCCCACGCTGGGCCCTGTGCTGCACGCCGTGCTCACCGAGCTGCTCGAGGGCCGCGGTTTTATCATGCTGCGCGGCCTGCCGGTTGAGCGCTGGGCAAGCGACGAGCAAGCCATTGCCTACATGGGAATCGGATCGTGGCTCGGCAGGCCGCGCTCGCAAAATGCCAAGGGTCACCTCCTCGGGCATGTGAAGGACTTGGGGCTCGACATCCGGGATCCGAATGTCCGCTACTACCAGACCAATCGACGGCTCGAATATCACACCGACTCGGTCGACATCGTGGGCCTGTTGTGCGTAAAGACGGCGAAATCGGGCGGCGAGAGCTACCTCGCGAGTTCCATGACGCTCTACAACGAGGTGCTCGCCCAGCGCCCGGATCTCCTGCCTGCGCTGTTCGAGCCGTTTCCCACCGATCGGCGCGGCGAAGTGCCCGAGGGCATGAAGCCCTGGTTCGACATCCCGATCTACCATTGGTACGCCGGGAGACTCTCCTGCATCTATGTTCGCCAATACATCGAATCGGCGCAGAAGCTTTTTCCCGAGGCGAGGAGGCTCACGCGCGGCCAGATCGCGGCCATGGACCTCCTCGACGACCTGTGCAACGACCCGGCGATCCATCTCTCGATGGATTTCCGCCCAGGGGACATCCAGCTGCTGCACAACCACCAGATCCTGCACTCGCGCGCCGATTTCGAGAACTGGCCCGAGCCCGAGCGGCATCGTCACCTTCTCCGGCTGTGGCTGGCGCCGCTCGAGGCGCGGCCGCTTCCGCAGGTGTACTCGCCGCGCTACGGCGGTGTCACGCCAGGGGAACGGGGCGGAATCATGCTCGAGGGCACGAATATCAAGGTTCCATTCGAGGCGGAATGACGATGAGGTTTTTTAGTTGACTTCTGCGTGGGCAACAATGATGTTGGACACCATTTCGCCGATCACCTTTCCGTCCACCACGAGCGCGGACAGCTCCTGCCTCATCCGGGCGAAGAAGCTGTCCTGAATCGATTGTGGAAGAGCGGCGACCCCAGGAGAGACCGGCGTGGCACTGAAGGACTGCACGGCCTGCTCCAGCCCCTTCTCCATCACCATGGGTAGGCTGCGGGTCAGAAGGCGAACTTTCCGGAACCCTGCCTCCTCGGCGGCGGCTTTGAGCTCAGCGCTGCTGTGCCAACTGAACGGAGCCGTGATCAGGCCGGCCAGGTCGGGTGGCGTCGCAGCGCGAAGGGCTGCATGAAACGCCGCGAAGATCTGATTACGCGCGATCGCCGCCCACACGGCAATCACTGCATGTCCGTCGGGCTTCAGGACGCGCTTCATTTCGCGCAACGCTGCGGGTCGATCGGGAAAGAACTGCAATCCCTGCTGGCAAAGCACTACGTCGAATGCGCCGGTTGGCGCGGCGAGCGGCGCAGCAGGCGACTCGACGTATTCAATCGGCGCCGCCCCGGCCAGCGCGCGCTTTGCCCTGGCGATGTCCAGCATCGGCCGGGATATGTCCGTGGCAACGATCCGTCCCTTGGGGCCTAGCCTCGGCGCCGCGAGCCGCGCCACCGTACCGGGGCCCGTTGCCACATCGATGACGGCCTGCCCCTTCTTCAGCTTGGCCTCGTCGAGCAATAGCGCGGCCCAGGGCTCGAATAGTCGCGGCACGAAAAACTCCTCGTAGGCCTTCGGCACAGACGGATTTGTGAATTGAAATTTCGATGCATCCGTCATGTGCCTTCCTTCCGATGATCAGCGCCGAAAACCGGTCGGTCGGTTCAGGGCGCGATGTAGGCGTAGCCGCGGTTTTGGTAAGCCATCAAGGAGATCCAGGCGTTACCGACCACTTTCACCGACGGCACCACGTCTTCGGCCCGGGTGCCCTGCTCGCGAACCGCCACCGCGCATTGCTCCAGGTTCTCGACGCCCTTCGCGTTGCGCATCTCCTTCAGCTTTGCCGCGATCTTGATCGCGGTTTCCCGGTCCTCGGGCTTGATTTTCGAGACATCCGTCTGCACAAGCTTCGTCGCCGGCCCGCGGAACGAAAGGATGAAATGCGGAGTCACGCCCTGCTCGATCAGCGACCGGCGCGTCTCGTCGATGACGTTGAGTCGCCCGAGCAGCGCCTTGGCTTCGCCCGCCGTGTAACGCGGCGGCGGCAAGAAAGCTATGCAGGTACCGTTTCATGACAGATCTCTCCTCTTGGTAAATCGACTACTATTCATGCATGAAACTCGAATATCCCGCCATCGGATCGAAGTGGAAGGACCTCGATTCACGTGTCCAGCGAACCGTACAAGTGATTCGTTACGATCGCGCCAAGCCTCGGGTGCGTATTGCTTGCATAGAAACGCAGCGCCTGAGTTGGGCGAAGCCCGAGCGCTTCAATGGCAAGTCGGGCGGATACGCTAAGCTCGGTTCGCGTTAGGCGCATATCTCTTCCAGATGCGAAGGTGACGGCGCGAGCTCGCCGCGCTCCACGCGCGTCACGATCTCGGCGAGCCTGGCATGGCTCGGCGCAGGCACGCCGACCTCGGCGCCCTTGCGCGCGATGTAGCCGTTCATGGCGTCGATCTCGGTGCGCCGGCCCTTGAGGATGTCCTGCGCCATCGAAGGGCGCTGGATGTCGCCGCGCGGGTTGGCGCCGGCTTTCGGCACGATCAGGGCCTCGACTTCCGCGAGCGCGGCGGCGTCGCCCTCGGCGGCGCGCGCGAGGCGCTCGGGATCGGCGCCCCGGATCCTCTCGAGCGTGTAGCCAAGCGCCTGGCCGACGCGCACCGCTTCGCCGGCGAGCCGGATCTGGAAGCGGCGGATCCTGGCGTTGCGCAGGCAGTCGCCCGAGGTCAGCCCGGTCGCCGCGGTCACGCCGTTGCCCATGCTGTTCTGGACGAGCTTCGACCAGCGCTCGCCCCACAGGTTGGTCGTCGCCTTCGAGCTGTCGATGCCGCGGAACCACTCGACCAGCTCTTCCACGCGCGGCGTGATGCGACCGTGGGGCTCGCCGATGCGGAAGATGGTGTAATCGTCGCCGCCCTTCGGCACGGTCCTCCGGATGCGGCCGGCCGCGTACAGGTCCACCGAGATCATCGAGGCGACCGCGCCGAGCGTTCGTCCCCAGCCGACCACGCCGGCGATGGTCTCCTCGTTGAGGCAGTTCTGCAGGGAAACGACGAAGCCTTCCGCGGACAGATAGGGCTTGATCAACGCGGTCGCCCACAGCGTGTCGTAGGACTTGACCGCGACCATCGCGACGTCGACCGGCCGCCGAGCGAGCGACTGGACCTCGGTCAGGTGCATGGTCTTGGCGCTCTTCACCGTGAAGCGTTCCGCGGGCGTCATGCCGTCGAGCTCGAGACCGCGCGCCCGGATGGTCTCGATCTGCTCCGGCCACGCGTCGATCAGCGTCACGTCGTGCCCGAGATGCGCGAGCGTGCCGCCGACATAGCCGCCGAGCGCTCCCGCGCCGACGATGGCAATGCGTTTTGTCATAAACTTGCCCGATGATAATCGAGCCGCTCGCCGGTGCGCTGGGAGCCGAGATCCGCGGCGTATCGCTCCCCGGGCCGGACGAGGACGCCTGGCGCGAGATCCGCCGCGCGTTCCTCGAGTACGCGGTGCTCGTGTTCCGCGACCAGGCGCTCGAGCCCGCCGACCTGATGCGCGTCGGCGCGCGCTTCGGCGAGCCGTGCTTCTATCCCTTCGTCACCGGAATGGACGGCTACCCGTACATCTTCGAGGTGGTGAAGGCAGAGAACGAGGAGACCAATTTCGGCGGCAACTGGCACAGCGACACCACCTATCTCGAGCAGCCGCCGCTCGCCACGCTGCTGTACGCCGTGGAGACGCCTTCGCGCGGCGGCGACACGCTGTTCACGAGCACCCGCGCCGCCTACGACGCGCTCTCCGAGGGCATGCGCCGGCTGGTCGACAGGCTCGTCGGCGTCAACAGCGCGGGGCTGAAGCACGGCGGCGGACGAAGTGCGATGCACAAGAAGATCGGCGGCATGAAGGTCCGCGACACCGACACCGCCGACCGGTACGAAGCCGAGCATCCCGTCGCGCGCACGCATTCCGAGACCGGCCGCAAGGCGCTGTATGTCAGCCGCAGCCACACCATCCGCTTCAAGGACATGAGCGAGGACGAGAGCCGCCCGCTGATCGAATGGCTTCAGGCGCACCAGACGCGGCCTGAATTCACCTGCCGGGTCCGCTGGGCGCCCGGCACGCTCACGATCTGGGACAACCGCTGCACGCAGCACAACGCGATCAACGACTATCACGGCCAGCGCCGCCGCATGCGGCGGCTCACCGTCGGAGCGCAGACACCGCGGTAGGACTCCCGCTCCATCAATCCAGCTTCGCCCCGCTCTGCTTGACGACCTTCGCCCATTTCGCGAGATCGGCAAGCATGAACTGACGGAACTCCCCGGGCGTGCTGCCGATCGGCTCCGATCCGTCCGCCACGATCCTCTCGCGTACCTCGGGCTGGCCGAGAACCTTCGCGAGCTCCTCGTGCAGCCGGGTGACGATCGGGCCGGGCAGATTGGCCGGCCCGATCACGCCGTACCAGCCGACGACCTCGAACCCAGGCAGCATTTCCGCAACCGCGGGCAGGTCCGGCAACGCGGCGAGGCGCCTGGGCGCGGTGATCGCGAGCGCGCGCAGTTTCCCCGATCGCACCAGGGTCTGCGCACCCTGGATGCCGGCGAAATTGTAGTGGTACTGCCCGGCCACCAGATCCATCATCGCCGGGCCCGAGCCCTTGTACGGGATGTGCTCGGCTTTCACGCCGGTCATCAGCTTGTAGAGCTCGCCTGCAAGGTGCCCGCCGCTGCCGTTGCCGGCCGACCCGTAGTTGAGCGGCCCTGGGTAATTCCTGGTCCAGCTCAAGAACTCCTCCAGGCTTCTCACTGGCGTCGCCGGGTTCACGACCAGCATCAGCGCTGCGGACGTGAGCTGCGTGATCTGCGTGAAGCTGTTCACCGGGTGGTACGGCAGCTTGGGATTCAGCGCCGCGTTGATCGTGTGCTGGTGGTAAGCGAGCAACAGCGTATATCCGTCTGGCGGCGCATTCGCGGTCAGCTCCCCGGCGATCACGCCCGCTGCGCCCGCACGGTTATCCACCACGACCTGCTGCTTGAACACCTCTGCCAGGCGGGCGCCGAAAACGCGCGCCAGGAGATCGGTCGTGCCGCCTTGCGCGGCCGGCGTGATCAGGCGGATCGGCCGGCTCGGATAGTCCTGCTGCGCGAGCGCCTGCGCCCCGGCGGTGAGACCCAGGAGTATGAAAAATAAACAAAGAGCGCGAGCCATCAATCGGGGCGCGCCCCGGACTCCCGGATGATCTTGTCGTACTTCAGGATTTCAGCCCTGAAGAACGCGTCGAACTGCTCCACGCTGTTCCCGACCGTTTCGAGACCTTGTTCTGCCAGGCGCTCCTTGACGTCCGCAAGGTTCAGCACCCTGGACATTTCGCTGTTCAGTGTGGCGATGACGGCTTTCGGCGTTGCGCCCGGCACGTAAACCCCGAACCAGTTGCTGATGTCGAAACCCGGCACTCCGGCTTCTTCCATGGTCGGCACGTCCGGCGCAGTCGGCGAGCGCCTGGTCACCGTCACCGCGAGGGCGCGCAATCTCCCCGCCTTGACGTGCGGCATGACGATCGGCATGCCCGCGAAAAACATCGAGATCTGCCCGCCGACGAGGTCGGTCACTGCAGGAGCGCCGCCCTTATAGGGAACATGGGTGATGTCGACGCGCGCCACCGTCTTCATCAGCTCGCCCGAAAGGTGCTGCACGCTGCCGTTACCGGGCGAGGCGAAGGTGAAGCGGCCGGGTTTCGCTTTTGCGAGCTCAATGAGCTCTTTCACGGACCGCGCCTGTACCGAGGGATGTACGACCAGGATGAGCGGCGTGAATCCCGCCAGCGTGACGGGCGCCAGGTCCTTGAGCGGATCGTAGGTCATCCTGGTGTAGAGGCTCTGGTTGATGGCCACTTCGGCGACTGATGCCATCAGCACCGTATAGCCGTCCGGCGGCGCCTTCGCGACCATTTCAGCGCCGATCATGCCGCTCGCCCCGGGGCGGTTATCGATGACGATGGGCTGTGACCAGGCTGCAGTGAGCTTCTGGCCAACGGCGCGCGCCAGGATGTCGGTCGTGCCGCCCGCTGAAAACGGAACGACGATTCGAACGGGCTTGCCGGGGTACTGCGCCGCCGCCGAGAGCGAAGCGAGCGCAGCCGACAGCACGAGCAAACGGCAAAGACGGTTCATCACGGGCAGCCCCCAGGATCGAACGCTACCCGCAATGATTGTCTTGTGTAAACTGGGGTGCATGCTCCGTGCCCTGGCTTTTCTCGCCGCCTGCGCGCTTGCGCTCGAAGCCGGCGCGCAGGGCTTTCCCGCGAAGCCGCTGCGCCTGGTCGTCGGCTACCCGCCCGGCGGCTCGGGCGATTTCCTCACGCGGCTGATCGCCGACGAGATGTCGAAGGACCTCGGCACGGTGGTGATCGTCGACAACCGCCCCGGCGCCGGCGGCAACATCGCCGCCGAGATGGTCGCCAGGGCGAGCGCCGACGGGTACACCGTCCTCAACGGGAACAACCACGCGATCAACAGGACGCTTTACAGATCGCTTCCCTATGACGACAAGGATTTCGTGCCGGTCACCAAGATCGCCACCGGTCCGACGGTCATCGTCGTCAACAACAGCTCGCCCGTGACCAGCCTGAAGGAGCTGATCGCGTTCGCAAGAGCGAATCCGGGAAAGCTGTTCAACGCCGGCGCGGGCTACGGCTCGGCGCCGCACCTCGCCGCGGTGCTGTTCGAATCCGTCGCCGGAGTGAAATTCACCTCGGTGCAGTTCAAGGGAGGCGGCCCGGCCGCGCAATCGCTGCTCGCCGGAGACACCCAGGTGATGTTCGCGACTTCGCCGACGGTGATGGGCTTCGTGCGAAGCGGGCGCCTGCGCGCGCTGGCGGTGTCGATGCGCGACGGCTCGCCGGCGGTGCCCGGGATTCCCGGCAGCGCGGAAGCCGGTCTGCCAGCCTACGACTATACCTTCTGGTTCGGCCTCTACGTGCCCGCGGGAACGCCCGCTCCCGTCGTGAGGCGGCTGTATGCAGCCGCGGTCAAGGGACTCGGCAAGCAGGAGGTGAAGGAGAAAATTGCGGCGCAGGGAATGGATGCCACCCCCTCGGCCTCGCCCGAGTCGTTCGAGGCGGACATCGAGGCGGAAGCGCCGCTGCTCGAGCGCGTAGTGCGCGACTCCGGGGCAAAAGTGGAATAGCCGGACACATCCTGTTACACACTGAGAGGGACGCCGCGCCAACGGGGGACTAGGCTTGCGCATTGATAGGACTATGCGCACCCTCCTCCTCGCCCTCTGCCTGCTGCTTCCGCTTGCGCCCGCGCACGCGCAGCAGAGGCTGTACTCGCAGCCCGAGCTCGACGCGCTGCTCGCGCCGGTCGCCCTTTATCCCGATCCGCTCCTGTCGCAGATCCTCGCTGCCGCGGTCTACCCCGACCAGGTAGCGCAGGCCGCGGAGTGGTCGCGCCGCAACCCGGGCGTGAGCGGCGACGACGCGGTGCAGATGGTGCAGGACCAGCCGTGGGAGCCGAGCGTGAAAGCGCTCGTCGCGTATCCCGACGTGCTCGCGAGGATGGGCGAGAGCCCGCAGTGGACCGCCGATCTGGGCAACGCCTTCCTCGGCCAGCAAACGCAGACCATGGCCACGGTGCAGGCCCTGCGGCAGCGCGCGCAGGCCTCCGGGTACTTGCGCAGCGACGGCGAGCAGCAGGTCTATCAGCAAGGCCCGGCGATCGCCGTGCAGCCGGTCTACCCGCAATACATGTACGTCCGCTACTACGATCCGCTGGTGGTTTATGGACCGTGGTGGTGGCCCGCGTACCGCCCGGTGTTCTGGCGGCCCTGGGCGCCGCGCGTGGTCTTCGTCAACCACGTGAACATCGTCTCGCGGCCGGTCTTCGTTACGCGAGCTCGTGTCTGGTCGCGTCCCTGGCACAATGTTCCGGAATCCCGGCGCCAGCCGATCATCCAGAGCAGCCCGCGTCCGAACGCAACGTGGCGGCCCGTCCCCGAAGCGCAGCGCCAGCCGATCATCCAGAGCACTCCGCGTCCGCAGTTGCGCTCCGAGGCTCATGGTCAGCCGCGGCCAGTCGCAATGGCTGCACATTTTGAAATGAGGCGCGAGCGGCCGGCCACGCTCGCCGGCCAAGCCAGGAGCTTTCAGCCAAGGCAGCAGGCACAGCAGAATCGCCCCGGCGGCCGCCGCAGCTGAAACGCGCTAGACTTTCCTCGAACACCCGTCGAGGAAGTCCGATGATCATCGAGAAGCAGGAAGATGTCACGCGCGCCGTGCTGGAGGAAATGCGCCGCACGCCCGACGCGCGCACCCGCGAAATCCTGTCCGCCCTGGTGAGGCACCTGCACGCCTTCATCCGCGAAGTGAAGCTCACCGAGCGCGAATTCCAGGAGGCGATCGGCGCCCTCAACGCGATCGGGCAGAACACCACGCCGAGCCACAACGAGGCGATGCTGATGGCGGGCGCGCTCGGCGTCTCGAACCTGATCTGCCTGCTCAACAACGGCCTGAAAGGGACCCGGCCGACGCAGGCGAACAACCTCGGGCCCTTCTACCGGGCCGGCGCGCCGCGCTGCGAGAACGGCGCATCGATCGTGCGCTCGCCGACGCCCGGTGCGGGGCTCCATTTCCGCGGCTCGGTGCGCGACCTGGATGGCAGGGCGATCGCCGGCGCCGAAGTGGACGTCTGGCATTCCTCGCCGGTCGGGCTGTACGAGAACCAGGATGCGACGCAGGCGGAGATGAACCTGCGCGGCAGGTTCACCACCGACGCGCACGGCGCCTTCAGCTTCCGAAGCGTCAAGCCCGCGGGCTATCCGGTGCCGACCGACGGGCCGACCGGCGCGCTGTTGCGTGCCCAGGAGCGGCACAACTTCCGCCCGGCGCATCTCCACTTCCTGATTCACAAGCCGGGCTTCAAGACGATCGCCTCGCAGGTCTACGACCCGGGCGATCCGCATCTCGAAACCGACAGCCAGTTCGGCGTCACCCGGGCCCTGATCGGAGACTTCCAGAAGAACGGCGACGAATATTCGCTCGCATTCACGTTCACCCTCGAGCCGGGCGAGAGCTGGCTGCCCAGGGCGCCGATCACCGAGAAAGTCGCGGCGTAATGCCGCGCGTCATTCGCGAGACGCTGATCTCGGTGCGGGATCTGGTCCTGACCTGGGGCCCGTTCCTGCTCGTCGGCCTGGCGCTGCTCGTGGCCGCCTACCTGCTGCTCGATCCAGCGCCGCCGCGGCGCGTCGTGCTCGCGACCGGCCCCGAGCAGAGCGCGTACGCGGCCTTCGGCAAGCGCTACCAGGCCGAGCTGCAGCGCTACGGCATCCAGGTGGAGCTGCGCCCCACCCTGGGCTCGCGCGACAACCTGCGCCTGCTGCGCGACGACAAGCAGCACGTCGACATGGCGTTCGTGCAGGGCGGGTCGAGCGAGGCGACGCGCCTGGTCGATGAAGACAAGAGCGGCGTGCCGCTCGTGTCGCTCGGCAGCCTTTTCTATGAACCGGTCTGGATCTACTACCGGGGCAAGATGGCGAACATCGCGGATCTGCGCGGCAAGCGCGTGAACACCGGCGCGCGCGGCAGCGGCTCGCCGGGGCTTTTCGCCAAGCTGCTCGGCGCCAACCACCTCGAACGCGAAGAGCTGAAGCGCAGCAACCTCGAGGAAACCCCGGCGGTCATCGCGCTGCTGGGCAACGAGCTGGATGCGCTGGTGCTGGTCTCGGCGCCCGAGTCGCCGATGGTGCAGATGCTGCTGCAGACGCCCGGCATCCGGCTCTACGAGTTCACGCAGGCCGAGGCGTATGCGCGGCGCTATCCGTTCATCAGCCCGGTCACGCTGCCGCGCGGCGTCGCCGATCTCGCGCGCGACGTGCCGCCGCGCGATGTGGAGCTGATCGCGACGACCACCTCGCTCGTCGCGCGCGAGCACACTCACCCGGCGCTGATCCAGCTCTTCGTCCAGGCGGCGTCGCGCATTCACAGCGGCGCCGGCTGGATCGCGCAGGCCGGCCGCTTCCCGACGCCGCAGCACAGCGAGTTCGCGATCGCGCGCGAAGCCGAGCGCTTCTACCGCACCGGGCCGCCGCTCCTGCAGCGCTACCTGCCGTTCTCGCTCGCCAACCTCATCGACCGCATGTGGGTGGCGCTGTTCTCCATCGTCGCGGTGCTGGTTCCAGTGTCGCGGTGGGTGCCGCCGCTCTACCAGTTCCGCGTGCGCTCGCGCATCTTCCGCTGGTACCGCAGCCTGCGGCAGATCGAGGACAGGATGGAGCGCAAGGCGGAGCCCGCGGACGCGCTCCTCGCCGACCTCGACAAGCTGGACGCCAGGGCCGCCCGCGTCCGCGTTCCGCTCGCCTATACCGACCAGCTGTATGCGCTGCGCGGCCACATCGACCTGGTGCGCGAGCGCCTGCGGAAGGCCGGTTCCGCGGCGTAGAATGGTCCGGCCCGTCCAATCACGGGCGGGTCAAAGAACAGGGAGGAGGAGAAACCATGAGCAAGTCAGCCGGAGTCCTGGCAGCGCTGCTTATCGCTGCAATCTTTGCGGCAGGGGCCGTCGCGGTTCCCGCGATGGCGCAGGAAAAAAAGGCGGCGCAGCGCACACAGAAGGTGTTCATCGACAACGACAAGGTGCGCGTGACCGAGACGACGTTCAAGCCGGGCGAAGTCAGCCCGAGCATCGAGCGGCCGTATCGCATCACGCGCGTCATCAAGGGCGGCAAAACCGTTCGCACCTACGCGGACGGCAAGACCGTCGAGCGGGAGTTCAAGACCGGTGAGGTCTTTGCCGCGGGACCCGACAAGCCGTATTCGGCAAAGAGCATCAGCAAGACGGACATCGTCCTCTACAGCGTCAATTTAAAGAAGGCGAAGGGCATGCAGGACAACAAGCCGCAAGCCACGCCGCGTGATCCCAAGAAGGCGACCGTGAACGTGCTGCTGGAGAACAACGCGGTCCGCGTGTATGAAGCCAGCATCCCAGCAGGGGCGGAGGCCGCGAACATTCCCCGGCCCTACCGCATCGGCCGCGCCTTGCAGGGAGCGACGATCCAGCGTATCTACGCCGACGGCAAGACCGAAACGGTGCAATGGAAAGCCGGCGAA
>WNGG01011670.1_pt1 | contig 15626 bp, 14 predicted proteins | sample 5400661 | NCBI WGS metagenome assembly WNGG01 (sample SAMN13153372, study PRJNA577476) | soil metagenome | isolation source: 100 cm soil or saprolite under Garry oak tree replicate 1 | place: USA:California | collected 2016-06-15
AACTCCCTTTCGTGGGCGCGGGATCGTTTGAGGTAAACAGGATCCGGTCCGTGTCAGTACCTTTCGCAACTAATTTGCCTAAAATGATCAAGCGCGTTGCCGCCTCGAACTTCGCGCTGACGCCTGGCTCAATGGTCAGGGTGTATCCGCCATTGACGGTCACGTCACCGGTGATGATGTAAGGGCTCCCGCTGAATGTCCAGGTCGTGTCTTGGCTGATCTCGCCGCTGACGTCGGTTGCCAGAGCGTTCATGGGTAGGGCGAAAGCCGCCAGGACCACGCCGAGAGCAAGAACCGTTGTTCTAGCATTCTCTTTCTTCATCCTAGAATGTCGCCGGCTTTTAACTTAAGTTGCGGGATGCTTTTTGATGCGACACGCTGTCCACGCAGGACACGCTTGATTTCCTGGTAGATGCCATTGCTGGGTTGCGTGTAGATTTCGATGCGGTCCTCCACAAGATCCACCAACCAGGCTTCAGGAATCCCAGCGCGCGCGTAGGCGGGGATCTTCACTTGCCGGTCGCCTTCGGCCGTTGGGTCTGCGACCTCGATGACCAGCAGGACGTCTTCGGGCGAGGGATGGCTTCCGGCATAGAAATCGGCGCGCCGCTTGAGCAACGAGAGGTCAGGCTGCGGCTCTGAATGCTCACTGAGCTGAACGGGGCTTTGGACTCTGACAATGGCCAGAGCTCCTATTTTCACGCGCAAGAGCTCTGCGAGCCGGTCCACGCAGGCCGCATGTCGCGGCCCGATCGCGGCCATCTGGACAATCTCTCCGTCAATCAGTTCAACGCGGTCATCTTCGGTGAAAATCCCGGTCTCGATCATCCGGTGATATTCGGCCATCGAGAACGGGTGTCGCGCTAATGGAAAAGTCATGCCGGCCTTGACGGCGGAGCATTTCTCACCGCCGCCCTCTTATGAATGGGGCATTTTAACACACCGATTACCCCGCGGCCATTACTCGCGCCGGCGGCTCTGTGCTGCGCCGCATTCACCGGGAAGACGCGAAGGATTTGGCGAAGAATCCTTTTCGGCTCTTTGCGCCTTCGCGTCTTCGTGGTGAAAGCAGGGTGCGGCTAGGAAACCAGGGACAGGGACTTTGGGTCTACAAGCACGAGATGCCCATCATGGTCGACTTTCAAGAGTCCCTTCTTTTGCAGTCTCGTCAGCGTGCGGGTGACGGTCTCTCTCGAAGTTCCCGCCATTTCGGCCAGTTCCTGATGCGTGAACTTCATATTGATCAGAATGCTTCCGCCGTCCTGCAAACCGTATCGTCTGGACAGGGAGAGGAGACCTTCGCATATCCTCACTTCGGCGGAGCCGTGGCTCAACATATGAAGCCGCCCCCAACCCTGGCGCAGGCGCCTGCAGAGCACGCGGATTATCTGCTGGACTACTTTTTCATTCTTCATCAGGTACAGGAAAAAATCGGCCTTGCTGATCGTTGCGATCTTGCAGTCTTCCCTGGCAGAAACAGTGGCAGGCGAGGTCTTCCCGTCCAGCAGCGACATCTCTCCAAAGAAATCGCCGGCTTGGTGAATTGCCAGGATACTCTCCCGGCCTGAGCCGTTGGACTTGGTCACCTTTAATTTACCGGCAAGGACGATGTACATGTAATTGCCCGTATCCTGTTCCTGGAAGATAACCTGGCCCTTGCTGTAGCGCCTGACCAGCAAGATGTGCTCGAGGCTCTTGAATTCTTCGTCAGTCAGGCTTGCAAAAAGCGGAACGCCGCGGATAAATTCACTTTTCATCGATTTTCAGGCGGATCACTTCAGTACGATCCGGCCGGTCCAGGAAGTTGTTCGGCGCATATCCGCGCAGCATTATCCTGAAGAGTGCAAATGAAACGCCGGCAACAATGGAGATCGCGCACAGAAGCCCAGTGAAAACAAGGGAACGAACGACAGTTCCAAGCATCCCTCCAGGGACACCCCAGATGCCACTCGATGAGTGGCGGTATTTGTCGAGGATCCATTTGATGGAGTATTTGAACTCGATGGAACCGAGGATGGCGTCGGCATTTCCGGGATCAAAATTCCCCTCCAGGAGCCCGAGGAGCGGCCCCGCTCTCTTGAAATAGAGGCGCTGGCCCGTGTCACCCTTGAAATTGACCAGACTGTAGAGGCGTTCAAAGTATTCCTCGGCAAGCTGGCTGGTGGGAAATCCGATCAGGGACAGAACGCCAGTCTGGTCGTCCAGGTTGTAGCGTGCCTGGGCGATCTCGACCTCGTCCTGGAATTTCAGTTCGTGCCCGGCCACGGATGCGGCGTACCTGGCAAGGGAATGGGGACCGAGACAGTAACGCAGCGATGAAGGATCGTAGCCCGTCTGCGGAAGATGCTTGACCAGCGCGGGCTCCGGTCCTTTCCGTCCTATCCGGTTGCTTACCGAAAGAGCCACTCTTTTCGAAACCTCCGCAGGGAGACCCGATTGAATTCTCACCAGAAAGTTTGCTTGGGAAAAGACGATGGTGCTCCTGTCAAAAGAACCAAAGTCGCCCGGTGGCCCTTGTGCCGTTTGGGCGGATCTCAGGAGAGTCAGAATGGAATAGGCGGCTTTTGCATCCTTGAGAGTGACTACCTCGACAGTCAACCCCCCGGGAGGAGAAGTTTCATAGACCCGGCGGGCATACTTCTTAAAACCCACTTCGGCGAAGAACGCACCTTCCGGCAGCTCTGCCAGAGCCGAAGGAGTGTCGAGTTCCTTTTCAGATCGAATGGAACGTAGTTCCACGAACTCGAGGTCGGCCGGGAAATAATGACTCTGAACGAGCTCGGTCTGCGCGCGAAGCCAGGGAATGCACGTTGTTCCCGCCAGGAGGACCAGAAAGGCAATCACGAAAGCTCTCATCATAATTAAACGTTTCGGAAAGTAAACAAGCCCAAAGGGGCAAAGGGGTCAAGGGCAAAGAGCTTCCTGAATGAATGCGTCGCCTGGAAGATTTGGCCCGGACCCTAAGTCTTCCCTCTGCCCCTTGACCCCTTAAGTTGGCGCACAGAAGCAGCCGAACTCTCGCGGGCAGCGTAAAGGCTGAACTCAAACCGCGCCTAATTGGCACGATTCAAAGCCACGTTACTACCAAGTGTCTTCATGTAGCCCACGATCCCGGCAAACAGAGCTTCAGCAAGACGGATGCGGTTGGCTTCCTTTCTGAGGAGTCTTTCGTCGCGAGGGTTGCTTATGAAACCTACCTCCGCCAGGACCGAGGGCATGTTGGCGCCAACCAGGACCACAAAGGGAGCCGTTCGTACGCCCCGGTCCTGCGCGTCGGGATATACCTTCCGTGCGCCCCGATAGAGTCTTTTCTGAAGCAGGGATGCCAGTTCCCGGGATTCGACCGACTTGTCGGCCCGAGTGATTCTCCTGACAAAATCCTCAAGGTCGCGAATATTGCGAACTGTCGTGGCATTTTCGCGCGCGGCCACTTCCCGAGCTTCACTAGAGCGCGCGAAATTCAGGTAATAGGTTTCGACGCCGCTTGCCGACCTGGTCCGGCTCGAATTGGCGTGAATGGAAACAAAGAGATCGGCCTGGTGCTCGTTGGCTATGGCAGTCCGTTCCTCCAGCGGAATGAAAGTGTCATCCCGTCGCGTCAGTACGACTTCTGCGCCGAGCCTGTCTTCAAGCAACTTCTTCAGCTGGTGAGCGACCTGAAGAACCAATTCCTTCTCTTTTGTGCCCCCTGGGCCTATTGTCCCCGTATCATGACCGCCATGACCCGGATCAAGCACGATCCGTCCGATCTTCAGCCCGAGGATGCGGGTGAGTGTGCGGTCCCCTCGGCTCGTGGGTGTCGCTGCTCGCGGCAAGGTGGGCGGATCCGATGGCGGCGGCAGAGGGGGTAGGTCTTCGGCAAGTTTCGTTTCCGCCACCCGGGCCACCCCCGGAGTCTTCGTTTGAGGGCGAGACTGGCCGAGGCTTTCTCTGCCTTCCGCGGACGGTTGCGCCGCTTTGAACTTCGACGTTTCCGGCGGAGGCTGGTCCGCCCTGGATCTGGAGTAACGGATCTCGTTCTCGACTACCTGCTGTGCCGTTGTTGCCAGGAGCGCTCTTGCAGAGTCTGAAGGAGGTGGCGGCGCGCTCTCGGCCTCAGCGGTCTCCGTCTTGTTCGCCGGCACCGCCCGGGGTTCCAGCTTTTGGCTTGATGGAGCGCCGCGGTTGCCGTGAATCTCAATAATAATCCGGAAAGGATCGTAGAGCTCAAAGATCGAGTAGTCGCCGCTGCCGGCGAAATCCAGGACAATGCGAACCACGTCGAGCTGATTCTGTCCTACTCGAACCCGTTTAAGAAACTCGTCGCCGACCACAATGGTTTTGTTTACGAGATCCGAGGCGAGCTTCGAGGGCTGGATGTCCAGGTAGATCCTATCGGGATGCGCGAGCCTGGTTTTCTGATACCGAGCTTCTTTGTCAAGGTCAATGCTCACCCGCGTGGAATCAACCATCGACCAGTGGCGGACAGCATAGATGAGGGAAGGAGCGCCGGAAGATCGGGAGGCTCGAACGGGACGCTCATCTCCTTGCGGCCTGACTTCTTGTGACAGGCCTCGTTGCCTGGCAACTTTGGCTGCCGCCGAGGATTTGTAACGTCTCTCAAGCTGGTCGTAAGCTTCGCGGGCAGTCGACTCGTCGCCAAGGGGTCCCGCAAAGAGTTCAGCCGCTTTCAGAAGGGCATCCGGGCATTTAGGACTATGCGGATATTCCTTTGCAACGAACCGATACTGTCTGGCCGCCAGCTTGTAATATTTCAGATCTCCAAATTTTTCACCCATCTCCTGGTACAACTGCCCGGCCTCGAACGCGGAAGTCCCGCTGGCCCGGTAATGCGGGTCTTGAAAGTAGACCTGCTGGTAGGCGTGAATACACTGCAGGTACTGCTCTCGGGAGGCAGAAGATTTTTCTTCGATGACCGAACGAAGGCGTCCGGCTTCCTCGAATGCTCTTTCGGAGGCGCGGCGGTTCCATGATCTGCTGAACCCGGCCCCGCCTGCCGCAAGAATGAACACGGCCGCAACAATAGCGCAGGCCCGAACGCCGGCGGGCCACGGTCGGCATCCTTTAAGCGTCATGGCGCTCATTTTAGACCCGACGGTATGTCGTGTCAATCAGACCCGGCGGTAGTCCAGTCAACAGGTAGCTTAAAGAACTTATTGAAAATTAAGGCTCTTCCAGCGCTAAGGCGACTGTCCGGGAGGGCCGACAGCGACGCTGGACTCCGACCCCTGCACCGGGGGGATGTTTGTGAGATGCAGAACCCCATCACGATCCATATACTTGAACATGAGTAAGGGAGCTGGAGGAATTTCGTTAGCGGGCACAAGGTGCGTTCTGCCGTAGCGCCTCGTGATGCTCCGCACGTAGTTGTGCGTTTCCCGGTAGCCTGGCACTCTCCCGGTGCGCTGGACCAGGTTTTCCCCGGCGTTGTAGGCAGCCAGGCTCAATACCAAGTCATTATCGAACATGTCGAGGAGATTCCGCATGTGCTTCATGCCGCCGCGTATGTTCTCCTCGGGATCGAAGCTGTTGCGGACGCCCAGGCGCGCCGCGGTAGCGGGCATGAGCTGCATCAGCCCGCGAGCGCCTTTTGACGAAACGGACCGCGCCTTGAAGCCCGACTCTTGAGTAATCATCGACTGCACAAGGGCGGGATCCAGCCGGAACTGGGGAGCATATTTCTCGACAATGCGCATGTAGTCGGGTTGCAGCGAAGCTTTGGGAGTTCGAGCATCCGCAACCGGCGCGACGGGTGAAGCTTTGGGAGTTGCAGCATAGGCAACCGGCGCGGCGGGTGGGGCCCCGCTCACCTTCAGGTCCTTTATCGCTCCCTTGGGGGGAATATTGGTGAAGGTTCGCACTCCCTTTTCATCTACGTAAGTGTAGACCTGGCTGCTCGCCGTTCTCGACAGAAAACAGAGAAATATGAAGAGGAAGGGAAAATATCTCACTTTGCCGTACATCGTGGGCCTGAAAGTCGTCAGGTCCTCTCTACAAGGATATTTCCGGAAGCGAAAAAGTCCAGACAAAGTTTAACCCCTCAATGTTTGAAGTTCAGCCTTCAGGCTGCAAGCTAAAGCTTGAACTCCGAGCGAGCGTGATTTTTTCACACCTTCGCCTGACGAACCCACGTCCCTTTATTCATTATCGGCCATTCGTCATCTGTCATTGATAGTTTTCTGCGATTCCGACAGTAGCGTCCCCTCTTGAAGGTTCTTGCCGAGTCCAGTTTAACCATAGTTTAACCAAGGTTTAGCCAGGATTAAGCCAAGGCCGAAGGCCCGGCAAGGATAGCCTCGCGCGGGAGGGCTGGGACTCCCCGCTCTCAATGATCGAGTAGCTTCTACTAATAGCGTCGGCCAGTTTCGAAGGATCTTTACCACCGGCTTCCGCCAGTTCCGGCTTCCCGCCCCCGGCGCCACCAACCAGCGGGGCGATTGCCTTGATGATTCTGCCGGCTGGAATCCGTCGCGACACATCCGCGGTCACCATGCAAACGAGGGCCACCTTGCCGTCCTGAGGCGTACCGAGAATGACGATCCCGGAGCCGAGCTTTTGCCTGATTTCATCGGCGAGCGCTCGAATGCTCGCCCGGTCCATTTCCGGCACCTCATGGGCCAGCACTTTGATTCCAGCCACTTCTCTCGTCTTGGCCAGGATCTGATCGATCCCGGAACGCGCGGTCTGAACTCTAAGGTCCCCGACCTGACGTTGCAGTTCCTTGATCTGCAATTGGAGGCGCTCCAGCGTCGACGGTATGTCCTGCCGGGGGATCTTGTACTCGGACTGGACAAAATCGAGGAGCTCTTCGCCGGCGCGGAACCTTTCCAGTGCGGCCGGCCCAGTAATGGCCTCCAAACGTCTCACTCCGGAGGCCACGCTTTCCTGGGAGACGATCTTGAATATTCCGATCGTCCCGGTGGAGGGGACGTGGGTCCCGCCGCAGAGCTCTTTGCTGTATCCCGGCACTTCGACAACTCGGACTTGATCCATGTATTTCTCGCCGAACAGAGCGACGGCGCCGGACTCAAGGGCCTGGTCCAACTCCATGATATGGGTTTTAACGTGGATGTCCTGCCAGATCTGCTCGTTAACTTCCTGCTCGACCTTCCTTATCTCGCCGGGGGTCAGAGGCGCGTAGTGGGTGAAGTCGAAGCGAAGCCTGTCAGGCGCAACCAGAGACCCTGCCTGTTTGACATGGGGCCCCAGCACGCGCTTCAGTGCCTCATGGAGCAGATGCGTCGCGGTATGGTTCTTCATGGTCTGGAGGCGTTTCTCCAGATCAACGGCAGCCTGCACCTGGTCTCCCGTACGCACGCTTCCGGACAACACCTCGACCCGGTGACTGATCACGGTTCCTCGATACTGAGTGTCGGCAACGCGTATGCGGGTTCCGTTTTTGGACATGTATCCGGTGTCTCCCACCTGTCCCCCGGCCTCCGCGTAGAAAGGGGTCGTATCCAAGACAATCTCGCCTTTCTCACCAGCCTCAATGGCGTCTTTTTTCCGGTCCTCTACCAGGATCGCACGCACGGCGCACGTTACCGGGACGGAGTAACCGTAGCCGACAAAAGGTGTCTTCCCCTCGAAACCCGCTTCCGCAACCTCCTCCCGAACCCTCGCCGAGTGATAGTCCTGACGGGACCGCTCGCGCTGAGCTTCCAGCGATCGGTTGAATCCCTCGACATCGACGGTCATGCCGTTCTCTTGGACTAAATCTTCTATGATTTCGAGGGGGAGGCCACGGGTGTCGTAAAGGTAGAAGGCTTCCTCGCCGGGCAAGACTCTCGAGCCCGCCGCCTGGATTCGCTTCACCCGATCGTAGAAATCCCGCAGGCCCTGGCCGAGCGTCTCCGCAAAGGTTTCTTCCTCCTGCTTGACGACGCGCGCCACAGCATCTCTGCCGGACACCAGATCCGGATAGGCGTTCTTCATGACGTCCGCTACGGCAGCGGCTATCCTGTAAATGAAAGGTTCCTCGACCCGCAGCTTCTTGCCGTGTACCACCGCCCGCCGGAGGATTTTCCGCAAGACATAACCGCGCTTGTCATTGCCCGGATATTGGCCGTCCGCGATCACAAACGCGGCAGCGCGCGAATGGTCCGCAATAATCCTCATGGAGACATCGTCATTCGGGTTTGCGCCGTATTCTATGTCGCAGATGCGCGAGATCTCGTCGAGCAGCGGCCGGAACAAATCGGTGTCGTAGTTCGTGACCTTTCCCTGCAGAATTGTGGTAATCCGTTCGAATCCCATGCCTGTGTCAATAGAGGGGGAAGGTAGGGGCACCATGTTGCCTTCCCCATCCCGGTTATACTGCATGAAGACCAGATTCCAGATTTCCACCCATCGGCCGCAGGAGCACGTCAGGTCGCAAGCCGGATGGTTTTCCAGGGGACTGCGCCCAAAATCGTAATGAATTTCCGAGCAGGGCCCGCAGGGGCCCGTATCTCCCATCGCCCAGAAATTGTCGCTTTCGCCTAGACGTACGATTTTCTCCGCGGGAAGGCCAATCCGGCGATTCCAGATGTTCCAGGCTTCGTCGTCTTCCTGGTAAACGGTGATCCAGAGCTTGCCGGGGTCCAGTCCAAAATCCCGCGTGACAAGTTCCCAGGCAAAGGCGATCGCGTCCTCCTTGAAGTAATCGCCAAAAGAAAAGTTGCCCAGCATTTCAAAGAACGTATGGTGGCGCGTGGAGTGGCCGACGTCTTTGAAGTCGTTATGCTTGCCGCTTACGCGCATGCATTTCTGGCTGCTTGTGGCGCGCTTGTAGGGCCGCTTTTCCTTTCCCAGGAACACATCTTTGAACTGGTTCATCCCGGCGTTGGCGAAGAGGAGTGTCGGATCGTTAAAAGGAATGAGAGAGCCGCTGGGGACGATCTTGTGGCCGTGGCGCTCAAAGAATCTCAAGAATGTTTCACGGATTGCATCGCTGCTAAGCAAGCTCACTCCCCTGTTTCAAAGCGGCGCCAGGTTGCGGGCGGTAGCTTCTGGCGCAGGGTTCGCTGGATTTGGTCCTCCGGAAACCCGCGCCGCCGAAGATGCTGGAAGAGTTTTTGAACCCCTTCGTGTTCCGAAGGCACTCCGCTCTTCCGGCAATGCCTGTCGACGTAGTCCGCCAGGATCGCTTCAAAGCTCACATCCCGGCACACGCCGTCGAGGGCCGCTTCGATGTGTTCTGGCGCTACCTTATGCCGGAGGAGGTCCTCGCGTACCTTATCCGGCCCCCATCCCTGCTGCGTGAACCGGTAGAGAGCCAGATTATACGCGTACTTGACGTCGTTGAGAAGTTCCACTTCCTGGAGGTGATTGAGGACGGCTCGGATCTCTTCTTCGCCGCCGAGACCCGCCAGCTTTACCGCGAGCTCCTCGCGACTGTAGGGGCGTCGATTCAGGAGCTTTTCCGCCCTGGCGAGGAGTTTCTTATGGAGGTCGAGCTCCATCAATCAATCGCGGCTTGACAGCTCTCTTGCCATGGACTCCATGGCGGAGTCTTTGGTGGTGTAGATTCCCTGAACCCGCAGTTTGAATTCGTCCGCGTTGGTGGCATAGCCCAGCGCATCCTCGTAAGAGATGCGCCCGGCCTTGTAGTGGTCGTAAATCGACTGATCGAAGGTCTGCATCCCATATTGCGACGTGCCAAGGGATATGGCCTCCCTTATCAGCTTGGTCTTGTCCGGGTCAATGATCGCGTGGCGGATGTACTCCGTGACGATCATGACTTCGATCGCGGGAACGCGGCCGGGAACGTCCGATCTCTTCATCAAGCGCATCGAAATAACGGCGCGCAGCACGCAGGCCAACTGCAGGCGGATCTGACGCTGCTGGTCGGTCGGAAAGACGGCGATGGTGCGGTTAACGGTCTCGACCGCGTCCAGTGTGTGCAGGGTGCTGAAAACCAGATGACCGGTTTCGGCCGCCACGAGCGCCGTCTCGATGGTTTCCAGGTCGCGCATTTCTCCGACCAGGATCACGTCCGGATCCTGGCGTAGCGCGCTTCTCAGCGCCGAGGCAAAGCTCGAAGTGTCCACCGATATCTCGCGCTGGCTGACGATGCTCATGCGGTCGGTGTGCAGAAATTCGATGGGATCTTCGATGGTGACGATGTGCCGGTTCATGTTCTCGTTGATGTAGTTCAGTATCGAAGCGAGCGTCGTGGTCTTTCCGCTTCCGGTGGTGCCGGTGACCAGAACGAGACCCCGGGATTCATGAGCTATCCTCTCCATCACCTTTGGAAGGACGAGATCCTCGAAGGTGCGTATGGCGGACGGTATCGCGCGGATCGCGACCGATGGATTTTGCCGCTGTTGAAAGACATTTACACGAAACCGGCCCAAGCCCTTAACGCCATAACCGATGTCTACCTCCGCGGTATCCCGGAAATGCTGTTTCTGTTTATTGTTCATGATGGAAAAGGCCATCATGAGACAGTCTTCTTTAGACAGCTTTCCGTACTCCCCCAGCGGTACCAGTTCTCCGTTGATACGGATATGGGGAAACGAGCCTACTTTGAGGTGCAAGTCGGAGGCACCTTTGCTTATCATGGTGCGAAGCAGGGAATCAAGGTTCATAGAAACTACGCGCGAACGGCCTCCTTGGGTTTGGTAGAGCGAACGCCGGGAGCATATACGGCGGTGAACCACTTATATATATCGTCCTTCCGCCCTTCCACATAAGCGAAAAACTCCTTCTGGATCCTCGCCGTAATCGGACCCCGGGACCCCGAACCCACAGGGATCTTATCGACGCTGCGAATCGGAGTAATCTCGACGGCGGTTCCGGCGAAGAAGGCTTCATCGGCCGTGTAAAGCATCTCCCTTGGGAGCATTCGTTCCTGAACCGTAAGGCCGAGATCCGTGGCGAGCCGGATCACGCTGTCCCGCGTTATCCCGGGCAGGATGCTGGAGACAAGCGGCGGAGTGTAAAGAACGCCATGGTGTGCAAGAAACACGTTTTCTCCGCTTCCTTCGCTGATGAATCCGTTCACGTCGAGCGCGATCCCCTCAGAATATCCGTTTGTGATCGCCTCTAATCGGATGAGCTGAGAATTCATGTAGTGCCCACCCGCCTTGGCCATGGCTGGGTAAGTATTCGGAGCCATGCGCGTCCAGGTGCTCACGCACACATCGACTCCCTTCTCGATTGCTTCTGCGCCCAGATATCTCCCCCACTCCCACACCGCAATGTAGGTTTCCACAGGGCACTTCAGGGGGTTGACGCCGAAGTCGCCATACCCTCGGAGGACAATGGGGCGGATATAACATTCCTCCAAGGAATTGACACGTATGGTCTCCAGGCAGCCCTCTATCAACTCCTCTCTCGAGTGGGGAATCTCCGTTCGGTAGATCTTGCAGGAATTGGCGAGACGCTCAACATGGCTGTCGAGACGAAATACTTCCGGCCCTCGTTGGGTCTTGTAGCAGCGAATCCCCTCGAACAGCGAGCTTCCGTAATGAACAACATGCGCCATCACATGGATCTTTGCGTCGTCCCAGGGTATCAACCGGCCGTTGTGCCAGATTTTCCCACCAATTTTGTTAGTAGCCATGTTCGTTCCTTTCGCAGGCTCGTAAACACTGAGACGATGTTAGTGGCCCTCGCGGAGCAGTGTCAAGGCGAATCCCCCCTCCGAGGAAATTGCGATTTCGGATTTCGGATTGCGGATTGACAATACAAGCTTTCCATACTTTGCAATCCGCAATCCGCAATCGCCAATCCGCAATCCATGTCAGGGGCTTTCGCCTTGACTGAGGGTGCCCCTTTCCGTAACATTCCGATGCGTATGGAAACAGAGCAACTGCCCCAAGAAGTACAGCAAATTCAGACTGAAGCGGGAATAGTTAAAGCGCTGGCAGCCTGCACAGCGGGCGCACTGATTCCCGGCCTGGGTCACGCGGTTCTCCAGAAGTGGGATCGAGCGGTAGTTTTTCTCGCGGCCATCAGCTTGACGTTTGGTCTGGGTCTTCGGTTGCAAGGCAGACTCTTCAATCCCGACTTCACGGATCTCTTTTCTACCCTGAAGTTTCTTGCCGATGCCGGCAACGGTCTACTCTACTGGCTTTGCTGGCTGCGCGGGCTGGGAGTGGGTGAACCGAGCGCCTACACTTACGACTTCGGCAATATATTCATCTACATCGCCGGGTTGCTCAACATGCTTGTCATAGTGGATGCTTTTGACATTGCCATGGCGAGAAAGCCATGAGCAACCACTTCAACCTGCTCGTAGTCCTGAGCGCGCTTATTTCTCTAGTCTTCACATTCATCGTAAAGTACGGAGCCAGGGAACGTGTGAAGTACTTTTTCTTTCTGTTCTGCTCTTTTGTCCTTTTTTCAGTTGTGGCCAGCTGGATCATGTATCCGTTCCCGCTCTGAAAAGGTTCCTATTGCCCGCGCGCTTTGCAGGACTGTCCTCATGAGCCGGCAGAGGCGTTTTCTGATCTTCCGGCTCCCGCTGTTGCTTTACTTGGTGCTGATTTTCCATATGAGCTCCGGTCCGGTGTCCTCGCCTTTCCTCAAAAGGTTCCCGGACTATATCCTGCACATGACGGAGTACTGTGGCCTCTACCTTCTCATGTTCCGGGCGCTCCACGAGGGCTCGCAGCCTCGTCCCCGTCGCGGCGGATATTGGCTCGCTATGATCCTTACCATCCTCTACGGCATCTCGGACGAGTTGCACCAGAGCTTCGTCCCAACAAGGGATAGCTCGGTCATCGACGTGTTGTCCGACTCGGTTGGCGCGCTTCTGGGAATTCTTGCATTGGTGGTGTTTCAACGCGTGATTTCATCCCGGCAGACAAGGGCTTCTTAGAATAGGCCGGAAATGACTCTGCTCGAAGAAATCAAGGAGGCAAACCGGAGCTTTCTCGCAGGATCGCCTCTGCAGCTCGCCGAGGGGGACCGCTTCGTCGTGCTCACCTGCATTGATCCGAGACTGACAGGTTTTCTCGAACCTGCGCTGGGCCTCTCGAGACACCGGGCCCTTGTGGTCCGCACGGCGGGAAACCAAGTCTCCGATTCCTGCAACGATGCGCTCAGGTCCATTGCAGCCGCGGTCTATGTTAAGGGAGGCAAGGAAATACTTGTAGTAGGACACTCAGACTGCGCGATGTCGAGGTTCTCGGCGACCGATGTCATCGAGAGCTTCAGGAAAGCCGGTGTCCCTCGATCAGCTTTCGGAGATGGAGACTTGCGTGCCTGGTTTGCGGCTTTTCATGATGTCAAAGCCAACGTGATACGCAGCGTCGAATATCTCCGTAAGTGCGGGATGTTTCCAGCCAACTTCAAGATCCACGGGCTGATGCTGGATAGCCAGAACGGCAAACTGGAGGTTGTCCGTGACGGCGATTCGATAAAGACGGAATCAGTTGTTTCGGATCAGCTGGTGGCTACCCCATCGCCCGCACGGACGCCCGGACCGGTTTCCTCCAGTGTGCAGGCCGGCGCCCTGGCCCCGGAACCTCCGCCGCTCCCAGCCCCGGCGACGAAGGGCGCCGCAACCACTGCCGGAGGGAGGCCGGGGGCTTTGAAGATAATGGCGAACCCGGCATCGATGATGGATGCCGCTACGATCTTGCGCGACTTTGTGGTGCGGGAGCGCCAGAATCAAAGGTTCCAAAAAACGATCGCCGAATTGAGCGCTCTCATAAGGAAAGAGAAAAATCCCTCCGTCATAATGGGCGAACTTGACAGACTGGTGAAGGAGTACCAACATGAGTACCCTAACCTGCCCGCAGCATTGAGCTTGCTTAGAAAGACGATGGAAACGCGGGGCCCTGGCGGATCCTGGCTGTTTGAGGCTCTCGCTCGCATTCTGGACTAGCGCAGACCTCAGGGATCAGACCTCAGACTTGGAGCCTGAAGTCCTGAGCACTGAAGTCTGAGGTCTGAAGTCTGATCAAGATGGTTCGAATTGCCGTAATCCCGGGAGATGGAATCGGGCCGGAAGTAACGGCGGAAGCCATCAAGGTTCTGCATACAGTCGCCGCCTGCGCCGGAAAGGACGTGGATACGGTGCATTTCGATTATGGGGCGGAACGATACCTCAGGGACGGAGTGTCTCTTCCGTCCGATGCGCTTCATCAATTTCGGACCGAATTTGACGCGATTCTTCTCGGAGCGCTTGGCGACCCTCGTGTCGCGGACATGAAACATGCGATTGACATCCTTTTCGGCATCCGGTTCGGTTTGGATCTGTACGCCAACATACGGCCGGTAAGGCTTCTCGACCGCAGGTTGAGCCCGCTCAAAACGGCGGCCGCGTCCGAGATCAACTTCACGGTGTTTCGGGAGAACACCGAGGATCTGTATGTTGGCATAGGCGGCATCTTCAAGAAGGGAACGCCCGATGAGGTTGCCATACAAGAAAGCATCACGACCAGAAAAGGGGTCGAGCGAATTCTCGAGGCCGCTTTTTCCTTCGCCGTGCGTCACAAGGACGCCAAAGTCACCATGTCGGACAAGAGCAATGCGCTGCGATTCAGCGGCGACCTCTGGCAGCGCGCCTTTCATGAAGTATCCCGACGCTACCCGGCGGTCGAAGCGGAGCACATGTATGTCGATGCCATGGCCATGATGCTGGTAAAGAACCCGTCGTCCTTCCAGGTCATTGTTACAAGCAACATGTTCGGAGACATCATCACGGACTTGGGCGCCGAGCTCCAGGGAGGGCTCGGGATGGCCGCCTCGGCAAACATAAATCCGGAGCAGACTTGCATGTTTGAGCCCGTCCATGGCTCGGCTCCGAAACTTGCTGGAAAGAACGTGGCCAATCCGGTGGGCGCCATCCTTTCGGTACAAATGATGCTCGAACACATGGGATGGGACGCTGAGGCGGAGATTATTGAAAAGGCCGTCGGAGCTTGCGTCAGAGAATATGAGTGCACGGGGGATATCGGGGGTGAAATGGGGACCAGAGAAGCCGGAGACGCCGTTCGTCGCCGCATCGAGTCGCTGGCGCAAGGGGGCGCGGGGTCCACATGACCTTTGAAGGAAAAGCCGCCATCGTGACGGGCGCGGCCCGGGGCATCGGACGCGCAATCTGCCTGGAGCTGGCGCGCCAGGGCTGCAACATCGCTTTCAACTATGCACGAAGCGCGGAGCACGCCGAAAGTCTCACGTCCGAGATAGCCGCACTCGGCCGCGAGGCGATCAGGTTTCAGCTGGATGTAGTCGACTACCCTGCGGTCGAGGGTATGGTCAAAGAGGTCAGCCGGCAGTTCGGAAGGATCGATTACCTGGTCAACAACGCGGGTATTGTGCGGGACAAGCTGATTCTCAGGATGAGCGAAGGCGACTGGGATGAAGTTCTCAACACGAACCTGAAAGGCGCCTTCAATTTCTCCAAGGCCGCAATCGCCGTCATGGTAAAAGCGCGTTTCGGGTCGATCCTGAACATTTCATCGATAAGCGGAGTGGTGGGAATGGCCGGTCAGGCGAACTATTCCGCCTCAAAGGCGGGAATGATAGGGCTTACCAAAGCGTTGGCAAAAGAAGTTGCGAGCCGGAACATCACCGTGAATGCGCTGGCACTGGGACTGATCGCAACAGATATGACCGGGTCGCTCTCTGACGATTACAGGCAATCGATGCTCGACACCATTCCCCTCAAACGGTTCGGTACCACTGAG
>WNGG01004497.1_pt1 | contig 15625 bp, 17 predicted proteins | sample 5400661 | NCBI WGS metagenome assembly WNGG01 (sample SAMN13153372, study PRJNA577476) | soil metagenome | isolation source: 100 cm soil or saprolite under Garry oak tree replicate 1 | place: USA:California | collected 2016-06-15
TGGCGTTGGTATGCCATCGGTCATCTTCCACCCGAGGATCCTGGCCGCGGCCACGACCGTGAGGGCGCGAAGAATTACACGGGGCTGTTAGCACAAAGGCCGGTGCTCGAGACGCTTGAGATTGTCGAGAGACACTTCCGCTCGATCGTCCCCGAGCACGAGTTGTAACCGGAGGCGAAGGACTGCCACACAGGGGTTGAGGGTTCTGCCGATCTGGGCGGATCTCAGCGCCCAAGAATGCGCCAACGCAGGCGTCGACTGGCCCCGCTCGTTCAGGACGGAGAGGAAGGACGAGCTCATGAAGCACGTTGAGCTCCGTCGAAGGAGGCCCATCCTGGCCTCCAGCGCGTAGGTGCCAGGAGCGAAGGTGAATGTGTTCGGGGGCAGCCACTACTCGCCGGCCGGGACTAAGAACCGTCGAGCCGGTGGCGGTTTCGTCCGCTTCCCCGAACCTTGGCCGCGCGAACGTCGGGTTCGTGCTGACGCAACAGGTTCCCTAACCTCAGCGATAATGAGGCCGTGCGCCTGATTCATCGGGAGCGACCGCGTGAAGATTCTCTTGAAGAAGGCGAGTGCTATGACCATTCGTACGGGGAGCACGTGTCCGACCACGTGGAGGTCGTCCGCCTCGAGCCCGCGGGGATCAGGGTCGAGGTCCCGGTGGAGGTTGAGACCGAACATCACGTCACGACCGAGCGTTTGAAAGGTCAGTTCGAGGAGCGACTCGCCGCACGGGGGGCGCGCCGTTCGCGCCGCGCTCGCCCGTAGTCTCAAGCGGTTTACTCGGGGCCGGCGCCCAGAGGGCGTGCATGCGCCTCCGGACGAGATCGGACCGCCCCACTTGCAGGCGCGAGATCGAAAAGCCCGGCGAACGGGACGCAGAGGAGCAGGCGAGTGCCTCGCGAAGCAGCCGGACAAGGTTTTCGCTGGTCGCTGTAGACGAAGCGGTAGCGCGTGTCGCCTTCCGGCTCTTCCGCGACAACCAGCGCCTGCTGCACGGCAGCCCTACCATGATCGGCGGAGGTAGTGATCATGAGTGAGGCCTATACGCATTCGACCTGGCGGGTGAAGCCGGGGCTCGAGGACGAGTTCGTGCGGCGTTGGGAGGATCTCGCTCACTGGAGCGCCTTACAGGGCTTGACCTCGCGAGCGAAGCTGTTACGAGATATTGACGAGCCCAGCCGCTTCGTCAGCTTCGGCCCTTGGGAGAGCATGGAGTCGGTCCGCCGCTGGCGGGCAGCGCCCGGGTTCCACGAGCGTGTCGCGCGGTTGCAAGAGGTCCTTGACGACTTCGAGCCGCGGACGCTTAAGGTCGTGTCCGAGCGCTGAGAAAGCTGGCGGGACACTCGCCTCGGTGCTCACCGCGAAGGAAGCTGCAGCCATCGCTCGCCCGCTGTCGCACTTCCAACAGATCGCGACACGCGTTGCTGTCGGCGCCGCCTCGACCGCCGCTCAGGCCGGGGCGAGCGCATGCGGGCCGCCGGCGGGCAGAGCGAAAGAGGATCTTGAAGTACCACGGCGTCAGCGACCGCGTGGCGGTGTCCTGGTTGCTCGCCCTGGCCGACAGAGGCGGGTGCTGATTCGGTCGTAGACTCGATCGTTGCTGATGCCCAGCGGATCTCGGCTTCCCGAACTCGGTCGACGCGGCGAGGGTTGGGTCGTGTTGCAGCTCCTGCTTGGCGCGGCGATCGCCGGGTGCGGCTTCGTCGGCGTCTACTGGCCGGGGTCGGTGGAATCGTTCTTCGGCGTTCTCGGGTTGCTGATCGCTGTCACGGGCGTGCTCCTCTTTGTCCTCGGCGTCCTCGCGCTGGGAAGTTCGTTCACGCCCCTGCCACGACCGCGCGCCCGCACGCGTCTGCGGCAAGGCGGGATCTTCGCCCTCGTGCGTCATCCCGTGTACGGGGGCGTGATCTTGATTGGACTTGGCTGGTCGTTGGCGGATGCCCCGCTGGGCCTCGTGCCGACCGCGCTACTCGCCGTGCTTTTCGACCTCAAGGCGCGGCGCGAGGAGGCGTGGCTGATCGAGCGCTTCCCTGAATACGCGGCCTACCGGGCACGCGCGCCGCGGCGGTTTGTGCCCTGGCTCTACTGAGCCGCGCACCTTTGCGGTGCCCTCAGCTCAGCCTGAGGCCCAGGGCTGGGGCACTGTTGAGGCTTTGCTCGGCGCGCGTGCGCATCGTCTCCCGAGCAAGCGGCGTGTGGCGCTTCCGCCAAAACGCGACAGCGACCCCGCCACCCTGTCGTGCTTGGAGGAGTCGCCGCAGCGTTATTCGTCGGCTGACGCCTCCCAGAAGAAGACTGGCTGTGCGGGCCACGTCTGCACGTCGGCCAACTTCCGCCATTCATCGAGCCTTTGGCGAAGCGCAGGCTGCCCCTCTGCCGCCGGCTCGGAACTCTCGCGTAAGTGGAACACGATAAGGACCTGCTTCATCGCTCAGTGATTCCCGCGGCTCGATCAAAATGTAACCAGGGTCGCGCGCATCTGGGCGTGAGCGACTCGCAGCCCGAGCTAAGACAGAGCCCTCTTTCGCGTTTCCGCGACCCTCCGGGCGCAGGCGGTTAGAAAATGGCTGCTCCGGGGCAGATCTGTGGTGAGCCACAACCTACCTGCGAAGGGAAGTGAGGCTATATGCGGCGTTTGATTCTCTGCCTCGTTACTGCCTGCGCGGTTGGCGTTCCGACCGGCAGCGTGGCGTCGGCGAAGAGCGACTTGGGCGTGATGTGCGTCCTGCACGCGAAGCTGGCGGCCAAGAACGAGACGCCCGCCACGACGTCCGTCGCCAAGGGGCACACGCTGATCAAGGTCCGAAACGACGGGACGATCGAGTTCAAGACCCAAATCAACAACAAGAGCCACGAGACGTTTGTCGCCGGCCACATCCACCAGGCGGCCGTCGGCGTCGCCGGCCCGATCGTCGTACCGCTGTTCGTGGCGCCGACCCCTGCGACGAGCGCGCGTCACATCAAGCAGAGCGGCGTGGCAACACCGAACGCTGGCACGACGGGCGCTGCCCTCTGCCACAACCCGAACGCCTACTACGTCAATTACCACACGACGGCGTTCCTGGGCGGCGCGATTCGCGGGCAACTCCACTAGCGCGCGAGTTTGGAGGGGTGGGCGAGGGCTCACCCCTCCCGCGCCTAGCGAAGAACGGGTGCTGCAACCCCGCGGTCGGCGTCGCGCGCAGTCAACGCCGTGTAGCGACCGCCGGCGAGGATCAAGTCCTCATGCGTGCCCGATTCGACGACGCGGCCATGGTCGAGCACGATGATCTGGTCGGCGTCCCGCACGGTCGAGAGCCGGTGCGCGATCGCGATCGTCGTTCGCCCCTCGGAGAGCCGGTCGAGCGCGTCCTGGACGAGCCGTTCGGTCTCGGTGTCGAGGGAGCTCGTCGCCTCGTCGAGGACAAGGATCGGCGGGTTGCGCAGGATCGTGCGCGCGATCGCGATCCGCTGCTTCTCGCCGCCGGAGAACCGATAGCCGCGCTCGCCGACAACAGTGTCGTATCCCTCGGGTAGCGCCGCGATGACGTGGTGGATGCGTGCCGCTTCGGCGGCCGTCTCGATCTCCTCGTCGGTGGCGTCCGGCTTGGCGAAGCGCAGGTTCTCGCGCACCGACTCGTGGAAGAGGTACGTCTCCTGCGAGACGACTCCGACGAGGTCGGACAGCGCTTGGAAGCTCAGGTCGCGGATGTCGACACCACCGATCGTGATGCGCCCCCGGCTCACGTCATAGAGCCGCGCCGCGAGGTAGCCGAGTGTCGTCTTACCCGAGCCGGTCTCCCCGACGAGCGCGGTCGTCGTGCCGGCAGCAACGGTGAACGAGACGTCTTGAAGCGTCCAGTCGTCGCCATAGCGAAACCAGACCTGGTCGAAAACGACGTCCCCGGCTTGCCCGACGACGAGGGCGTCCGGCTTCTCCTCGATGTCGATCGGCTGGTCGAGGTATTCGAAGATCCGGTCGAACAGCGCGAGGGAGGTCTGCACGTCGAGGCCGACGCCGAGCAGCGATCCGACGGGAAAGAAGAGCCGCGTCTGCAGCGTCGTGAAGGCGACGAGTATCGGGATCGAGACCGCAGCAGATCCGTGCGCGAGCGCGAGCCCGCCGAACCAGTAGACCGCGGCCGGCATGATCGCGAAGCTCGTTTGGATCGACGCCATCACCCAGCGACCTGCCATCCGCTGACGCACCTCGAGTGCGGCGAGGCGCAAAGAGTCGGCCTCGAAGCGATCGGCGAGCTCGTCTCCGCGTCCCATCGTCTTCCCGAGCAGGATCCCGGAGACCGAGAGCGACTCCTGCACCAGGCTGGAGATGTCGGCGAGCGTCTCCTGGGTCGTCCGCGCGATCCGGCGACGCTCGTTCCCGACTCGGCGCGTGAGGAGCACGAACAGCGGGATCAGCGCAAACGCGAACAGAGCCAATCTCCAGTTCAGCACCAGCATGCCCACCATGGTCGCCGCGACGGTCGTCACGTTCGACGCGATCGACGTTGCCGTGTTCGTGACGACGTTCTGCACGCCGCCGATGTCGTTCGAGATCCTCGACTGCACCTCGCCCGTACGCGTGCGGGTGAAAAACGCAAGGGACAAGCGCTGCAGATGCCGAAAGACCGCGGCGCGCAGGTCGTGCATCACGCGTTGGCCGATCTGATTGGAGAGGAGCGTCTGGATCACGCCGAGCACGCCGGTCGCGATCGCGATCGCGACGATCCCGCCCGCGTTGAACGAGAGCGACCTCGTGTCGTTCCGCCCGATCGCCTCCAGCACGTGTTTGAGCAGGAACGCCGGCACGACGCCGAGCCCGGCCGAGACGACGATCAGCAACAGGACTCCCCCGAGCCGCAGCTTGTAGGGCGCAAAGAGCGGGCCGATGCGTTTCAGGTTCGCGCGCCGCACCTCCGGATCGGCCGGGCGCTCCGCCGGCGCGTCAGAGGAATGAAAGAACATGCCCATCGACGATCAGGGTACGTCGCCGGCCAACGTCAAGGTAACGTGCCCTGATGGATCCTGAGCGAGCGCGCGAGCTGCTGGCACAAGAACGCGAGCGAATCGAGCGGACGCTCGCGATGCGCCGGCACGAGGACGCCGGCGAGCCGGGCGAAGAAGATTCCGCCAACCTCGCCTCCGACCTCTATCAGGAAGAGCTCGACGAGGGCCTCGCAGACGACCTACGCGAAGAGCTCGCAGCCGTCGAGCGCGCCGAAGCTCGTCTTGCCGCCGGTACCTACGGCCTGTCGATCGAGAGCGGCAAGCCGATTCCGGACGAGCGTCTCGAGGCGCTGCCGACAGCAGAGCGGACGGCCGAAGAGGAAGGCGCTTAACCGTCGAGGCGCGATCGAGCCGCCGCCGAATATGACTCGGCGGTGGGCGCCACGGTTCGCGCGACGCCTGCAGCCGCGTACGCATCTTCCTCGTCGAGGGTCTCGTGCTCCAAGAGCGCCGCCGCGAGCGAATCGAGCTTGCTCCGATTCTGTTCGAGCAGTGCAGTGACCTCTTGATGCGATTCCTCGACGATGCGGCGCACCTCCGTGTCGACGAGCTTCTGAGTATCTGGCGAAACCTCGGCCGCGCCCGGTAGGAGCGGGCCCTGGCCGTCACGGGGTATCACCGCAATCGGGCCGATCGCTGAGCTCATTCCCCAGCGGCCGACCATCTGGCGGGCGATCTCCGTGAGCTGCTGGATGTCCGATTCGGCACCAGTGCTCGCCTCGCCGTACACGATTTCCTCCGCAACACGGCCGCCGAGAGCGACATTGATCCTCGCCTTGACCTCGGGCTGCCGATAGTTGAAGCGGTCACTCTCAGGCGCGGCGAACGTCACGCCGAGCGCAAGCCCACGCGGGATGATCGAGATCTTGCGCACAGGGTCGGCGCCTTCGGTCAGCATGCCGACGATCGCGTGACCGCCCTCGTGATAGGCGGTCCGGCGGCGGTCTTCGAGGCTCATCATCACCTGCCGTTCCGCGCCGAGGACGATTCGTTCGAGCGAGTCGGTGAAGTCGGATTCGTCGACGACCTCATGGCTCCGTCGTGCCGCTAGCAGCGCAGCTTCGTTGACGAGATTTGCCAGGTCCGCCCCGACCATGCCGGGCGTCGTCGAGGCGATCCTGCCGAGGTCGACGTCGGGCCCGAGCGGAACGCCGCGCGTGTGCACCCTGAGGATCGCCTCTCGGCCGGCACGATCGGGAGGCTGCACCGCAACCCTGCGGTCGAACCGACCCGGGCGCAGCAGCGCCTGGTCGAGCACGTCGGGGCGGTTCGTCGCGCCGATGACGATCACGTTCGTGGACGAGTCGAAGCCGTCCATCTCGGTCAGAATCTGATTCAGGGTCTGCTCGCGCTCGTCGTTGCCGCCGCTGAAGCCCGCGATTCCCGAAGTACGCGAGCGCCCGATCGCATCCAGCTCGTCGATGAAGACGATCGCGGGCGCAGCCTCCTTCGCCTGCGTGAACAGGTCACGCACCCGCGACGCCCCGACGCCGACGATGGCCTCGACGAACTCGGACGCGGCCAACGAGAAGAACGGAACGTCCGCCTCACCCGCGACCGCCCGCGCGAGCAGCGTCTTCCCGGTGCCGGGCGGGCCCGAGAGCAGGACTCCGTGCGGGATCCGGCCTCCGAGCTTCCGGTACCTCTCCGGATGACGCAGGAAGTCGACCACCTCGGTCAGCTCCGCCTTCGCCTCGTCGATGCCGGCAACGTCCTCGAACGTCACGCGGTCACCGGACGGTTGGTACCGGCGTGCGCGCGAGCGGCCGAACGAGCCCAGAACGTTCTGGACGTTTCCTGCTCGTCGCATCAGCCAGAACAGGAGGAACACGAAGAGAATCGTCGGCCCGAACCCGAGCAGCAGGTTCTGCCACCACGGGCCTCCCGAGTCCAGCGGCTGGGCGTTCACGACCACGCGCTTCTGCTGGAGCAGCTCCGACAGAGCGTCGTTGTTTGCGAACGCCGGGATCTCGGTACGAAACCGCGTCGTCGGCTTGCTTCCCGCGTACCGCTCCTTCTGCGTAAACGTGCCTTGAATCGCCGTCCCCTTGGACGTGATCTCCTTCACGTGCCCCGCCGTCACCTGTTCGAGGAAGAACGGGCTGTACGGAACACGGACGCGGGCCGTCGGCTGCGTCGCCCGCGAGCCGAGGTAAAAGTTGAGAAGCAGAAGCCCGACTGCAAAGAGGATCCAACGACGGCTCGGGCGAAAGCTTGGCAGCTGCGGCGGCGAAGATCCGGGCGGCGCCGGCGGTGCGCTTGCCTTGCGTTGATCCTCGGCGCTCACTGCGGCGAACTCATGAGCTCATCTTGCTGTTCCCGGGTCGCCTTCCGCAAACCGACGCAGCCGATCCGTTGCGGGAACGAAGTAGTACGCACCGGTGGCGGGGCGCGTGTAGAAGGTGAGCGCGTCGCGGCCGCCGCCGGCCAGGCCCGCCATGCTTTCCAGCATCGTCGAGAGTTGCCGCTGGTCGGAGCTGAAGCCGACGAACATCGTGCCGTGGTCGGTGACGGTGCCATAGGGCATGTTCCGTCGGAAGATCTTGCCGAACCGGTCCTGGTCGGTGCTCGCAACATGGGAGTCCGGCGGCTTGTCCTCGAGCTCGACGCTGTCCAGCTTCGCCCGGCCGATCACGCGCTCCTGCTGTTCGACCGGAAGCGATTCCCACGCCGAGGCCTCGTGAGGCCATTTCTGCAGAAGCAGGATCGTCCCCCCCGCTCCCGGATTTCCCTCGGGCACGAGAACCAGCTCCGGGGCATCGACCAGCGTGGGATTCTCGGTTCCGTCGATGAAGCCGGTCAGATCGCGATCGTGCTGATAGGGCCAGCTCGAGGTCTCATCGACGACCGAAGCCAACCCTTTGAGCTCTGCGATCGCATTTCGCGCCACGTCGAAGATCACGTCGTACGCACTTCCCGAGAGCCAGAGGACGGCGTCGTGCTGCGTGGCCGGCATCACGAAGCCGTCGATGCCGACCAGGTCTTCGTTGAATCCCTCGACCTCGGCCGGCGCGTCGTCCGGCGCAGCCTCTCTCCAGAGCTCCGGCCTGAACCCTGCTACGAGGTTGACGCCACCCATCGTGGTCCTCGGCTCGCGGAAGGAAGAAATCGTCGCCACCAAATCTCCTCCCTTCCCTCCAGCCGAGACATCGAACTCCAGATAGGCGTGAGAAGCCGTTCCGAGCGCGAAGATCCCGGCTTGAGGGAGGCCCATGCGCTAGGCGGTCATACGAGTAGCGACGTTGTACTTCGTCACCGACGTGCGCCGCCCCGGGGTCTCGCCGGCCGGCATCGCGCTCAGCATCTCGTCGCCACGCTGGTAGTCCTCCTCCGTTTCGAAGAAGACGATCACGAGCGACTTCTCGGCCCCGGGGTCGTGGAGCGCGACAATCTCCGTCCCCGGGAATCCCTCCGGCGGCTGCCCGTCTTGCATCTCGCGGTCCATCTCATCCATCCGCTCCTTGCTGACTCCTTCGAACGTGACAACGCGTGCGAGCGCCATACCAGCCTCCTTGTCGATTGATGCAACCCTACGCCCTCACTCCTCGCCGGGAAGCAAGAATGAGCCTACGCCTACGCCGCGGCACGCTCGAGCGCGTCGATGTCGATCTTCTTCATCTTCAACATCGCCGCCATCACGCGCTGCGACTTCTCCCGGTCCGGGTCGGTGAGCAGCTCGGGCAGGACAGTCGGAACGATCTGCCACGACAGGCCGAACCGGTCCTTCAGCCAGCCGCAAGGGCCCTCTTCCCCACCTTCGGAGAGCTTGCTCCAGAACGCGTCCACCTCGTCCTGGGTCTTGCAGCTCACTTGGAACGAGATCGCCTCGCTAAATGTGAATTCGGGTCCGCCGTTCAAGGCCAGGAGCTTCTGCCCGTCCAGCTCGAAGCTCACGGTCATCACGGTCCCCTCTGGCCGCGGCCCAGCTGAGCCGTAGCGGGAGACGTCAAGGATCCTCGAGTTCGGGAAGACAGACGTGTACAGCTTCGCTGCCTCTTCCCCTTCGGTGTCGAACCACAGGCATGGAGTGATTTCGTTCATCGGCTTGTCCTTTCTGTTGGTGGCAACCTCTCCTATTAGACGATCGCACAGGCGAAAACTCATCGGCTGCCTGACCAGGATCGGACGGTCGTCCTCTACGCCTGTCCCACTCCTAGGTGTGAGACGGTGGCGATGAACTGGTCCTTGAGTCGATCGAGGTTGCGCAGCCGGTCCGTGGTGATGACCGGAAAGACGGCGAGATACAAGACATCGGCGACCGAGGGGAAGGGAAGCGGCCGGCCGAAGAACCTTTCGTACATCACCAGGAGGAAAAGCCACCATGCGCGCTTTCTCATCTTGGTTTGCTCTCGGCAGAAAGCAGGCACTGTGGATGTACAGAACGGCGTAGCCGATGCCCCCCAGAAGGAGCACCAAGGCAGGTCGCAAGCTCGGGCTTGCAATCCGCCGCTCGACGTGAGAGAGTCGCTTCGTCAAGTCCTGTGGGCCCTCGGGTTCGCAGGACTTGGCGTTTCAGGCCCCGTTCTCGTCTCTAGACTTCAGCGATGAGCGAGGTTACGCACGAGAGCACGGCGACGTCGCGCGAGCCAGAGGCGTGGTCGCCCTCGTCCTGGCGCGCGTACCCGGCACTTCATCAGCCCGAGTGGCCGGACCCCGACAAAGCGGAAGCTGCCCGCTCCCGCCTCAAGGGGCTCCCGCCGCTCGTCTTCGCGGGCGAGGCCCGGCAGCTCCGCGATTCGCTCGCCCAGGTTGCCGCCGGGCGTGCGTTCGTCCTCCAGGCCGGGGACTGTGCCGAGTCATTCCACGAGTTTTCGGCGCCGCTCATCCGCGACAAGCTCAAGATCCTGCTGCAGATGGCGGCGGTGCTGACCTACGGCGGGATGCTTCCGGTCGTCAAGGTCGGCCGAATCGCCGGTCAGTTCGCCAAGGCCCGCTCCTCGCCGACGGAAAACGTAGGCGGAGTGGAGCTCACGTCCTTTCGGGGACACATGGTCCACGATGAAGCGCAGACTCCCGAGGCGCGCGTTCCCGATCCCGACCGGATGCAGCAGGTCTACCACCAGTCCGCGGCCACGCTCAACCTGTTGCGTGCTTTTACGAAGGGCGGGTTCGCCGATCTCCAGCAGGTGCACGCGTGGAACCAGGAGTTCGTCGCGAGATCACCCGAGGGCCAGCACTACGAGACGATCGCGACGGAGATCGAGCGCGCTCTGCGGTTCATGGCGGCCTGCGGGATCGACTCGACGTCGGCGCCCCAGCTCCACCAGATCGACTTCTGGACGAGCCACGAAGGGTTGGTGCTGGACTACGAGGAGGGTCTGACGCGGCGCGACTCGCTGACCGGCGAGTGGTACGACTGCTCGGCGCACATGCTCTGGATCGGCGAGCGCACCCGGCAGCCGGACGGAGCGCACGCCGAGTTCTTCTCCGGGGTGAACAACCCGATCGGCTGCAAGATCGGGCCCACCTCCTCGGCCGACGACGTGCTCCTCCTCTGTGAGCGGCTGAATCCAGAACGGATTCCGGGGCGACTCACGCTGATCTCCCGAATGGGGGCCGATCGCGTCTTCGAGCTGCTCCCGCCACTCCTGCGGGCCGTGCGCGAGTCCGGGCATCCCGTGGCCTGGGTTTGCGATCCGATGCATGCGAACGTCTTCACGACGGACTCGGGGCTCAAGACACGTCACCTCAACTCGGTGATGGGAGAGATCGAAGGCTTCTTCGCGGCGCACCGCCAAGAGGGGACCTGGCCCGGCGGAGTTCATCTCGAATTCACAGGCGAGGACGTGACCGAATGTCTCGGCGGCTCCGAAGAGGTGCTCGAAAAGGATCTGAGCCTGCGTTACATGACGCTCTGCGACCCAAGGCTGAACGCGCGTCAGTCACTCGACCTGGCGTTCCGCGTCGCCGAGCTCATGCGTCGTTACCCGACCTCGCGCTGACCATTCGTGACTTCTCCGGCCGGCGAGGTTTGCTGAAACTCGTCGCGCTAAACGGCGCTCCGGTGCCCCCGGTTACGAGCCGGGGCACCGGAGCGAGTCCTTGCAAGAGCTGCAACAGCCGCCCGAGTACGCGGCGGTCTGCCACATCCTCGCCGCTCCCGTGTTGAGGCGGAGAACGGCGCCATACGTGCTCGAGGACGACTTCGACTGGGAAGGGCTTCTCCGTGAAGCCGAGACGATGTCGGGAGGGGAGCGCCTCCTCGTCAAGCTCGCGGCCGAGCTCTGGAACGCGGAGAAGACCACCGGAATCTGGGAGATCCCGCGCCGGCTCGACGGCGAGAACTTCATCCGGGTGATCGAAGCGCTCTACCTCTGCCGCGACTGGGCAGTCGCGGTCGCGGTCGCCGTCTCCTGGGACGAGAGCGCTGAGGACATCGCCGCCTGACGGCCTCGCGGGCGGAGGACCGGGCCCGGTCCTCCGCCCGCCTGGAGCGAGACGCCGATCGATCCTCCACGCCGGCCTCGCCCGCTTGCGCGCAGCACGCGACCGTACGCCTGCGAGACCGTGTCTCCGCTCGCCATCACCTCGCCGGTCGAGCACATCTCGGGCCCCCGATCGGCGGCATTCGCGAACCGATCCTCCGGGAAGACCGCCTCCTTCGCCCAGGCACGCGCGGGTGTTGCGCGGGCCGGGAGTTCGAGCTCCTCGAGCGTCGCGCCCAGTAAGAGCCGGCAGGCGTGGTCGACGAGCGGGATCCCGGTCGCCTTCGCCAGAAACGGAATCGTGCGCGAAGCTCGTGGATTCGCTTCGAGCACGTAGAGCTCGCCGCGGTGCAGCGCGAGCTGCAGGTTGAGCAATCCGCATGCGCCGAGTGCGGCGGCGATCGCGGCGGACAGCTCATGGATCTCGGCCTCCAAGGCAGGGGTTACCGAGGGCGCAGGGATGACGCAGGCCGAGTCGCCGGAGTGAACACCGGCCGGCTCGACATGCTCGAGGATGCCGCCGACCCAGACCGATTCGCCGTCGCAGAGGATGTCGACGTCGAGCTCGAGCGCGCCTGCGAGGAACTCGTCCACGAGCGCGGGCTCGTCGAGCTCGAGCTCCTCCGGCCCGCGCACGACACGCATTCGGCGCCCGCCGAGAACGTGGTGGGGACGCACGAGCACCGGATAGCCGACTCGCTCGGCGACGGCCCTCGCCTCCGCCGTCGTGGCCGCCGTCCCCCAGGCCGGGGCGCGTAGGCCGAGGTCGCCGAGTAGAGCACCGAAGCGGCCACGGTCCTCGGCACGCTCGATAGCGGGCAGTGGGTCGCCGAGCAGCGGGAAACCTGCGGCGGCGACACCGGGTGCTAGCGCGAGCGGTGTCTGGCCGCCGAGCTGGACGACCACGCCTTCCGGCTGCTCGAGCTCGCAGACGTCGAGTGCACGCTCCAGCGTGAGCGGTTCGAGATAGAGCCGGTCGCTTGTGTCGTAGTCGGTCGACACCGTCTCCGGATTGGAGTTCAGAAGCACGGTCTCGTAACCGAGCCGACGGAACGCGCCCGCCGCCCGCGAGCAGCAGTAGTCGAACTCGATCCCCTGCCCGATGCGATTCGGGCCCGAGCCGAGGATCACGATCGCGGGGCGCGATCCCCGTGGCACGGGGTCGGAGGCCTCGTACGAGAGGTAGAAGTACGGCGTCTTCGCCTCGAACTCTGCCGCGCACGAGTCTACGGCGAGGCGTCCCGGCCAGCCGCGCCGGCGACGCACCTCGTCCTCGCCGATCTCGAGGACGCGGGCGACCGTCGCGTCGGGCAGCCCGAACCGCTTCGCCGCGGCGACGTCTCCGGTCGTGCTGAGCTCTCGCTCGGCGTGCGCCACGGCGCGCAGCTCGTCCGCGAAGTAGGGGTGCACGCCGGGCAGATCGAGACCACGGCGCGCCGACTCGAGCAACAGGTCCCAGCGCTCGGGAACCGGCTCGCCGCGACGGGAGAGGTCGAGCTCGACCGGCGCCTGCTCACGGCCGTCCAGCGCTTTGAGGAACGCCTCCGCGAACGTCCGGCCCAGCCCGAGCGACTCGCCGACCGCGCGCATCTCGGTGCCGAGGCGTGGATCGGTCACGCCGAACTTCCCAAAGTCGAAGCGAGGAGCCTTGACGGCGGCGTAGTCGAGCGCAGGCTCGAACGCCGCGGTCGTCTTGGCGGTGATGTCGTTCGGCAGCTCGTCGAGCGTGTAACCGACGGCGAGGAGTGCGGCGATCTTGGCGATCGGGAATCCCGTTGCCTTCGACGCGAGTGCGGATGAGCGCGAGACGCGTGGGTTCATCTCGATGACGGCGAGCTCTCGGCTCGCCGGCTCGTACGCGAACTGCACGTTCGCGCCTCCGGTCGCAACGCCGACGGCGCGCGCGCAGGCGAATGCCGCCTCACGGAGACGCTGGTATTCGGCGTCGGGAAGCGTCTGCTGGGGCGCCACGGTCCACGAATCGCCGGTGTGGACGCCCATCGGATCGAGGTTCTCGATCGAGCAGACGACCACGCAGTTGCCGGCGATGTCGATCATCACCTCGAGCTCGTGCTCCTGCCAGCCTTCGAGGAAGCGCTCGACCAACACCTGGCCGATCGGGCTCACAGCGAGACCACGGCGGACGAGTGCCTCGAGCTCATCCCGGTCGCGCGCGATGCCGCCGCCGGTGCCGCCGAGGGTAAATGCCGGCCGCACTACGGCCGGCAAGCTGACACCCTCGAGCTCGTCAGCGGACGAGACGACACGACTCTCAGGAACGGGAACGCCCGCAGCCGTGACAGCCGCGCGGAATGCGAGCCGGTCCTCGGCCCGGCGGATCGCGTCGACGTCCGCGCCGATCAACTCGACGCCGAAGCGAGACAGCACACCCGCCTCGGCGAGCTCGACGGTCAGGTTCAGTGCGGTCTGCCCGCCCAGCGTCGGAAGCAGCGCATCCGGACGCTCGCGTTCGATGATCTCCGCGACCGTCTCCGCGTCCAGCGGCTCGAGATACGTCGCGTCCGCCCATTCGGGGTCGGTCATGATCGTCGCCGGGTTCGAGTTGACGAGCACGACTCGATAGCCCTCGCGCCGCAGCACACGGCACGCCTGTGCTCCCGCGTAGTCGAACTCGCACCCCTGCCCGATCCGGATCGGGCCGGAGCCGACGATCAGGACAGAGCGAAGGTCGGCGCGCTTCGGCACGTGCCCGCGATCAGGTCGAAGAAGGGAAGCGCGTCGAGCGGCCCGGGAGCCGCCTCGGGATGAAACTGCACGGTGGCGAAGCCGTCGCCGGCGAATCCTTCCACCGTCCCGTCGTTGAGCGAGACATGCGTGACCTCCACGTCACCGCCGCTGTCTGCAACCGCGAAGCCGTGGTTCTGCACGGTCACGAGCACCCGCCCTGTCTTCAGGTCGCGAACCGGGTGGTTCGCGCCGCGGTGCCCGAAGGGGAGCTTGAACGTCTCCAGCCCGAGCGCGAGCCCCAGGATCTGGTGGCCGAGGCAGATACCGAAGACCGGGACCTGCCCGAGTAGGTCGCGGACCGTTTCGATCGGCCCGGCGAGCACTGCCGGATCGCCGGGACCGTTGCTGACGAGGACGGCGCGCGGGCCGGTCTTGAGAATCGCGGCCGCATCCCAGTGGCCGGGGACGATCAGGACCTCGAGCCCGCAGGCCGCGAGACGCGCGGGGATCGAGCGCTTCGTGCCGAGGTCGAGCACCGTGATCCGCGGGCCCGTCCCGAGGCGGTAGGGGTGCGCCGTCCCGACCGCCCGGCCGAGCGGCCGGCCGTCGATCGGCGGTTCGGCCAGCGCGCGGGCGTGCAGCTCTGCCACGGGCGCCTCGCCGAGGGCGCAGCGAAGCACTCCGCCGTCGCGAATCTTCCGAACGAGCGCGCGTGTGTCCACGTCCTCGAGCGCAACCACCCCCTGCGACGCCAGCCACTGCGACCAGGCCGGTCGCGCTCTGCGCATCACGATCGCCTCGGCGTACACGCCGTCTGACTCCAGCCGGCCGGGGTCGACGCCGTAGTTACCGATGAGCGGATAGCTGAACGCGAGCACCTGCGCCGTGTAGCTCGGGTCGCTCGCCGCCTCCTCGTAGCCCGCCATCGCGGTCGTGAAGCACGCCTCCCCGGCCGCGACGCCCGGGGCGCCGACGGCGGAGCCGGCAAAGACGGTGCCGTCCTCGAGGACGAGTTTGGCTGGTCGGATCGTTTGCATGATAGGTGCTTGATACGCATAATACGCATAGATGTTCACAACTGCACTCATTGGGTGCTCGGGCTATGCAGGCCAGGAGACGCTCGACCGGGTCCTCGCGCACCCCGAGCTCGAGGTGATCGCGCTCGGCTCGGACTCACTCGCCGGCGAACCGCCGTCGGCCCTCGATCTCCGCCTCAACGGTTCGCTGCCGGCGTTCGTCACGAATGCGGAGGCCCTCGCGAGTGGAGCCGACGTTCTCTTCCTCTGCCTCGGGCACGATGAAGCTGCCGCATTCGAGCCGCCGGCGGACGCGGTCGTCATCGACCTCTCGGGCGCGCACCGGCTCCGCAACGCGGCGCTCTACGGGGAGTGGTACGGCTTCGCACATCCCTTTCCCGGCGCGCTCTCGGAGTGGAGTTACGCACTGCCGGAGCTCTATCCGCCGACGGGCCAACTGATCGCGAATCCCGGCTGCTACGCGACCGCGGCTCTGCTCGCCCTTGC
>WNGG01009518.1_pt1 | contig 15620 bp, 13 predicted proteins | sample 5400661 | NCBI WGS metagenome assembly WNGG01 (sample SAMN13153372, study PRJNA577476) | soil metagenome | isolation source: 100 cm soil or saprolite under Garry oak tree replicate 1 | place: USA:California | collected 2016-06-15
CATTCGCTGAAACCCGATCCAACCACGCCGCCGTTGATGAGGGCCCAGGCTGCCAATCCCGCCAGCGCCAACGCAGGCCGCGCCCGGGCGCGATCGGACAGTGCAAACACATGATGGGCGAACAGATAGCCGGAATAGAAATAGACGAAGCGTGCGCCAAACTCGTCAATCACGATCCACCCGGTCGCGATATGCGCCATCTCCAATAGCGCCGCCATGCCCCAGATCATCAGCGGCGGCATTCGCCGCGTTGCCTTGGCGACCACGAAAAACACCGGCAACAGATAGATGAACCACAGGGTGCCGAACGGCTCGATGAAGGATTCCAGATACATGAAGCCGACATGGGCCCAGCCCGTCTCGGCGGCGAAGGAGGGCGCCTTGAAACCGAACTGGATCGTCACCCACAGCACGTAGAAGTAAGCGAAGTGCACGACCTTGCGGTCGAGATAGGTGCGCCAGTCGCGGTCGATCACGACCGACAGGAACAGGCCCGAGATCAGGAAGAAATCCGGCATCCGGAATGGCTTTGCGAACGCGACCAAAGGATGCATGAAACCGGTCTGGCCCGCAGCCAGCTCGACGCCCAGCACCGAATGCATCATCACCACCATGACAATGCAGATGCCTTTGGCGTAGTCCACCCAGTCGATGCGTTCGGCGGCGATGGCGGATGCGCCGTTTGGTGTCATCGGTGTCCCTTTTCGGCCTCGTGCCGCCCCGCGACGTATCGCGAACTTCGGAAACGGGGCACTAGCGGGGCGGCATCATCGGCCAGATCGGTTTCAATCTCCTTTATTCATACAAATGACATGCCGGTTTACGGTGCTTTCCGGTTTCCCCTTTGCCGGTTCATGCGCTAAGACCCGCCGAGGCGTTAACCATTATCGACGGGTTGTGAGATGCGCATTGCCATGATCGGCACGGGCTATGTGGGGCTGGTTTCCGGGGCCTGCTTCGCTGATTTCGGCCACCAGGTCACCTGTGTGGACAAGGACGGCGACAAGATCGCAAGCTTGCGCCGGGGCGAAATCCCGATTTTCGAGCCCGGCCTCGATACGCTGGTGGCTTCCAATGCAAAAGCCGGTCGCCTGGATTTTACCACCGACCTCACCGCGCCGGTCGCCGAGGCCGACGCGGTGTTCATCGCGGTCGGGACGCCGTCGCGACGTGGCGACGGCCACGCCGATCTGAGCTATGTTTATGCCGCTGCGCGCGAGATCGCGGCGGCACTCGTGGGATTCACCGTTGTCGTCACCAAGTCGACCGTGCCGATCGGCACCGGCGATGAAGTCGAGCGGCTGATTCACGAAACCAATGCGTCGGCCGACGTGGTGGTGGCCTCCAATCCGGAGTTCCTGCGCGAGGGCGCTGCGATCCGCGATTTCAAGTTTCCGGACCGCATCGTGATCGGCACATCGGATGAACGTGCGCGGAAAGTGCTCGGCGATGTCTACCGGCCGTTGTCGCTCAATCAGCCACCGCTGATGTTCACGGCGCGGCGCACTGCCGAGTTGATCAAATACGCCGCCAACGCATTCCTCGCCACCAAGATCACCTTCATCAACGAGATCGCCGATCTCGCCGAAAAGGTCGGCGCCGACGTGCAGGAAGTCGCGCGCGGCATCGGGCTCGACAATCGCATCGGCTCCAAATTCCTGCATGCCGGGCCGGGTTTCGGCGGCTCGTGTTTCCCGAAAGATACCCGCGCGCTGGTGAAGATGGCGCTGGACCATGACGTGCCGCTGCGCATCGTCGAGGCCGTGCTTGCGGTCAACGACAACCGCAAGCGCGCGATGGCGCGCAAGGTCGCGGGCGCCGTGGGCGGCAGCCTGCGCGGCAAGACCATCGCGGTGCTCGGCCTCACCTTCAAGCCCGAAACCGATGACATGCGCGAGGCGCCGTCAATTCCGCTGGTAACCGGGCTGCTCGACATGGGCGCCAAGGTGCGCGCGCACGACCCGGTCGGCATGGAGCAGGCGCGCCGCGAATTGCCCGATATCGAATATAGCGACGATCCCTATGTATGCGCGCGCGGTGCCGACGCATTGGTGATCGTGACGGAATGGGTGCAGTTCCGCGCGCTCGATCTTGAGCGGCTGAAACGCGAGATGGCGCAACCCGTGGTCGTCGATCTGCGCAATATCTATCGCCCCGAGGACATGGCGGCGCTTGGTTTTACCTACGAGAGCGTTGGTCGCCCGTCAGAGCCGCGGAGTTGATGCAAGTGTTGCTGTCACACCCCGCGCATGCGGCGTATCCAATACACCCGGTCTCTGTGATCAGTAATGCCAGCGTTTACTGGATCACCCGCCTTCGCGGGTGATGACGGATGAGAGACATTGCCCCGCACCTTCGACACCCCTCTGCCCATCGACGCGGTGCTGGACGAATTGGCGCGTACGCTCGCGGGCGGCAACGCGGCGGTGCTGGTGGCGCCGCCGGGCGCCGGCAAGACCACGCGGGTGCCGCTGGCATTGCTCGATGCGCCCTGGCTTAAAAACAGGAAAATCATCGTGCTGGAGCCGCGGCGGATCGCGGCCCGCGCCAGCGCCGAGCGCATGGCGCACACGTTGGGCGAACGCGTCGGCGAGACCGTCGGCTACCGCGTCCGGTTCGGCTCGAAGGTGTCGCGCGCGACACGAATCGAAGTGGTTACCGAAGGCATTTTCTCGCGGCAGATTCTCGACGATCCGGAGTTGACCGGCGTCGCCGCTGTCCTGTTCGACGAATTTCACGAGCGCTCGCTCGATGCCGATCTGGGGCTGGCGCTGGCGCGGGACGCGCAAGTGGGCCTGCGCGAGGACCTGCGTATCCTGGTGATGTCGGCGACGCTCGACGGCGCACGGGTGGCCAAACTGCTCGGCGACGCGCCGGTCATCGCCAGCGAAGGCCGCGCCTTTCCGGTCGAGACCCGCTATCTCGGCAGGAGAGCCGATGCGCCGCTGGAGCGGCAGATGGCGGATGCGGTCGCAATGGCGCTGCGCGCCGATCCGGGCTCGGTGCTGGCGTTCCTGCCGGGGGCAGCGGAAATACGCCGCACCCAAAACTTTCTCGGCGAACGGGTCCGCGATGCTTCCATCGAAATCGTGCCGCTGTTCGGGGCGCTCGACGCCGCGGTGCAGGATCGCGCCATCGCGCCGGCGCGACATGGCCAGCGCAAGGTCGTGCTGGCGACTTCGATTGCCGAAACCTCATTGACCATCGAGGGCGTTCGCATTGTCGTGGATTCCGGCGTGGCGCGGGTGCCGCGCTATGAGCCCGACATCGGCCTGACGCGGCTGGAAACCGTGCGCGCCTCGCGCGCCGCCGTCGATCAGCGCCGCGGCCGCGCCGGACGTACCGAGCCTGGCGTGTGTTACCGGCTGTGGGACGAGCCGCAGACGGCGTCGCTTGTGGCCTACACCCAGCCCGAAATCCTCAGCGCCGATCTTTCTTCGCTGGTGCTCGATCTCGCGCAATGGGGCGTCAGGGATCCCTCCGCGCTGGCGTTTCTCGATTCGCCGCCCGCGCCTGCGCTGAAGGAGGCGCGAAGTCTGTTACGTGAACTCGGTGCGCTCGACGGCGATGGCCGGATTACCGCGGAAGGCAAGAGCCTGCGCGCGCTGGCGTTGCCACCGCGGCTGGCGCGCATGATCGTGGATTCGCACCGCCTGGGCGCGGGCGAGGACGCCGCCGAAATTGCCGCTGTGCTGACCGAGCGCGGGCTCGGCGGCGACAGCGTGGACCTCGACGCACGGCTCGATCAATTCCGCCGCGACCGCTCGCAGCGCGCCAGCAGCGCACGCAGCCTCGCGCAACGCTGGGCGTCGCAGGTTAAGGCTACTGAAAAGACCGCGGGCCACACCGACGTCGACCAGCCGTCGATCGCGACCGCGGCTTCTTCTCCCTCCCCCCTTGCGGGGGAGGGGTGGGGAGGGGGCTCTCCAGCCGCTGCTTCCATTGGAGCTACCCCCACCCCCGACCCCTCCCCGCAAGGGGGAGGAGAACTCTCCACCGGCGTCATGCTCGCCCTGGCATTTCCCGACCGCGTCGCGCGCAACCGTGGCAATGGCAGCTTCGTGCTTGCCAACGGGCGCGGCGCTGCCGTGGACCAGACCTCCGCGCTAGCGCGCGCGCCCTATATCGCGGTGGCCGAATTGACCGGCGCGGCCGCGAGCGGGCGAATTCTCCTGGCGGCGCCGATTACGCTTACCGACATCGAATTGCGCTTTGCCGATCAGATCGAGATCGCGGACGAGATTTCGTTCGATCGCGCCGCGATGGCGCTGCGGGCGCGGCGCAAGCGAACCCTGCACGCGATCACGCTGTCGGAGGCGCCGTTGGCGCTGTCGCCCTCGGCGGAGACCGCGCGGGTGCTCGCCGATGGCTTGATCGGCTCCGGTCTCGACAAACTGCCGTGGTCAAAACCTCTGCAGCAATGGCGCGATCGGGTGATGTTCTTGCGCAAGGCGGAACACGAGGCGTCACAGAGTCCGTGGCCGGATCTGTCCGATGATGCGCTCGCGGCGCAACGCGAGGCTTGGCTGATGCCGGCACTCCATGACAAGACTTCGCTGAAGGAATTTTCCGCCGGCGACCTGTCGAATGCACTGATGACGCTGCTGCCCTGGGAGTTGCGCGCGCGGCTCGATCGTGAAGCGCCGACGCATTTCGAGGCACCGACCGGCACCATGCTGGCGATCGACTACGAGGCCGAGCAGGGCCCGACCATTGCCGTCAGATTGCAGGAATTGTTCGGGCTCAACACCCATCCGTCGATTGCCAAGGGCGCGGTGCCGCTGGTGCTGGAGTTGCTCTCGCCTGCGCATCGGCCGGTGCAGGTGACGCGCGACCTGCCGGGCTTCTGGCGCGGCAGCTATGCGGCGGTTCGTTCCGATCTGCGCGGGCGTTATCCGAGGCATCCCTGGCCGGAAGATCCGGCGAGCGCGATGCCGACCCGGCGCGTGAAGCCGCGGGGGACGTAGAGGCCATGCCGTCGGCATCCGTCGCTCCCGCGCGTCGCTCTTGCGGAGGAAAGGTAAAGTCGCCTCCGTTAACCCTTCACTCACCCTTTTGGCCAAGTTTGTAACCGTCGCCGCCGCCGTTCGTGGCAGTTTGGTGGCTGACGTGGTGATATTGGCGAGTCCTCTGTTTCGAGTGTGGCGTGATGCGTAACATAATGATTATTGCCGCGTTCATAGCGGGCCTCGGCACCATCATGGCGCAGATGGCGGACAAGATGACGGCAACGCCCGCGTTCGCCAATACCGCGTCCCGGAACGCCGCCCCCGCCGAGACCTCTGCACAGGACGGTATTCGCAGCATCAGCCTGCCGCGCGACGCCCGCGGCCATTTCCAGACCGAAGGCCGGATCGATGGCCAGCGCATCGGATTCATGGTCGATACCGGCGCATCGGTGGTGGCATTGAACGAAACGTCGGCGGCGAAGTTCGGGCTCCGCCCGTCCCGCGGCGATTACAGCGCCACGGTCACGACCGCCAATGGAACCATCAAGGCGGCGCGCACGCGGCTGGCGCTGGTCGATATCGGCGGACTGGTGGTGCGCGATGTCGACGCCATGGTGCTGCCCGACGAAGCGCTGTCGGAAAATCTGCTCGGCCTGTCGTTCCTGTCGAAGCTGAAGCGGTTCGAATACGCCAACGGCAAGATGGTGCTGGAGCAGTAAGGCTGCCTTCCAGCCTTTAAGCATGCCGCAATTAATCGCCACAAAGCGGCTGTCCCGCCTTCCGCTGCGGCTGCGCATTCGCTAAGGCTGCGGTGCTTTCCTGATCAATTTCGCGACGAGGCCATTTGAATGTTTCCGAAGCCGAAATCCGTGCTGGTTCCGAATACCTATGCCTATGAATCCGAGCCGATGGTGAAGGCGACCGGCTTTCGCGAATATGACGCGCGCTGGCTGTTCGGCAAGGAAATTAACCTGATGGGGATTCAGGCGCTGGGCATGGGATTAGGGGCGCTGATCGCGGAACTCGGGGCCAAACCGGAGGTGGTTACCGGGCACGATTTCAGGGGCTATTCGGCATCGATCAAATATGCCCTGATTTCGGGACTGCTGGCCTCTGGCTGCAAGGTCCACGACATCGGCCTGTGCATGACGCCGATGGCCTATTTCGCGCAGTTCGAACTCGACGTTCCCTGTGTCGCGATGGTGACGGCGTCGCATAACGACAACGGCTGGACCGGCGTCAAGATGGGCGCCAATCGTCCGCTCACCTTCGGCCCCGACGAGATGAACCGCTTGAAGGAGATCGTGCTCAATGCCGACTTCAAGAACAAGGTGGGCGGTTCATATCAGTTTCACGAGAATTTTCCGGCGCGCTACATTGCGGACCTCACCAGGCGGCCGAAGCTGAAACGCAAGCTGAAGGTGGTGGTCGCCTGCGGTAACGGCACCGCGGGAGCATTCGCGCCGCAGGTGATGCAGGCGATCGGCTGCGAGGTGGTGCCGCTCGATACCGAGCTCGACCACACCTTTCCGAAATACAATCCCAATCCCGAAGACATGGAAATGCTGCACGCCATTCGCGACGCGGTGCTGGAGCACAACGCCGATGTGGGCCTGGGCTTCGACGGCGACGGCGACCGCTGCGGCGTGGTCGACAATACCGGCGAGGAGATTTTCGCCGACAAGGTCGGCGTCATGCTCGCGCGCGACATGTCGGCGATCACGAAGAATGCGCAGTTCGTGGTCGACGTGAAATCGACCGGGCTGTTCGTCACCGATCCGGTGCTGCAGAAGCAGGGCGCCAAGACCACCTATTGGAAGACCGGTCACTCCTACATGAAACGCCGCACCAATGAATTGGGGGCGCTGGCGGGTTTCGAGAAATCCGGCCACTTCTTCTTCAACCCGCCGCTCGGCCGCGGCTATGATGACGGTCTGATCTCGGCGATTGCAGTTTGCGAGATGCTCGATCGTGCGCCCGGCAAGTCGATGGCGGACCTGAAAGACGCGCTGCCCAAAACCTGGTCGTCGCCGACGATGTCGCCGCATTGTTCCGACGAGACCAAATACGGCATCGTCGACAGCGTGGTGAAGCATTTCGAGGCGATGCAGAACAAGGGCGAGAAGGTTGCGGGACAACCGATCCGCGATCTCGTCACCGTCAACGGCGTGCGCGTCACGGTCGAGGATGGCAGCTGGGGGCTGGTGCGGGCGTCGTCGAACAAGCCGGAACTGGTGGTGGTGGTCGAGAGTCCGGTCAGCGAGCAGCGCATGCGCGACCTGTTCGAGGCGATGGATTCGGTGCTGCGCACCCATCCCGAGGTCGGCGAATACAATCAGAAGATCTGAGGATTTCCCGAAAGCTGCGTTTTCTAGAGCAGGATGACTTTTCTTCGAATCGTCATCCCGCTCTATTCTTTTGTTCGAGCATGATCTTTTCGGAAAACCGGTTCCCACTTTTCCGGATCATGCTCTGGACGCGGCGCGCGCGGCATATACCGCCGTCATGCCCCGCGAAAGCGGGGCATCCAGTAAGCCGTAGCTCTTCGATTCCATCACCAGCGCTCTGGAATACTGGATCACCCGCTTTCGCGGGTGACGACAACAGTGCTTGTTTGCAAGATCGTCCGTTTTCGCCGGCGATGACAATCGCCGCTTACGCTGCGCGCACGGATCCCAGAAAGCTGTCGACCTCGAGCTTCAACCGCTCGGATTGCGAGGACAGTCCGTTGGCGGCGTCGAGCAGCTTCGACGCCGAGGTGCCGAGTTCGTCGGAAGCTTTCGCGACCCCGACAATGTTGTCATTGACGTCTTTGGTGCCGTTCGCCGCCTGCTGCACGTTGCCGGAAATTTCGCGTGTCGCCGCTCCCTGCTGCTCCACGGCCGTTGCTATGGCGTTGGAGATCTCGTGGATTTCGGCGATGGTCCCGCCAATCGACTGGATCGCGCCGACGGCTTCGCTGGTCGCGGCCTGAATGCTCTGGATCTGCGTCGAAATCTCTTCCGTCGCCTGCGCGGTCTGGTTGGCCAGCGCCTTGACTTCGCTGGCCACCACCGCGAATCCCCGGCCGTGCTCGCCGGCGCGCGCCGCTTCGATGGTGGCGTTCAGGGCCAGCAGATTTGTCTGGCTGGCGATGTTCTGGATCAGCGTCAATACTTCGCCGATCTTGTGGGTGCCGGCTGCGAGGCCCTCGACAACGGTGTTGGTACGGCGGGCCTCGTCGGCCGCCTTTCCGGTAACTTTGGCGGAGCGCATCGCCTGTTGCGCGATCTCGCTGATCGAGGCTGTCAGCTGCTCGGCCGCCGAGGCCACCGTTCCGACATTGAGCGAGGCCTGAGTCGATGCAGTGGCGGCCGCAGCCGTCTGTCGCGCAGCTTCGCCGCTGGTGCCGCTCATCGATGAGGACATGCCCTGCATTTCGCGAGCAGCCACGGCGACGGCCTCGACGATATGGCCGACCTTGCGCTCGAACTCGGTGGCAAGCCGGCGCATCGCCGCGTCGCTTTCCTGTTTGGCCTTCTGGTCGGCCTCTGCACGCTGAGCGTTGGCGCGGCCTTCGGCGGCCTGCGCAACGTCGGTCTCGGCTGTCTTCCGCGCGGTCGTCTCGAACAAGCGCGCGAGCTGATGAGCGACCCAGACCAGCACGCCAGCTTCCACGATGAGAATGCCCGCGTGTAGAACCACGCGTCCGAAGTCGGCGGCGCCGGGGAATACCGCTGCCGGAAGGATGAAGTTCAGCGCCAAATGATGCAGCGCGACGGCGACGGTTCCGACCAGGATTGGCCGATAATCGCAATAGGCGACAAGGCTTGCCAGCACTGCGAAGAAGTACATGTGCACGTCGATCTGCCAGGCATGCCCCAACAGCTGGAACGTGAATACCGAAACCCCGCCCATGAGCGCGACGGCCACGACGAGGTTGGTCGAAAGTCCATTGCCCGCGGTGCGCCACGAAATCGTAGCGGCCGCCGCGAACGCGACCATGAGGATAGTCGGCATCAGCCAATCGGCGCCGCGCGCCATGCCGATCGCCGCCGCGACCGGGACATGCAACCAGAGCAACCCGATCAATGCTCTGCTGGCGGTTTCGCGCAGAGCGTCGAGATCCTTGCTGCCGGTATTCATGCTCAGATTTCCTTGTCGGTATTGTTGAAGCAGCCGGCGACGGCTTGCGGATTGATGGTCAGCCACGCGCCGGCCTGGCGCAAACGGGTCAGGCCTTCATGATCGTTGGGTCTGACCACAAGCAGGGCGGTAACGGCGGTCGTTCGCACGATCGCGGCGTCAGCCGAAGCGGTAGCCTCGAAAATTTGTTGGGTACTCCACCACGGTGGAAAGGCAACAGCCACAACGGCGGCGCCGGGACGAACCTGCAGCGACAGCGCGGCGACCGCGCCAACGCTTGCGAGCAACAGAAGCGCGGCGTTGAGCCAGGCCGGCCACCAAGACGTCGTGATGTTCTGTGCCCGCCCCATTCAGAACGGAATATCGGAACAAGACTAATTGCAGGTGAATTTCCCAAGCCCCGCAAAAATTACGGGAGCGCCAACGTCACGCTTCCATCGCAAGTACGCTGGGATACTCGGATACCGCTTGCGGGGTGTTGATGGCAATATGATCAATCAGGCTACGCCGCCGGCACCGGCAACGCGGTGACCGACTTGATCTTCTCCATCGCAAAACGCGACGTGACATTCTTCAGCGGCACCGCGCCGATCAACTTTTTGTAAAACACGTCATAGCTCTGCATGTCCGCGACCACGACGCGCAGCATGTAATCGACGTCGCCCGCCATCCGGTAGAACTCCATCACCTCCGGCATGGCGCTGACGGCATCGGCGAAGGTCCGAAGCCAGGCCTCGGAATGATCGGCGCTCTCGACCGACACGAAAACCGAGATACCAAGCCCGATCTTGTTCTGGTCGACCAGCGCGACCCGCCGCAGGATCACCCCGTCGGCTTCCAGCCGCTGGATCCGCTTCCAGCATGGCGTCGACGACAGTCCTACCCGGTCGCCAATCTCGGCGACGGACAGCGAGGCATCCTCCTGCAGCACCATCAGAATCTTGCGGTCAATGGCGTCGAGGCGACGGTTGGGTTCGAGAACGTGAGCGACTAGATCGGTCATGAGAAGAACTTTGTTCCATTTACGGGGGCAATATCCCTCATATATAGAAAATTCTTCTAATACAAGCCCGTCATTGGCCGGTCTGGACCGGACTAGAGGCTTGGTCATGGCTCAAAAGCTCATCAACTTCAGCACGTTGCGGGGCGGCAAAAGCGCCCCCGAAACGCGTGCATTTCAGCGCTGCGGCGGCGGAGGCGAATCGAAGGGCGTCAAGCAGACCCTGTCTTTCGGTGATGGCGAGGGCGAAGGCGCCATGGAACACATCGCCCGCGCCCAGTGTGTCCACGGTGTGCACCGGGAAGGCCGGCGTCTGCTGCAGGTTCTGGTGCTCGTCGAGCCAGATCGTACCCTGCGCGCCCCGCGTTCCCGCCAGAAACGACGGGGTCAACTTCGCAATCTTTTTGAGCGCCTCGCCGTCGTCGGCTACGCCGGCGGTCTCCTGCAGGGGCTCGCTGGAGAATACCAGATGCGATGAAGCGGTGAGCATCCCCTCCCGCAGCGACATCGCACGGTCGACATCGACGATGACAGGAATGCCGCGCAGTCCTCCAGCAGCTTGTCGGTGTCGGGCAACTGGACCTTCCACAATTCCGGATCGCGGAACGTCACGATGGTGCGCTCGCCGCTCGGGTCGATCATGATGTTCGAGATCGGCGTCACCAGGCCCGGCATATGCACGATATGCTTGGTCTCGATGCCCTCATGCGCGAGCTTTTCAAAGATGTAGCGGCTGGATGTCTCGCGGGCATCGCCCATCGGGCCGCAGACCGAGGCGCGGCCACCGAGGCGCACGATTCCGATGGCGCCATTGAGCGCGTTGCCGCCGCAGATTTCTTCGAAATGGCTGGCATGTTCCTTGGAGCCGCGTGAGGGCAGGCCCGGCACGCGAAACGTCAAATCCCGCACCGGCATACCAATGCATAGAATACGCGGCGGGATTTTCGGCGCGGAGGCATCGTGGAAATTCATTCGGGAGTCCGTCATGCCGGCTCCGCCAATTGCCGGAACCAAGGTCCGGGGGTAATCGATTGGGTCATCGCAGAGTTCCCGCTATGCGCGCGCGTCCGGGCTTGCATGCAGCCAGCGGCCGAGCAAATGGTGTGCAATGGCAAAGGGGTGCGGCCCCGCAAGGCCGTCGGGATGTTGCCGCTTCAACATCAGGGTTGCCTCCGCCCGGTCGAACCACCGCGCGTCTTCCAGTTCGGCGCGGTCGACGACGATATCCTCATTGATGGCGCGCGCGGTGCATCCAATCATCAGGGATGACGGATAGGGCCACGGCTGGGTCATATAATAATTCACGTCGGTGCAGCGAATTCCGGATTCCTCGAAGATTTCGCGCCGGACCGCGTCCTCGATGGTCTCGGCCGCTTCGACAAACCCCGCGAGGCACGACCACATGCCGGCCGGAAATTGCTTCTGCCGCCCCAGCAGGCATTTGTCACCGGCGGCCACCAGCATGATCACGACCGGGTCGGTGCGCGGAAAATGCTCGGCCTTGCAGTTGGAGCACTCGCGCTTCCAGCCGCCTTCCTTCATCGCCGTGCGGGTTCCGCAATTGGCGCAATAGCCGTGGCGCTGATGCCAGCTCACCATCGATTTCGCCATCGCGATGGCCGAAAGCTGGTCGGGCGGCACCACGCCCTGCATCGCCATGCCACGCAATTCGGTCACCGCGGCGTCATCGCGGGTCAGCAATTTTTCCACCGCCGCCGCCGAGATGCCCATGCCGAACACCGCGGCACCGTCGCGCAAGCCCAAGAAGATCGTGCCCGGATTGGCGCCGAATTTCAGCGCCTCATCGATGCTCAGCAGCGCGCGCGGGCCCCCGCCCTCCTGCTTCAGCACCAGCGAGTCGCGATACACCACATAGGCGCGGGCGTCGCGGTGCCCTTCCAGCGTCAGCAATTTGGCGTCATCGGCCCGCAGATGCGCGGCGCGATCGAGAATATGGGTGATGAAAGCGGGCTGCCCCAGTGGAAACGAATCGAATGCGGTCATGATTCTCAACCAAGCCAGATTTTACGCCGAAGCGTGCTGATGAAATTCTGAACTTCCTCGGCATCGTGCGCCAGCGGTGGCATCACCCCCCAGACCGGACGCGGCCAGGCGACGTCGCCGCTGCGGCGCGCAATCACATGAACGTGCAGTTGCGGCACCAGATTGCCGAGAGCTGCGATATTCAGCTTGTCGCATTTGGTGATCTCTTTCAGCGCGCGCCCGACCCGGGAAATTTCCGTCATCAGCTGCGCCTGCTCGACCTCTTCGAGGTCGATAATTTCCACGGCTTCGTACCGGCGCGGCACCAGCAGCAGCCAGGGGTAATGCGCATCCTTGATCACCAGCACGCGGCACAGCGGCAGGTCGCCAATGTCGATGGTGTCTTCCTTGAGCCGTGAGTGCAGCGACCAGGCGGGAGCGTCAGAAGGCATGGGGGGTTCCAGGTGCGTCCATCATTTTTTCGATGGCTTCGGTCCGAAGTGGCCTGAAATGGACACCGCTCGCAGTGTCATATCAAGGCGTCATCATCCGCGAAAGCGGATGATCCAGTATGCCGGACCGGTCGTGATGGAGTCGAGAAGCTGCGGCGTACTGGATACCCCGCTTTCGCGGGGTATGACGGCAGCCGCCACGCTTGCTTTCCGATGCTTTTGGCCCCAAATAAGGACCGGGAGATTGGCGGTGGACGAGCCACTCGCCAACCGGGTCAGGTCCGGAAGGAAGCAGCCCTAACGAGGTCCGGATCGGGTCGCTCGTCAGTCTCCTACCTGTTTTTTCGAGCGAATCGTCTCCTACCTGTTTTTTCGAGCGAATCGCGCAAAGTGCGGTGACTTGGCCCGCATCCGGTTCGCGTAGCGCCAAGTTCCGCAAGCCGGCTTCGAGAGACAATCAATTGCGGATCGATCGATGACCGATGCTGGCATTACCGTAACGACGCCCACGACCGAGCCGGACAGCGCCCCCCACGGCGGCTTCGACCTCGGCGGCCCGCCGGAGGCCGGCAAGCATTATCGCGTGCTGGCGCGGAAATACCGGCCTTCCAGTTTCGAAGATTTGATCGGCCAGGACGCGGTGGTCCGTACCGTTTCGAATGCGTTCGAGACCGGGAGGATTCCGCAAGCCTGGATTCTGACCGGCGTGCGCGGCGTTGGAAAGACCACCACCGCACGGATTCTCGCCCGCGCGCTGAATTACGAGCTGGCCGACGGATCGGTCAAGGGACCGACCATCCATATGCCGGTGCCGGGCGTGCATTGCCAGGCGATCATGGAAAGCCGGCACATGGACGTGCTGGAAATGGACGCGGCCTCCCATACCGGCGTCGATGACGTGCGCCAGATCAACGACAGCGTGCGCTATGCGCCGGCCAGCGCGCGCTACAAGGTCTATATCATCGACGAAGTGCACATGCTCTCGACCGCGGCGTTCAACGCGTTCCTGAAGACGCTGGAAGAGCCGCCGGAGCACGCCAAATTCGTGTTCGCCACCACCGAAATCCGAAAAGTTCCGGTGACGGTGCTGTCACGCTGCCAGCGTTTCGACCTGCGCCGGGTCGAGGCCGATGTGCTGATGGCGCATCTCGCCAGTATCGCGGCCAAGGAAAACGTCGAGGCTGAGCCGGAGGCGCTCGGCATCATCGCGCGCGCGGCGGAAGGTTCGGTGCGCGATTCGCTGTCGCTGTTCGACCAGGCGATTGCCCATGCTGCCGGCGTGGTGCGCGCCGACGCCGTGCGGCAGATGCTCGGCCTTGCCGACCGCACCCGGGTGATCGATCTGTTCGAGCAGCTGGCGCGCGGCGACATCGCCAGCGCGTTCAAGGAGTTTCGTGACCAGTATGACACCGGCGCCGATCCGATCGTGGTGCTCAGCGATCTCGCCGAATTCGTCAATTTCGTCACTCGCGTCAAGATCGTGCCGTCGACGGCGGACAACATCGCATTCGGCGAAACCGAGCGGCTGCGCGCCCGCGAGTTCGCCTCAAAACTCTCGATGCGGGTGCTGTCGCGGATGTGGCAGATGCTGCTGAAGGGGATCACCGAGACGCAAACCGCGACGCGCCCGGCGGCGGCGGCGGAAATGGTGCTGGTGCGCATCGCCTATGTCGCCGACATGCCGACGCCGGACGAAGCAATCAGGATGCTCGACCAGAATGGCGGCGCGTCGCCGATCGTTGCAGGAAGTGCTGCGCCGCGCAGCGCGCCGGCCTCGACGGTATCCTCGATCCAGCCCTCGGCCGCACGCGCCTCCGCGCCACGGGGCAATGCCGAGGCGTCGGCACGCCCGCAGATGGTCGCGCCGGCACCCGATGCGCAATCCGCACCCGCAGCCCGGGCGATTTCGAGCTTTCCCGAACTGGTGACGCTTGCCGGTGAGAAGCGTGACCTGCTGACAAAAGCCGCGCTCGAAGCCGACGTCCGTCTGGTCCGCATCGAAGACGGACGGCTCGAGGTTGCGATGGAGCGCAGCGCGGCGCGAACGCTGATCAACGATCTGTCGCGCAAACTGGAACAATGGACCGGGCGGCGCTGGACCGTGATTGTATCCAACGAAGCCGGACAGCCGACGCTGCGTTCGCAGAACGAAGTGCAAAAAAACCAGCGCGAACGCGCCGCGGAGGCCGATCCCCGGGTTCAGGAGGTGCTGGCGCGATTTCCCGGCGCCAAGGTGGTCGAGGTAAGAAAGCTTGCCCCCGAGCCGCCGGAATCCGATGTTAGCGGTGAGGATCCGGTCGAGAATTCTGACAGCGACGATCAATAGGCAATCTCAAAGGAAGCGCTCATGGCTGATTTTCTCGGCATGATGAAGCAGGCGGCACAACTGCAATCGAAGATGCAGGAGATGCAGGAAGAGCTCGGCCACGTCGAGGTCGAGGGCATTTCCGGCGGCGGTCTCATCACGGTGCGCATGACGGCGAAGATGGAAGTGAAGGCGGTGAAGATCGACCCCTCGCTGATGAAGGCGGACGAGCGCGAGATCCTCGAAGACCTTCTGGTCACCGCGCATAACGATGCCCGGCGCAAGGCCGAAACCGCCATGCAGGAGAAGATGCAGGCCCTGACCGGCGGATTAGGTCTGCCGCCGGGTCTGGGCCTCACTTAATATGGCTGCTGCGGTTGCCGGCCCCGAAATCGAACGTCTGATCCAGTTGCTGGCGCGGCTGCCGGGGCTTGGCCCGCGCTCGGCGCGGCGGGCGGCGCTGCACCTGATCAAGAAGCGCGAAGCCTTGATGACGCCGCTGGCCGGCGCGCTGCAGGTGGCGATCGACAAGATCCAGGTTTGCAAGACCTGCGGCAATATCGACACTCAAAACCCCTGTACCGTATGCACCGACCTGCGACGCGACCCCGCGATCATTGTCGTGGTCGCCGACGTCGCCGATCTGTGGGCGCTGGAGCGGGCGCATGCGACCAATGGATTTTATCACGTGCTCGGCGCGACGCTGTCACCGCTCGACGGCGTCGGCCCGCAGGATCTGACCATCGACGCGCTGGTGGCGCGCGCCCACGATCCGCGGGTGACGGAAATCATTCTGGCATTGAATG
>WNGG01007112.1_pt1 | contig 15616 bp, 9 predicted proteins | sample 5400661 | NCBI WGS metagenome assembly WNGG01 (sample SAMN13153372, study PRJNA577476) | soil metagenome | isolation source: 100 cm soil or saprolite under Garry oak tree replicate 1 | place: USA:California | collected 2016-06-15
ACCTGACGCTCTCGATGCTGACGCCCCCGGGGGAGTACGAGGGGGGCGTAGCCCCCCTCACACGAACAGCCAGAAATGGTTTCGGGCAGCTCGGCGACGCCACCGCCCGCCACGGCCGGCTCGAGCCCTCGTGGGCGCCGCTGCACGCCTACGACGAGGACGCGAGCAAGTCGTTCTTCGTCCTCGACCGCGACGCCTGCATCCTCTGCGGCCGCTGCGCCGTCGCGTGCGACGACGTCCAGCAGATCGGGGCCATCGCGCTCCTGGGCCGCAGCCACGCCACCAAGGTCGGCGTCTTCGGCGACGGGCCGATGTCCTCGTCGGTGTGCACGTCGTGCGGCCAGTGCGTGGCCACGTGCCCGACGGGCGCGCTGCGGCCCAAGGAAGCGCCGGGCAAGATCGCCCGGACGGTCGCGACCACCTGCCCCTACTGCGGCGTGGGCTGCGGGATCGAGCTGAAGGTGCGCGACGACGGCCGCCTCGCGCTGATGGCCGACGATGTGCCCCGGAACGGCTCGAGCCTCGGCATGCTCTGCGTGAAGGGACGCTTCGCCACCGGTTTCGTCCACGCGCGCGACCGGATCACCCGACCGATGATCAAGCGCGACGGCCGCTGGCACGAGGCGAGCTGGGACGAGGCGCTCGACGCCGCCGCCGACGGCCTCGCGAAGCACCGCGGCCGCTTCGGCGCGCTCGCCAGCGCCAAGGCCACCAACGAAGACGGCTACCTCGTGCAGAAGTTCTGCCGCGTGGTCATGGCGACCAACGACGTCGACCACTGCACGCGCCTCTGCCACTCGCCCTCGGTGGAGGCGATGCTCGCCTCCATGGGCTCGGGCGCGACGTCCAACTCGTACCAGGACTACGAAGAAGCGGGCTGCCTCATGGTGGTCGGCGCCGACGCGTCCGCGAACCACCCGGTGATCGCCGTCCGCTTTCGTCGTGCCGTGAGCCGCGGCGCGCGCCTGATCGTCGTCAACCCCAAGCGCGTGGAGCTGTGCGACCAGGCCGACCTCTGGCTCGCCCAGCGCCCCGGCACCGACGTGGCCCTCTTCAACGCGATGGCGCGCGTGATCGTCGACGAGAGGCTCGACGACGAGCGCTTCATCCGCGAGCGCACCGAGGGCTTCCACGCGTGGCGCGGTTCGCTCGAGACGTACACGCTGGACTACGCCGAGCGCGTCACCGGCGTGCCCGCGCGCCACATCGCCCAGGCCGCCCGCTGGTACGCGAAGCCGCACCTCTTTCAAGCGAGGGGGGCTACGCCCCCCTCGGAGCTCCCCCGGGGCTCCTGCCTCATCTGGGGCATGGGCATCACCCAGCACGTGAACGGCATCCACAATGCCCACGCGCTTCTCAACCTCTCCCTCGTCGCCGGACAGATGGGCTTCCCCGGCAGCGGCATCTCGCCGCTGCGCGGCCAGAACAACGTCCAGGGCTGCGGCGACGCCGGCTGCATCCCCACGAACCTGCCTGGCTATCAGCACTACGTCGACGACACCCTGGCGCGCTTCGAGGCCGCCTGGGGTGTGCGGCCACCGGGACGCGCCGGCCGCGTCGTCACCGAGATGGTGGACGGCTGCCTCACCGGCGCCACGCGCGCGATGTACGTGGTCGGCGAGAACCCGCTGCTGTCCGAGCCCGACCTGCATCACGCCGAGAAAGCGCTCGAGCAGCTCGACTTCCTCGTGGTGCAGGATCTCTTCCTCCACGAGACGGCGGAGCGCGCCCACGTCTTCCTGCCCGCCGCGGCCTTCGCCGAGAAGGAAGGCACGTTCACGAACTCAGAGCGGCGCGTCCAGCGCGTGCGCGCCGCGGTGCCGCCGCCGGGCGAGGCGCGACCCGACTGGTGGATCACCGCGGAGCTGGCCAAGCGCGTCGCGAGACGCGTGGGCCTCGACGTCGGCGCGCAGTTCGATTACCCGGGGGCGGCGGAGATCTTCGACGAGATGGCGCGACTCACCCCGTTCCTCGCGGGCCTCTCGCACGCACGGCTCGACCGCGAGGGCGGCCTGCAGTGGCCGTGCCCGACTCCCGAGCATCCCGGAACGCGCTACCTCTACGGCGAGTCGTTCCCACGCGGCCGCGGCCGCTTCATCCCGGCGCGCCAGATCGAGACGGCCGCGGAGCTGCCCGACGCCGACTACCCGTTCGTGCTCAACACGGGCCGGCTCCTCTACCACTGGCACGGCGGCACGCTCACGCGCCGGGTGCAGGGACTGATGGAGCTGGCGCCTCGGCTCGAGATCGCGATCCATCCGAGCGACGCGCGCCGGCTCGGCGTCGACGACGGCGCGCGGTTGCGCGTGGAGAGCCGGCGCGGCGAGCTGACCGGCTACGCGCGCGTGACGGAGGCGGTGAAGGCAGGCGCGATCTTCGTGCCGTTCGTGAAGCTCGGCGAGTCGGCGGCGAACTTCCTCACCAACGCCGCCTTCGACCCCTCCTCGAAAATCCCCGAGTACAAGGTCTGCGCCGTCCGCGTGACGCGCGCCTGATCGAGGACCGTCCCGGGTTTCCCGGGGCGGTTCCGAGCGTATGGGGGTGTGGGGGCCGTGTCGGGGCCCCCACAATAGAGGACGTGCCATCAGGGGTGGCGAAGTAATTCCTCCAGCTGGCGGCGGACGTTGTCGCGGGCACGCTGAGCCGCCACGGGATTCGGCCCTACGGTCGCACCCCGCCGGCCAGCGCCGTAGACCGACACGTTCGGCAGGCGCACTGGAGGCCCCTGCCGGGTGGAATCGAACCCATGGTGAGAGTCCGGGTATACGGTGATCCGCGCGTCGGCGCCGGAGCGCTGCAGCATGGCGACGAGCGTCTCGCACGGCGGAGCCGGCGTCCAGTCGTCGAGCGCGCCGATGTGGATCCGCAACGGCGCCGCGAGCGGCGTGCCGGGATAGCGGGCCTCGCAGCGCGGGTAGAAGGCGATCAGCGCGCGGAAGGCGGGACCGCCGGGCCTCGCATACCGTCGCGCGATCCAGGACGCGGCCGCGGCCAGCACCGTCCCGCCGCCGTGCGAGAAGCCCATCAGCGCGACGCGCCTCGCATCGATGCCGGGGTGCGTGGCCAGCGTGCGGAGCGCGGCGAACGCGTCCTCCACCCGCTGCTCGGAGGTGATGCCGCCCGTCTCGCACACCGATCTCACGCCGCGAGCGCCGAAGGAATCGAGGACGAGCCCGGCGTAGCCCCAGCCGCGCAGGGTCGTCGCCCAGAAATGATGCGTGGGCGACACGCCGCTGCAGCCGTGCATGAGGACGACGGCGGGGGCGGGGCTCGCCGCGCCCGGCAGCGTGAGGGTCCCCGTCAGCGTGTCGTCACGGCTCACGGGGACGGCGATCCGGCCGGCCTCTGTCGGCGTGAAGCTCGGCCGCTCGAGTGGCGGCGCGGCGCAGCCGGCGAGCACGAGCGCCAGCGCCGCGGAGAGCATCCTCACAGGGTGCGGCGCAGGAACCGGTCGAGGGCGGCGCTGAACGCCTCCGGCGCGTCGAGGGTCAGATGGTGGTACGCGCCGGGAATCTCGACGAGCTCCGCGTTCGGGATCGTCTCGAGCATGCGCGCGGCCATCTCCAGCGGCAGGACCGGCGAATGCTCGCCGCGGACGACGAGGGTGGGCGCCGTGACGCCTGGCAGGAGGGGCCAGCAGTCCACCGGCTTGCGGTCGGCATAGCAGGCCGGATCGAAGCGAAACCGGAACCCGCCGTCGACGCGCGCCAGCCCCATGCGCGCCATGTGGCCGAGCAGCGCCGGATCGGCGATGGTGTCACGCGGCAACAGCCGGAACGAGGCCACCGCCGCCTCCTCCGAGGCGTGCACGCGTGGCGGCCGCCGACCACGCTCGCGCATGCGCTGGACCCGATCGGGCGGCAGGTACGGCCGCGAGTCGACCACGACGAGGGCCGCCGTGCGCTGGGGGTGCCAGGAGGCAAAACCCATCGCGTTGTGGCCACCCATCGAGTGGCCCACCAGCGTCATCCGGACCCAGCCCAGCCGGTCCATCAGGGCGAGCAGATCGCCCGCGAAATCCTCGGTGGCGTAGGCCGGTGGAGTCGCCCACTGGCTCTCGCCGTGGCCGCGCTGGTCGAGGGAAATCACGTGGAACCGGTCTCCCAACGCCGGCATGACCCGATCGAACCAGTGGGCGTGCGCGGCGCCGCCATGAAGAAAGCACACCGCCGGCGCACGTTCCGGCCCCATTTGCAAGAACTGTAATTGCAGCCCGTTGATCGTCTCCGAACGACGCTGCGCGACCTCGCAAGCGAGCAGTTGACGCGTCATGGTCAGGGATTGTACGGTGTTTGTTAGAGCGTAAAACGCGCTACGCCAACTTTTTCTTGGCGCGTCCGCACCGCTTCGCTATTGTCGGAGCAAGGAATGCTCGAAGTACCCACCGGACCCGCCACACCGCGCCCTCTGCTCGATGCCGGCTACACGGTGGGACTCCTGGCGGCCGCCATCCTCTCCGGCTACGGCCTGCTGGCGCCCGAGCGACTCGGTCTCCTCATGGAGTCGGAGCCGCCCGCGCGCGTGGTCGCGTCCATCAACCCGCGCGTGAGCGATCAGCCGCCCGCGCCTCCCGCGAAGACGCTGCAGACGGCGCGGCTCACGCCCGACGCGCGGCGCGCGCGCGCGCGGCCCGTGCCCGACGTGCGGCCCGCGCCCCAGCCCGCGAAGCCCGAGCGCCCGCGCGGCACGTGGTCAGGCGCCGTGAGCGGCAAGGTGCTGGACCAGGACGGACAGGCCCTCGTCGGCGCGTCCGTGGTGGGGGGCGGCGTCGAGACGCGCGTCGGCGACGACGGGGCGTTCACGGTGACGCCGCCGCCGGACGCGACGCTGATCGTCAAGCGTCCGGGATACATGAAGGTCAGCGTGGAGCCCACGCCGATGAAGGGACCGCTCGAGGTCGTGATGCGGCCGCAGGCGATCAAGGCGGCCTACCTCACCTACTTCGGCTTCGGCGATCGCACCATCCGCAGCCGCGTGCTCGACCTGCTCGAGCGCACCGAGTTGAACGCGGTGGTCATCGACGTCAAGGGCGACCGCGGCTGGATCATCTATCCGACGCGTGTCGAGCAGGCGCTGGCCATCGGCGCCCAGGGGCCGGCCACCCTGCGCGACTTCGACGGCATGATGGCCGACCTCAAGGCCCGCGGCGTCTACACGATCGCGCGGATCGTGACGTTCAAGGACAACATCCTGGCCACAAGGCGGCCCGACCTGGCCGTCCTGGACGCCCGCACCGGCAAGCCGTGGACCGATCGCGAGAACCTCGCGTGGGTCGACCCGTTCCGCGAAGAGGTATGGAACTACAACGTCGCCATCGCGAAGGAAGCCGTCGAGCGCGGCTTCGACGAGGTCCAGTTCGACTACGTGCGCTTCCCGACCGACGGCAAGCTGCAGGCCGCCAAGTACCTCAAGCCCGTCACCAAGGAGACGCGGCTGCCGACCATCGCCGCCTTCCTCGAGCTGGCGCGCAAGGAGCTGGGCGCGCGCGGCGCCTACGTGGCCGCCGACCTCTTCGGCTACACCGCGTTCAACGAGAACGACACGGACATCGGCCAGCGCATCGAGGAGCTGGCGCCGCACCTGGACTACCTCTGCCCGATGGTCTATCCCTCGGGCTACCACGTCGGCATCCCGGGCTTCCGCAACCCCGTCCAGAACTCCTACGCGGTCGTGCGCGAGAGCGTGCGGCTGATGCGCAGGCGCGCGGGGCACACGCCGGCGCGCGTGCGGCCCTGGCTGCAGGACTTCAAGGACTACGCGTTCGACCGGCGCATCTTCGGCATATCCGAGATCCGCGACCAGATCCGCGGCACCGACGAGGGCGGTGGCACCGGGTGGATGCTGTGGAACCCGCGCAACGACTACACGGGCGCGGCCCTCCGGGCCAAGAGCCCGCTGGCGGCCCGATGAGGCTCGCCCTCGTCGCCGTCCTGGTGCTGGCCGCCGCGCTGATGTTCGCCGCCTTCGTGTGGGCCGATCAGCGCGCCGCCAACGAGCTCGGGCGGCTGATGATTCTCGAGTACCACAAGGTCGACTATCCCGAAGATCGCTGGACGCGCACGCCCGAGAACTTCCGGCGCGACCTCGAGACCCTCTACGCGCGCGGCTACCGGCTGCAATCGCTCAACGCGCTCCTCGACGGCCGCATCACGGTGCCGGCCGGCACCACCCCGGTCGTGCTCACCTTCGACGACTCGTCGCCCGGCCAGTTCCGCTACGTCGAGACCAACGGCGCGCTCGAGATCGACCCGAAGTGCGCGGTGGGCATTCTGGAGGCCTTCCTGCACGAGAAGCCGGACTTCGGCCGCGCCGCCACGTTCTACGTGCTGCCGGGCGCCAGCAAGCCCAATCGCCTCTTCAACCAGCCGGAGTACGAGGGCAAGAAGCTCCAATATCTGGTGTCCCACGGCTACGAGATCGGCAACCACACGCTCTGGCACGCCAACCTCGGCAAGTACGACGAGGCGGTCGTGCGCCTGCAGATCGCCGAGGCGCAGCAGTGGATCCAGCGCCACGTGCCCGACTACAAGATCCGCACGATCGCGCTGCCGCACGGCGTCTACCCGCGCGAGGTCGCGTGGGCGCTCCGGGGCAGCGCCAAGGGCACCGCGTACGAGCACGACGCGATCCTCATGGTGGCCGGCGGCGCCGCCCTCTCGCCGTTCGCGCGCGGCTTCGATCCGATGCGCCTGCCGCGCATCCAGGTCCTCGAGCGCGACCTTGCCTCGTGGCTCGCGTGGTTCGACAAGCACCCCCAGGAGCGGTTCGTGAGCGACGGCGATGCCGCAACCGTCACCGTCCCCGCCGATCGCCGCGAGAAGCTGAAGCCCGACGTCAAGCTGCGCGTCATCGAGAAGTGAGCATCAGCGCCCGACGGGTGTCCTTCAGAACGGTCGTCGCGTGGGGGGTATGGGGGGCGCGCCTCGCAGCCCCCCATCTACCATCAACATCGGAGGTCACACCACGCGTATAGGTCCGGAGGACTAACGGTAGATGAGGTACGACGCGCGCCGGTTCAGGAAGCTGTTCCGCTCCATCTCGGTCCACGCCACCAGCCGATCCAACGACTCGTTCCGCAAGAAGGCCCACATCGTCGCGCGATTCACCAGGAGGTTCTGGATCGCCTCGGGCCTGAACTGGTCGCGGTGACGGCTCCGTAGCGTCCTCGCGATCGCCAGCCCCACCGTCACCGGCCGGATCGTCTCCCGGTCCGTGACGACGACGCGAACGCCGCCGCAGGGCATCCCCGCATACATGTCGGCGCTCGGCGTGAAGACCACGGGCTCGAAGGCCACGCCGCGCAGCCGCAGCGCGTTCAAGTCCTGGCTCACGCGGTGCGGATCGAGCCAGGGCGCCCCGACGACCTCGAACGGCCGCTCCGTCCCCCGCCCCACCGAGACGTTCGTCGACTCCAGCAACCCGATCCCGGCATAGAGCAAGGCCTGCGTCAGCGAGCGGATATTCGGTGACGGGTTCACCCACGGCAGCCCCGTCTCGTCGAACCAGCGCCCACGCTCCCAGCCCTCGAGCGGCACGATCGTGAGCGACACGGGAATGTTCCGCTCGACGGCCGCCATGCGCCCGAACTCGCCGATGGTCATGCCGGTGCGCACGGGAATCGGATGGGGCCCCGTGAACGAGGCGAGGTCGGGATCCATCAGCGGGCCCTCGACGACGCGACCCGTGATGGGATTGGGCCGGTCGAGCACGAGCACGGGAACTCCCGCGCGCGCTGCCTCCTCCATCACGTAGACGAGCGTTGTGAGGTACGTGTAGTAGCGCACGCCCACGTCCTGGATGTCGAACACGATCAGGTCGAGGCCGCGCAGCATGAAGCCGGTCGGGCGTCGCGTATTGCCGTAGAGGCTCCACACCGGCAGCCCTGTGATCGCGTCGCGGCCGTGCGGCACCTCGGTATTGGCGTCGCCGGTGAGGCCGTGCTCGGGCGTGAAGATCGCCGACAGCTTCACGCGCGGCGACGCCGCCAGCAGATCGATCGCGCGGCGACTCTGCGCGTCGATCCCGGTCTGGTTGGTCACCAGCCCCACCGTGTAGCCCGCGATCGGCGCGAAATCCTGCGCGACGAGCACGTCCAGGCCGGAGCGCACGACGGACGCGGGACGGGGGGGCTTCGCCTCGTCGCCGCCGTCGGCCGCGGGCGTGGTGGAGTCGCCCATCGCCACCTTGGTCCCGAGCTCCGGCACGAAGAGCGCCGCGCCCGCCGCCGCCGCCACGCGCATGCGCAGCTCGCGGATCTTGGTGGCGCCGCCGCCGCTGGGGTGCACGCGATTCGTGAGGAGGATCAGGTACGAGCGCGTGAGCGGGTCGATCCAGACGGAGGTGCCGGTGAAGCCGAGATGGCCCACCGCCTCCGGCGGAAAGAACGGCGACGCCGTGCGCGAGAAGGAGCTGGACACGTCCCAGCCGAGCGCGCGGCTGGCGTTGCCCTCGGGCGAGCGCGCCCACATGGTCGCGATCGTCGCCGACTTGAACACGCGCTTGCCTTCGAGCGCGCCGCCGTCCACGAGCATGCGGCAGATCCGCGCGAGGTCCCACGCCGTCGAGAACATGCCGGCATGCCCGGCCACGCCGCCGAGCACGCGCGCCCGTGGATCGTGCGCCTCGCCGACGAGCAGGTGGCCGTTCGCGAACTCGGTGGGCGCGACGCGGTCGCGCACGCGCCCAGACGGATTGAAGCCCGTGTCGCGAAGCCCGAGCGGCTTGAAGACGTGCTGATCGAGGTAGCGGTCGAGCGGCTCGCCCGAGACCCGCCGCACCATCTCGCCGAGCAGGATGAAGCCGGTGTCGCTGTACTGGAACGAGCTGCCCGGCGGGTAGTCGAACGGCAGCTTCGCAAGCAGCGTCGCCGCCTTCGGAAACCCGGGGCTCACGCTGCCGGCGGGCGGGATGGCGGGCAGCCCCGCGCTGTGCGTGAGCAGACGGCGGACGGTCACCAGCTCGTGGGCGCGCCCGCGGAATTCCTTCAGGTAGCGGCCGAGCGGCGCGTCGAGCTTCACGTGGCCGCGCTCGACGAGCGACATCACGGCTAACGTGGTGCCGAGCGGCTTGGTCAGCGACGCGATGTCGAAGATCGTGTCCTCCGTCATCGCGACCGGCTCGGGCACCACGCGCCGCATGCCCCACGCGCGCCGGTAGACGATGTCGTCGCCGCGCCCGACCACCACCACGATGCCGGGAACCTCGCCGGAGCCGACGGCGTCGACGGCCGCCTCGTCGATGCCGCTCCAGTCCTGCGCCGACGCCTGGGCAGAGCTCAGCGCCAGCGCGAGAGAGAGGACCAGAAGGACGGCGGGGCGGACCGCCACGACCACGGGTTCGATCTTATCATCCTGCGCGGACCGGGTTGATATCCTAAGGGCCATGCAGTCGCCGATGCGACGGGTGTTCGTCACGGGCGGCACCGGCTTCGTGGGCCGGACGGTCGTCCAGGCCCTGCGGGCGGCTGGATGCGCGGTCCGCTGCCTGGTCCGCCGGGGCTCGGAGCGCGAGCTGCACGGCCTGGGGGCGATCGAGCGCGTCGAGGGCGACGTGATGGCACGGCAGTCGCTGGCCCAGGGGATGGCCGGCTGCGACGCCGTGATCCACCTGGTCGGCATCATCCGCGAGCACCCGTCGATCGGCGCCACCTTCGAGCGCGTCCACGCGCAGGGCACGATCAACGTCCTCGAGGCGGCCGCCGCGGTGGGCGCGCGCCGCTATGTGCACATGAGCGCGCTCGGCACACGGGCGGGCGCGCACTCACGCTATCACCAGACCAAGTGGGCGGCCGAGGAGGCGGTCCGCGCGAGTCCCATCCCCTGGACGATCTTCCGCCCGTCGATCATCTACGGCCGCGGTGACGGCTTCGTCACGATCCTCGCGGGCATGATCGGGCGCCTGCCGGTCGTGCCGGTGATCGGCACCGGCCGCCAGCGTCTGCAGCCGGTGCCCGTCGCGCACGTGGCGCAGGGCTTCGTCCGCGCGCTCTCGCTCGACGCCAGCGTGAAGCACACCTACGACGTCGGCGGCCCTGAGCCCGTGACGATGGTCGATCTGCTCGACCGGGTCGCCGCCGCCATGGGTCGCCGCCGCCCGCTGAAGGCGCACGCGCCGCTCGGCCTCGTGCGGGCGGCGACCACCGTGCTCTACCGTTTCCCCGGCTATCCGCTCACCCCCGACCAGCTCCTCATGCTCGAGGAAGAGAACACCTGCGAGCCGGGTGCGTTCTACGAGACCTTCGACCTCGTGCCGGTGCCGCTCTCCACGGGGCTGGCGGCGATGCTCGCCTGATGCCCTTCCGCCATCCCGACCGCTCGCACGACCTCGACACGCGCATCGAGCACGAAGTCCGCGAGCGCCTCGAGGAGGCGATCGACTTCGTCTGCCTCGACGCGCTCGTGCGCACGCGCCGGGCGCGCGCCCTGCCGGCGCCCGTGGCCGACAACGCCGCCGACCGCGCCGAGTACACGCAGCACGTCCTCGCCTTCCTCCGGCTGCTCCAGGCCGAGGTGCCGCCGCCCGATCCCACGTGTCGCGCGGGGGGCGGCGACGAGCAGCAGCGCCTGCTTGCCGCGCAGGTCGCGTACGCGCGGGCGCTGCCGGACTACTGGCAGCGCTTCGAGGCGCTCAGCGCCCGCTTCCTGGCCGAGCCCTCGCCGTCAGGCGGCGAGCGGCGCGGGGTGCTCGCCCGTCTCTTCGGCCGCAGTTGACCGCCAGGCGGCCAGCGCCCAGAGATTCTCGACGTCCTCGAGCGCGCGGCGCCAGCGGCCGTAGCCTTCCATCAGCGAGGCGCGGGCCTGGGCCAGCTGCGTCTCGGCTTCGTCCAGGCGCGTGCGCACCGCCGGAGTCATCGCGTGCGAGGTGACGCCGTCCGAAGGGACCGACGAAGCCAGTCGGTCGAGGAAGTGCGTGATTTCTTCATGCAGCAACCGCTCTACCGGGTTCATGTGGGAAACCTCCCCCGTCTTCTGTGGGATCTATATACTCAACACACGTTGAGTTATTGTCAAGCCTCGATTTGAGCCCCGTCACCGCGGTCCTCCTGGCCAAGTCGATCCGCACGTTCTGCTACGGCTTCCTCGGGATCCTCCTGCCCGTCTACCTCGCCGACCACGGGATGAGCGCCACGGGCATCGGACTGGCGGTGACGTGCACGCTGGTCGGCAGCGCGGGGCTGACGTGGGCCGTGCGGCGCCCGGCCGAGCGCCTGGGTGCGCGCGCGGCGCTGAGCGCCCTCGCCGTGCTCTCGGCGCTCTCCGCCGCCCTGCTGCTCGCCTCGGAGCATCCCTGGATCGTGGTGCTCGCGGCCACGGTCGGCAATGTCGCCGTCGGCACCGGCGAGACCGGACCGTTCCTCTCGATCGAGCAGGTCGTCGTCGCGCGCGCGGTGACGGGCACGCGGCGGACGACGGTGCTGAGCGTTTATAATCTGCTCGGCTACGCGGCGTCCGGACTCGGCGCGGCGATCGTGGGACTGGCCGCGCCGCGCGCGCTCTTCGCGATCTTCCTCGCGGCGTCGGTCGGGCAGGCGCTGCTCTACGCGCGGCTCCCGGCCGTCGTTCCCGCCGCGCCGGCGGCGGCGGCAGGCCCCTCGTCGGCGCTGATCCGCCGGCTCGCCGCGCTGTTCGCGCTCGACTCCTTCGCCGGCGGCTTCGTGCTGCAGTCGCTCGTCGCCTATTTTCTGCACGAGCGCTACGGACTCGGCCTCGAAGCCCTCGGCCACATCTTCCTCGGAGCCCAGCTCGTGACCGCCGCCTCGCTGCTGCTCGCCCCGCGCGCGGCGCGCCGCTTCGGCCTGCTCAACACGATGGTGGCCTCGCACCTCGTGTCCAACGTCTTCCTCATCGCCATCGCCGCCGCGCCCACGGCCTGGGCGGCCGTCGCGTTGCTGTACGCGCGCCAGCTGCTGTCGCAGATGGACGTGCCGACGCGCCAGGCCTACGTCATGGCCGTGGTCGAGGATCGCGAGCGCGAGGCGGCGGCGACCACGACGACGCTCTGGCGGACGGTGGCGCAGGCGGTGAGCCCCACCGTGACGGGCTGGGTGATGGCCTCGGTGGCGCTCGCCGCCCCCTTCGTGCTGGGCGGAGGGCTGAAAATCGTGTACGACCTGATGCTATGGGTCACCTTCAAGGACGTGAAACCACGGGAGCTGACATGAGAAAATCGGATATCGTGATACTGCCTATGGCTTCGGGGACCCTCCGCTGAGCCCGCGCCGGAACTACGGCTTCGAGCGCCGCCGCAAGGAAGAGATCCGCAAGACCCGCCACGAGGCCAAGCTCCAGCGAAAGGCCGACCGCGCCACCCAGGGCGAGGTCGGCCCCGAGATGGGCACCGCCGCCGAGGCCGGCGCGCCGGCCGATCGCTGGGAGTGGTTTTCGCCCAGCCGCGGCCGCGTCGTGACCCGCCGCCACCGACACCGAAACCCCTCCCGCCTGACGCTCCCGCCCGCCGTGCACGGTCCTGTTGCGCCCCCCTGGGGGGCGCTAGTGCGGAGTTCCCGTGCGCCCACTGGTGAGCGGACCAGTCACCGACCGCAACCAGGTCGAGTGAGGATGAGTAGCGCAGTGGCGCGGTTAGCGCCGCCGCGCGGCAGGGCTCGGGTGGGGCTCGTGAGACCCGTGTCTTCTGGGTACTGCGACGGCTCCGGCGGGGAATCGTGGCTCGCTGACAGGCGCCACGTAGGGTCGATTTGCGTGGTCTCACGAGCCCCGCCCGGGCGCCGCGCCGCGCCGGCGCAACGGCCGGACGACGCGCTACTTGATGGCGACGGCCTTGACCTGCTTCACGTCGGTGAGGCCGTCGAGCGCCTTGAGAATGCCGTCCTGCACGAGCGTCGTCATCCCATCGCCCTTGGCCGTCGTCACCATCTCGGTCACGCGCGCCTTGTTGGCGATCAGGCGCTTCATGGCGTCGTTGGCCACCAGGAGCTCGTGGATGCCGGCGCGGCCGCGGTAGCCGGAGTTGTTGCAGCTTCCGCAGCCCTTGCCGCGGAAGAGCACGAAGTCATCACTGTACTCGATGCCGAACTTCGCGGTCTCCTCCTTGCCGCCGAAGGCGTGCTCCAGCTCGGCGAACTCGTCCTCGTCGGGGTGGTACTCCTCCTTGCACTCGGGGCAGATCCGCTTGACGAGGCGCTGGGCCAGCACGGCCAGCAGCGCGTCGGCGAAGTTGAAGGGATCGAGACCCATGTCGAGGAGCCGGATCACCGTCTCGACCGCGCTGTTCGTGTGCAGAGTACTGAAGACGAGATGTCCGGTCAGCGACGCTTCGATGCCCGTCTCGGCCGTTTCCTCGTCGCGCATCTCACCGACCATGATCACATCGGGGTCGGCGCGGAGGAAGGCGCGCATCGCCTGCGCGAACGTGAAGCCGATCTTCGGCTGCACCTGCACCTGCCGCAGGCCGTACTGCGTGATCTCGACCGGGTCCTCGGCCGTCCAGATCTTGCGCTCAGGCTTGTTGATGTAGCCGAGCACGGAGTGCAGCGTCGTCGTCTTGCCCGAGCCGGTCGGCCCCACGCAGAGGATCAGGCCGTACGGCTTCTCGGCCGCTGACTTCATCTCCCGGAGGTTGCGGTCGAGCATGCCGAGCTTGTCGATGGGAATCGGCTCGCTGGCGGAGAGGATCCGCATGACCACGTCCTCGTTGCCGCCCTGGGTCGGCAAGGTGGCCACGCGCAGCTCGATGTCGCGCCCGTCCGGCATCCGGAACTTGATCTTGCCGTCCTGCGGCTTGCGCCGCTCGGCGATGTCGAGCATCGCCATGATCTTGATGCGCGCGACGAGGGCGCGCCGGAAGGCGCCCGGGACGCGCTGGTACTCGTTGCAGCCGCCGTCGATGCGGAGCCGGATCATCGTGTCCTTCGCCGCGCCATAGGGCTCGATGTGGATGTCCGAGGCGCGCGCCTTGAAGGCGTCCACGATCACCTGGTTGGCGAGCCGGATGACCGCGCTGTCGTTCTCGTCGACCTCCGAGCCGCTGGCGTCCTGCTCCTTCTCGGCCTGCGCCTCGGCGCCGAGGTCGGACAGGATGTCGCTCATGCTCGCGCGGGCGCCGCCGGTGCCTTCGCCGCCCGCCATGCCCAGGAACTGTTGGATGTCCTTCTTGAGGCCGACCGCGAGCTGGATCTTGTGCCCGCGCATGACCTGGTGGATCGAGTCCACGCGCTGGATGTCCTGGGGGTTGTCGATGAGGACGATCGTCGTGCCGTCGTTGTCGCGCTTGAGCGGCAGCCAGAGGTTCCGCTTGAGGAACTCCAGCTTGAGGTCCTTCATGAGGTCGGGCGGCGGGATGATCCGCTCGTTGAACTCGACGAACGGCACCCGGTAGAACTGGCTCAGCGACGTCCCCAGCTCGCCCTTCGGGATCCTGTACTGGTCCAGCAGGACCGCCTCGACGTCGGTGTTCTTGTGGCGCGCGGCGGCGATGGCGGCGTTGACGTCGTCCTGGCTCATCAGGCCCTGGGCGAGCAGGTAGTCGAACTTGGTGCCGCGCTTGGCGCCGAGCTGCTGCTGGTTGTGGAAGGCGACGCCGAGCGTCTTGGCGATGCGGGCGACGTTGAGCTCGTCATCCTTGGTGAAGCGGCCGCCCTTCTTCTTGTTCAGCAGCTGGACCACGCCGACCACGAGCCGGTTCTCGTGCAGGATCGGCATGCCGAGGATCTGCGTGGTGCGGTACCCGGTCTTCTTGTCCCACGACGAGTCGAAGCGCAGCTTGGGGCTGACCTTGGCGACCTCGCCGGTGTCGTAGGCGTCCGCGATGTTGACGGTCTGGCGGCTGGTGGCCACGAAGCCCGCCACCGAGCCCTCGTTGATCGGAACCCGGATCTCCTTGACGGCGTCGAGGGCGAGGAACTTGGAGTAGAGCTCCTTCTTCTCTATGTCCACCACGTAGAGCGTCATGCGGTCGGCGTCGAGGAAGGAGAGGATGTCGCCCTGGATCTCGATGAAGATCGTGTCGAGGGTCTTCGCGGAGTGGATCCGATCGATCAGGTGGACGAGCTTCTGCTCGTTGGCCAGCCTTTCCTGCAGCACCAGGACAGATTCTTGGACCGCCAAAGCGCCTCCCCAGTGGCTGAAATCTGCCCAATCAGTCTAGCAGAATGGCCCGGTTAGCCGCACCGGGGTTGACGCGAGATCGCGGGGCCATATCGGGCCCCCCTGGAGCTAGGAGCCTGTCGGAGTATCGAGGGGTGCCACGGCTTCGCCGGGGCGCCCCGAGCGTGTGGGGGGGTATGGGGGGCCCTTCGAGGCCCCCCATGTCACTAGAACACCGGTTTCTCCACGTAGGTGCCCCAGATGTTGCGGAGACGATTGACGATCTCCCCCATCGAGGCCCGGGCGCGGACCAGGGCGATGGTCGGCTCCATGAGGTTGGCGGCCGGGTCCGAGGCCGCCTCCGCCAGCCGGTCCATGAGCCGGGCGACCTCCCGCTCGTCGCGCCGGGCCCGGACCGCCCGCAGCCGGGCCACCTGGCGGGCCTCGGTCTCGGGCGGGACCTTGTGGATCGGCATGTCCGGGGCGGCGGCCGCCGGCTCCACGTACGTGTTGACCCCGATCACGGGCGCCTCGCCCGACGCCTTACGGCGCGCGAAATCGTAGGCCGAGTCCGC
>WNGG01004501.1_pt1 | contig 15615 bp, 13 predicted proteins | sample 5400661 | NCBI WGS metagenome assembly WNGG01 (sample SAMN13153372, study PRJNA577476) | soil metagenome | isolation source: 100 cm soil or saprolite under Garry oak tree replicate 1 | place: USA:California | collected 2016-06-15
GCCGACGTGGCTCACTCCCTCAACACCCTGACGCACTTCGGTGAACGCCTGCAGATGCTCTACGCTGACCCTGACAACCGGGACAAGTTTTTCCGCTTCCAGGAGAGCCTGCAGGAATTTTTCGACCTGGCGAGCGCTCTGGACCTGGAGTTCCCCATACTGCTTGAGCACGGAGCCGCTGCCTCCGTGTAACCCCTTACTCCTGCAAGGAGCCTGTTTATGGCGTACCTCAGCACGATTGATTTCTTCGAGGACAAGAATTTTCTCGACCGCTGGCAGCGCAACTTGAAGGGGGAGTTGGATCTGGGGTGGTTGCAAGCCAAGACCGAGAAGCTGGCCATCAGGGCGGAAAACCCGCGGCGGGGGCTGACCTTCCGGGACCTGGACCAGGGCGGGTACGGCTTCAGTGCCCTGCCGGACCTGGTGCGCCAGAACCGCAGTTTCGCCCCGCGCGGGGCCGAGTTGCCCCTGGGGCTGCCGGACTTGCAGCCGACCGTCAATCACAAGGGGGAGGTGTGGGCTCACAACACCGAGGGCTACTACGAAGAGGCGATGACCCGGCAGTGGAATGCCACGCTCGATGTGCCCTGGCACGAACTCTCCAAATACGAGTTGCCTGAGGAGATCAACCGGGCTTACGCTCAACTGCTGACCTTCCTGACCGAAGTGGAGATGGTAGCCACGGACGCGCCGGCCGAGTGGCTGGGCAAGCTCAACAACGACTTTGTGGAAGTGAAGAATTTCATGGCGACCCAGGTGGTGGACGAGGCGCGCCACACCGAGGTGTTCCGCAAGCGGGCGCTGACCACGGGGTATGGGTTAATGAAGGCCAGCCCTCAGAATGAGTTGGGGTTGAAGTTGATCCGTGACTCCGACTCGTTCGCCGAGATGTCCCTGGCGCTGCACCTGGCCGGGGAGGGATTCGTGCTCACCCTGTTTCGCTTCAGCGAGTACATCTCACCGACGGAGGTCGACAAGAAGATGTTTCGGTTGGTGATGCAGGACGAGGCGCGGCACGTGGGGTATGGGGTGCAGCACCTCAAGTGGGTGCTGCATCACTTTCCAGAAAAACGGGAGGTGGTCCATCAGCATCTGGATGAAGTGGAAAACCTGCTCTTTGGCGGCGGCTACGCGGTGGAAGTCACCGAGCCGTTCATCATCCTGGCGGGCAAAGGGTTGAAGAAAGAGAACATTGAACGGGGGACCAAGATCACCGCGCTCTTCCAGTTGAAGCAGATCGAGGAGTATTTCGAGCGACTCGACAAGTGCGGCCTGGGGGAGCGGCGCCAAAGGAGCAAGCTGCATAACGCGCTCGAGCTGACCCGCGCCTCGTTGCGGGAAGCCGGCGTGCTCGCGTAGCGGACGCAAGGCGATGGCATTCTATCTGGAAAAAGACTACTTCGAAGATGTGGAGCTGTTTAACCTAGTCCAACAGGTGATGAGCGGGGATCTCACGCTCCACTGGTATGACGCCAAGACCGAACGCGTGCGCCTCACCCCCCGAGACCCAGCCCGCGGCCTCACCTATGCCGACTGCAACGTCGGCTCCTACGGCTACGACCAACTGCCCGAGCTGATCCGCACCAACTACAGCATGGCCCCGCGCGGTGCAGAATTGTGGGGCAAGCTGCCTGATCTCGGCTACACGGTCAACCGCAAGAGTGACGTCTGGGCCGACAACGTCGCCGCCCTGTACGAAGAGGCTAAGGCGCGGCGCTGGGCCCCAGCGGTGGACATCCCCTGGGAGGCTTTGGCCACAGCCCCCGTGCCCGAGGTGCTGGAGGCGGCCCTGGCGCAGCTTTGCACTTTCTTGCAGGAGTGTGCGGCGGTCGCCCTGGGCCTCGCAGCGCGCTGGCTCTACTTGATCAATCAGGAGTTTCTGGAGCTCAAGAGTTACCTGTGCGTGCAGCTACTGGACCAGGCGCGGCATATCGAGGGCTTGCGCAAGCGGGCCCTGGCTGGAGGGCAAGGCCTCAAACGGGCCAGTGTCACGGCCGAGCAGGCGCTCAAGGAACTGGCGGCGGCCGAGACCTATGCGGCTGCCTCGGTGGGTGGCAATGTGCTGCTGGGCAGTTTTCTGCTGGGGGTGTACCGGCAGGTGGCGGCCGTAGCGCCGTCGCCGGTCGAGCTGCGGCTGTTTCGGCTGGGGCTGCAGGACACAGCGCGCATGGTGGCCTACGGCAGCGGGCAACTGCGCTATCACCTGACTCACCAGCCGCAGCAGGTGGGCGCTTTGCAGGCTTATCTGGATGGGGTCGAGCACTGTTTAGTGGGGTTGCTGGGCAGCCCGGAGTGTATGGAGCCGCTGATCATCCTGAGTGGCGGGGGCACGGCCCCGGAGCAGGTGGCAGTCGGGAGCCAGCAGGTGGCCCGGTTGCAGGCTGGTATCGTAGCTGAGTATCTAGAACGCTGCGAAGGTGCAGGTCTGCGGGGGCGTAGCGAGCGCAGCCGGTTGCCGCACTACCTCCAGCAACTGGGCCTGTAGCCTCGCCCATTGGCCGCTTGCTCAACGCCGATCATTGCCCACCCTGCGAATTGACCGAGTCATTGTCAGCAACCGCCAGCTGGGAATCCGCTACATCGTGCCTGCCGTCCCCAATACTGCTGCCGGTACGCCGTGTTCCTCAGGGTTTATGCGAAGGAGAGGGGGAAAGGAGTGGTGGGTGGACAGGGAGGGCGATGGTGGGGGTGGTATGATGGAGGCGGCATCGCCCCCCCTGTCCTGTCCACTCTTAGAGAACGGTACTACAGGGGGAAACTTTAATCCGCAGCAGTCCGCCTTTATTCAAGTTGGGCCAGCAGCGCACGTGCGCGCTCGAGGTCCGCATTCATCCCTAGCGTCCCACACAAATCTGCCGCTCGTGTCAGGTATTCCCTGACACGGGCCTTCTCGTTTGTTAATTCCTTTTCTAGATATTGGCTACTGCCTGCTAGATCCTGGCTCCTGGTTTCTGTTTGCTTCCGCCACAGCACCTCACCCAATGCCAGCATGATCTGGCCACACAGGGGGCGGCTTTGCATCGCCTCAGCGTGATGCAAGGCCGTCAACAGGTGGGCTTCGGCGCCGGCATAATCTCTGTCCTCCAGCTGACCTAGGACCTTCCCCAGGGTGGCGTAGGCTGCACAGAGAAACCACAAGCTCTCGCTGGCCTCGGCTTGGACCAGCGCTGCCCTGGCGAGCCGTAGGGCTTCTGCCCCACGGCCCGCACGGAGTTCTGCTTCGGCTAACCACGTCCCAGCCAACTCACAGAAGGCGCGTCTCTCGTGCCAGGTCTGGGTCAGCCACGGCATGGGTGGCAGGGGCGCGGATTGTGTCGTGGACGTGCCTGCTACCATGGTGAGGTGTTCCCATACACCGCCTGCGAGCAAGACCCCGGTGGTGGAGCCCACTTCCTGCATCACGGCTAGTGCGTTCTCGGCTTCGCACAGCGCCACGGAGGTCTCCCCGCGCAAGGCATAGAGTAGGGCCAAACCCCAACGGGACAGAGTCTGGGCACTGCGGTTCCCATGCCGCTGGGCACTGGTGGCAGCCTCGTGCAACGCAGTCAGTCCCTGGTCAAAGCTCCCGAGAAACCCCCAACAGGCACCAGCGATGGCCAGGCACTGGAGGTAGGGGTATGCGACGAAGCCCGTCTGCTCGTGCAACAGCCCGTGCCGCTGTAAGAGGTCAAGCCCTTCCTCAGCGATCTGCAAGCCTTCGCTGAAACGGCCTGCGATCCATAATAGATGTGCCAGCGGGCCATGGGTCATGACCTGCAGATGCACATCGTTGAGGGAATAGGCCAGCTGTTTGGCCGTGCCGGCGTGGGTCAGGCCAGGCTGTGGCCGGCCCCAGAGCACATACGCCACAGCCAAGGTAGCGTGCAACTCGGCCAGGAGGCAGGCGTCGGGGAGGCGCTGGCACGCCGCCTCGGCAGCCTCGAACTGCGCGCGCGTGGGGCCATCGTCGCTGCTCTGGCGTGAGAGCACGTTCATCAGGTGCAAACGGGTACGCACCTCTTGCCGGTCACGCTGGGTGCCGGGGGGTAGAGTGGTGAGCAGGCGGAGGTGTTCTCCCCAAAAGTGCAACGCATCAGTGTCGGCGTAAAGGTCAAAGGCGCGCAGGCCGGCAAAGTGGAGATAATACAATGCCTTGTCGGTATTGGTGCTGCGACTGTAGTGATACGCCAGCAAGGTCACCTGCTCGAGGAGTTTGTCCGCGTACAGGGCTTCCACCGCGGCCCCGACCGTTGCGTGCAGTGCAGCCCGGCGTTCTTGTAACAACCCCTGGTAAGCCACCTCCTGGGTAAGCGCGTGTTTGAAGGTGAAAACGGCATCCGGATAGACCGCGGTCTCATAGAGAAATTCACGCGTCTGGAGGACGCTGAGTGCCTGATCCAGGTCTGCTTCAGACCAGCCAGCAACCCGTGCCAGCAAGGTGCGTGGAAACTCTCGACCAATCACTGCGGCAGTCTGTAACAGCACCTTCAGGGGCGGCGGGAGATGGTCGAGGCGGCTAGCGAGCAACCCCTGGACGGAAGCTGGGAGGACCCACTCAGACAGCGACTGTGCCAGGGTGTAGGCCCCGGGCCGTCCCACGAGGATGCCAGTTTCGATCAGGCTTTGTACGATCTCTTCAAGGAAAAAAGGGTTCCCGCTGCTCTGTTCGCTCACGATTGGCGCCAGCCTGACAACCGCCGGATCTGTCCCTACCAGCGCGGCGAACAGGGATTTGCTTGCTTGCCGCTGCAGTGGAGCGAGCTGCAGGCGGTGCGCAAATGATTGGTCTTCCCACGGATAGCTGTTCCCAGGTCGGTAGCTCACGAGCAAGAGCACGGGCAAGGCGATCAGGCTGGTGGTCAACGCGTGTAGGAACTCGAGGCTGCGCGCATCGAGCCACTGCAGGTCTTCGACGAGCAGGGCGACCGGCTGGCGCCGGCTCTCCGCGGCGATGAGCCGCTTAATCCCGTTTAGGATCTTTTGTAACCTGACCTCAGCTGAGAGGCCGGTAACGTCGGGCTCCCCACTGTCGATCCCCAGCAACTCGAGAAAGACCGGCACACAATCCGCCAGGGACATGTCAACGGCGGCGAGTCTGCTACCCAACTTCTCCCGATAGGTTTTCGGGTCGTCCTGATCGCTGATCTGGCAATAGCGTTTGAGCATCTCGATCAGCGGCAGATAGGCACGGGTCTTGCCGTACGCGAAGGCTGCCCCCTCGATGAGTAAGTAGCCACGTGCGCGCAGGGTCGGCTTGAGTTCTTCGAGCAGGCGCGACTTCCCGACTCCGGCTTCCCCGACCAGCGACACCGCTTGGCCCCGGCCATTACTAACGAGCGCCGCAATCTCGTGCAGGTGCATGAGTTCTCGGTTGCGCCCAATAAAGGGGGAGAGCCCATGTATCGCTCGGACAGCCAACCGTGAGCGTGGCGCGCCTAAGCCAAGTAATTCATGGACCTCAATCTGTTCCCTGACTCCCTTGACCTTGACCGAGCCTCGCGCAGTGAAACGGAACCAGTCTTGAGCAAGGCGGTGCGTGTGGGTCGTTACCAGGGTAGAGCCCGGTGTGGCCAGGGCTTCCATACGCGCAGCGAGACCGACTACGTGGCCCACCGCAGAGTAATCCATGTAGAGCTCGTTGCTGATAGTGCGCACAACCACCTCACCGGTATTGATGCCAACACGGATTTGCAGCGAGATCCCATGGCGCTCTAATAGCTCGGCAGCATAGCGGTTGCCGGCTTCGTGCAGCAGCAACGCCGCATACAGGGCGCGTTGGGGATGGTCCTCTAGGGCCAGCGGCGCGCCGAAAAGCGCCATGATGCCGTCGCCAAGCAGCCGGTTGACGGTTCCTTCAACCCGATGGACCGCGTTCATCATCAGATGCAGGCAAGGATCCACCAGCCCTTTAGCTTCTTCAGGGTCCAGACCTTCCATGATGTCCATGGAGCCTTTGATGTCAGCGAACAGGACGGTGACGATTTTGCGTTCGCCTTCGAGGGCGGTCCTGCCAGAGAGGATACGGTTGGCAAGGTGCGGGGGAGTGTAGATGATTGGTCCGGAGTCCGCAGTCCGAAGTCGAGAAGAGTTGAGCGTCTGGAGTCGCGCGTCTGGGGTCTGAGGCGCCGCGGATGGTGTGATCAGGGGGGTGCCACATTCTCCACAAAACTTCTTACCGGCCAGGGTAGGCTCACCACAGCCTGGACACGGGAACAAGAGGCGAGCGCCACATTCCTCACAGAATTTCATCCCGCCACGATTGGTCGTCCCACATTTTGCGCACTGCATAGCCACGCGTTCTCGTACTCCTGGGCTCGAAAAGTCAGATAGATGTACTATACCAAATGAGGGTGGCATCGCGCACGCGCTCCCGGTAGAATCCATAGCGCACTTTCACCAAAAGGGAGGGTCGAGCATGAGTCAAATTCCGGCTGATCTGCTTGAGTTCATGGAAACCCTGCGCGTGCCTCAGGGCGTCAACCCGGCTGAGATGCTGACGAAATACGACGAGCTGATGAACGGTAACCCGCCGTCGGTAGGGGCGGTGCACGATGGGGTGCTGCTGCGTGAGGTAGCAGGCTGGCGACTGACCGCCGATATTGCAGTCCCGTTCGGGGCAGGACCGCATCCCGTGCTCGTGTACTTCCATGGGGGTGGCTGGACCATGGGCAGCCCTAAGACGCACCTACGCGTAGGCCGGGAGTTTGCTGCGGCCGGCTATCTCACCATCAACCTGGATTACCGCCGGGCACCCAAGCACCGCTTTCCCGCGGCGTTCGAGGACTGCCTCTTTGCCACGCACTGGGCGGTGGAACACGCCGCTCGCTATGGCGGTGACCCGCAGCGGCTAGCAGTGGGCGGGGACTCGGCCGGCGGCAACTTGGCCGCCGCAGTCCTGGCCGAGTGCAGCCAGAAAGGTGGGCCGCCCATACGCGCCGGTGTGTTGATCTATGGGGTCTTCGATTATCACAGGACGATCAGCGCGCTGGGCGGGACCGGGCCGGACTCGCAGTTCTACCTCCCTGCGAATCAGTACGAGGCGCTGCGCGGGGACTATCGCGTGAGTCCGCTTTACGCCTGTACCAAGTTCCCATCGTGTTATATCGGCGTTGGCACCAGGGACCCACTCCTGCCCGAATCGCTGGCGCTCGCCAAGGCCCTCACCGCGGCCGACATTGAGCACGACCTGCACGTCATAGAGGGCGCACCGCACGGCTTCTTCCAGCTCACACCGCTGCCGGCCTATGCCGAAGGATATAGCCGGGCACGGGCGTTTCTTGACCGCCATCTCAGGCGTTGAGGCGGCAAAAAAAGAGGGGCACATGTGCCCCTCCACAACCGCTTGCTGAATGAGGTAGGGGCGCACAGCCCGGCGCCCCTACAACTTGTTAGTCTGCCGCTGCCACCGCCGACGCACTCCTGCTGACACGCAGGTCGTCCCGCTGCAGCGCTGGCATCACCGTGTCGGCAAAGCGGCGCATATTGTCCTCGGCCACTTCGATCGGCATACCGCCGTACTTGAACACCGCTGCGAAATGGTTCATGTGCACCTTGCTCTTGATGAAGGCGATCTTCTCCAAGCAGGTCTGCGGCGTGCCCGCCACCTGGAAACTGATGAAGTTCTCGGTCACGGCGTCAGAGCCTGCCGCCTTGGCCGCTTGCCCCATCTGACTGTAGAACTCGTAGCCTTTGACATTCTTATGCGCGCCTTTGGAAATCTCGTAATGCAAGTCGGCCGACTGCCAGTAGGCGCCCATGTACTTGCGCGCGCCGGCCATGGCTTTCTCCTCAGTCTCGTCTATATACACCCAGCCCAGGGTGACCGGAGGGATCGGCTCCTTGCCGAGACTGCGATAGATTTCGTTATACCGCTCCAGCTCTGCGGCCGTGGTGTCCCAGTCGCGCTGCGGTACGATGAGGACCCCGAACCCGAGCTTGGCCATGATCTCGGCCGATTCCGGGCTGACGGCGGCGCCGTACATGCGGCCGGTAAAATCAGAGTAGGGCCGTGGCCGGATGCTCATCTCCGGGATCTGGAAATATTTGCCCTGGTGTGAGAAGCGAGTATTCTTGAGCGCTTTGACCACCACCTCGGCCGCCTCGATAAAGCGCTCCCGTGACTCCTCCATCGGGATACGGAAGCCCTCGTACTCGATGCGGGCGGCGCCGCGGCCGAATCCGACAAGCAGTCGGCCTTCGGAGAGGATGTCTAGCATGGAGACCTGCTCGGCCACCCGCACCGGGTCGTGCCAGGGCAGGACGATAACCGCTGTACCGAGTTTAATGCGAGAAGTGCGCCCGGCCACGTACGTGAGGAACTGACACACGTCCGGCACCATGGTGTAGTCATCAAAATGGTGCTCGACGGTCCAGAATGAATCGAACCCAAGGGGTTCGGTGAGGTCGGCGAGCCGCCGCTCTTCCCAGTATACCTCGTGGTCGGCCTGCTGCCGGTTGGGATTCTGCATCGCTACCGCTACGCCTACGTCCATATCAATCTCCCTCCTTTCTGGAGCTTTGGGTCATTGTGTCATTTATTCATCGAGTGATTTATTCATTGAGTCAATGGGGCAATGAACCAATGAGTCAATGAGTCAATTTTTGGCTGATCGCTCTCGTTACCGGAACAGATCTGCCTCTGCTGGGCGCAGCAGCTTCTTGCCGTCGCCCTCGGCCGGGATGAACTGATACCCGCGGATAATCACCGCTGGCACGCCCGCGCCTTTTTCCATCACCAAGCCCGCCGCTGCTGCTAATTCATCGGCCACCGCGACCACCGTGTGGTGCAGTTCGCGGCCTTGCAGGTCCTGGGTGCCACGGAGATCGAGTAACGGCTCAAAGCCTGACACCCCAAGGGCAAACTCCACCAAGCCGTCGCGCCAGGGCCGGCCAAACGTGTCGGTAATGATCACACCAATGGTGACATGGCGGCGCTCCTGGATGGCGACTCGAATGGTCCGGGCTGAAGCGTCCGGGTCCTTCGGTAGGACGATGGCGATGTCATCGCCTAGACTGTTCGACTCGTCCACGCCAGCGTTGGCACACACCCAGCCCTGCTTGGTTTCGGTGATCACCACCCCGTTCTTCATGCGGATGATGCGGTTGCTCTCGCGCAGGACCACCTCGACCAAACGCGGATCTTTCTCCCACATCGTAGCGATTTGCCGGGCAAAGGGAGAGGGCTCGACGGTCTTGAGGTCCACGACCGCGCCTTCGGCTTTGGAGACGATTTTCTGGCAGAGGACTAAGATGTCGCCGCTCTTGAGCCCGACCTTGGCGCGGTCGATGGCATCGAGCAGGAGCGAGGGCAGGTCGTCGCCAGGTCGAATCTGCGCGATACCAGGGATGGGGATGATGGCAATGGTGCTCATGGGAATACCTAAGGGCGTAAAACGTGAAACGTAAAACGTGAAACATCATGCGTGATCTTCTAGCCTTCCTCTTACGTTTTACGCTTTACGTTTTACGAAGCCATACGGCGCTTCTTGTAGCCACGCTCGACTATCGTGCGTGCCAACGCTACCGATTTCTCCATGTCAGTCATGATCGTGTTGGTGACAATCACAGTCAGCCTCAGTTGCTCCAGTCGTGCGCGCTGGCTGGCATCCTGGGTATCAATCACAAAGGTATCAAGGAAGTCCTGGTAAAGGCTGGCCACGCCCGTGACCGAGACCTCAATACCTAAGCCGCTCAGTAAACGATCCGCCGGTCCCTTAACCGGCTTGCCGGCTACCAGGGGGCTGATGGCCACGACTGGAGCGGCAGTTTCCCGTAGGGCCTCACGCACTCCTGGCAGAGCCAGGATCGGGCCGATGCTGACGATCGGATTACTCGGCGGCAGGATGACCAGCTGAGCAGTCCGGATCGCCTCGCACACCCCGGGGGCCGGAGCCGCGGTAGCGATACCACGCAACTCGACTTCGGTGACCTGTCCTTCGCCGCGTCTTTTGACGAAGTATTCCTGAAAGGGCAGGGCACCGGCCTCGGTGTGGACGACCGTACGCACCGGGTCATTGCTCATTGGCAAGAGTACAGCCTGCACTCCCCAAGCGCGGGCGATAGCCGCAGTCACCTGACTGAGAAGTTTCCCCTGGCGGAGTTGCTGGGTGCGGAACAGGTGAGTGGCGAGGTCCGCATCTCCCAGGCCGAACCAGGTGTCGGCATAGTAGCGTCCCAGCGCCTCAAGACAGCGGAACGTCTCATTCGGCAAGCCCCACCCTTTCCCCTGATCGACCGCACCCGCTAAGGTGTACGTCACGGTATCGAGGTCAGGAGAAACGTGCAGGCCGAAGAACTCTTCGTCATCGCCGGTGTTGACGATCACGCACAGACGGCCAGGGTCGATTACCCGCACCAGGCCACGCAGGAAGCGGGCCGCGCCCACGCCTCCAGCCAGAGCGGTGACCTGCACATCACATGGTATCGACACGACCTATCCTGGCGGGCCTTTTCCCCTTTCGCCTTTTCCTCTTTTCCCTCAAGGGCAGGATAGGCGGGGAGATCAATGCGACGTCTGTTGTTTGCTGCGCTCGAACGGATGAATATAGCGGAACTGAGAGGAGGCCGTGAGCTTACGGTACGAGCCGAAGCGCTCCTCGGCGTTCTCGATCAGATCGAGTGGGCTCAACTCCTCATCTTCTCCGTTGTACACCTTCAGCAGCTGATAGGTGGTGCTGCGCTCGGCTGGCGTGCGGCCCAAGTCGCGAATCAGGCGGCGCAACTCCTTGGGCGGGACCAGTTGCCCGTACTGCGCCCCAGCCGAGGTGGAGATGCTCTCGTTGATCAGCGTACCGCCCAGGTCGTTCGCACCAGTGGTGAGTAGGCACTGGGAGAGCTTAGGCCCTTCTTTTACCCAAGACGACTGGATGTTCCTGAAGGTGGGGCCGAGCATCAGTCGGGCGACCGCGTGCATTTTGACCACCTCCGCGCCGGTAGCGCCCTGACGCACGTTCTTCAGCAGCTTGCGCTGATACATGGGCGCTTCCTGGTGCACCAATGAGAGCGGCACGAACTCGGTGAACCCGTGCGTCTCGTGTTGGATGTCGCGCAGCAGGTTCATGTGCTTGACCCAGTGGACCGGGGTCTCGATATGGCCGTACATGATCGTCGAGGTGGTGGGGATGCCAAGGCTGTGGGCCGTAGTGATGACCTCAATCCACTGCTTGGTAGTGATTCGTCCGGGCGCGATGAGGTCACGGATCTCTTGATCGAGAATCTCAGCCGAGGTGCCAGGCAGAGTGCCAAGCCCGGCGGCCTGAAGCTCTTTGAGATATTGCACGATGGGGACACCAGCGCGGGTCGCGCCGTACAACACCTCTTCGGGCGAAAAGGCGTGAAGATGCAGGTCAGGCAGCGCTTTTTTCACCGCCCGGGTCAAGTCGATGTAAAGGTTCCCATCCATCTTGGGTGGTAAACCGGCCTGCATGCAGACCTCGGTTGCGCCCATGTCTACCGCCTCCTGGGCCCGGCGCACAATCTCTGCGATGGGGAGGAAGTAGCCCTCTTCCTCGCGGTACTCACGGCTGAAGGCGCAGAAGGTGCAATGTTTAATGCAGACGTTGGTGAAGTTAATGTTCCGATTGACCACGTACGTAACCACATCGCCCACCTGACGCCGCCGCATCTCATCGGCTACGAGACACAGGGCCTGCAGATCGAGACCATTGGTCTCGCACAACCGCAGCCCTTCACTCCAGGAAATCTCCTCTCCATCCAAAGCACGGTGGAGGATGGTGCTGACCTGTGGATCGATATGCTCAAGGACACCAACAAGCCCGTTGGTTGCCACGGCTGGATCTCCTTACTCTAAAACGTAATGGGTAATGAAGACTAAAACGTAAAACGTAATGAGTAATCTTCCAGTCCCCGCCTTTTTACGCTTTACGTTTCACGCTTTACGCTTTACGTGTTACGTCTGCCCTGCTTACGCTATGACCTGCGCTTGCAACTCCTGCGTGCGTAGGCGCAGAGCAGGCAGGAGGAACCCCGGACGGTCAATGTACTCTGCGTAGATCGCTAGCCGCTCGCGCAGCGTGAAGCCTTCCTCGCGGCAAGTCTGTGCCAGCAGGTCGAGGTGCGGCCAAGCAGCCTCGGGGTTGACATAGTCTTTCGTCACCGGCGAGATTCCACCCCAGTCGTTGATCCCAGCACGTAGCAGCAGTCGGTGATCGTCCGGGCTTAGGTTGGGCGGGGCCTGGACGTTCATCTGGCCACCCAGGAGGAGGCGGGCCGCAGCAACGGTCTTGGCCATTTCCAGGTCGTCGGGTTCAGGGAAGCCAGCCATGCGCGTGCCAGGCTTAGCGCGGAAGTTCTGGACGATGACCTCTTGAATGTGACCGTAAGCGCGATGGATCTCGCGGATGGCGATGAGGCTGTCTACCCGCTCCTCACGGGTTTCGCCAATACCGATGAGGATGCCGGTGGTAAAGGGAATCTCCAACTCGCCGGCCTCGCGCAGCATCCGTACGCGCACGGCCGGCTCTTTGTCCGGCGCGGAGAAGTGGGCCATGCCTTTCTGGCGCAGCCGCGGGCTGATGTTCTCCAGCATGAGCCCCAGACTGACGTTGACGTCCTTGAGCATTTTCATCTCGTCGTAGCTCAACACGCCAGCGTTGGTATGAGGCAAGAGGCCGTAGGAGAGGGCAATCTCACACGCGCGGTAGACGTACTCGGTGGTGGTTGTATGGCCGAAGCCGGCCAGGGTCGTGCGGTACTGGCGATACGCTTTCTCGGGTTTGTCTCCCAGACACATCAAGGCTTCCTTGCAGCCCTGCACACGCCCCCGATTCACCCACTCATGGATCTCGTCCGGGGTCATCGTCCAAGCGTCCGGGTCGCGTGGGTCTTTGCGGAAGGTGCAGTAGGAACAGCGGTCGCGGCAGAGGTTGGTGATCGGCAGGAAGACCTTGCGTGAGTAGGTAACGGTGCGGCCCTTGTGCTGGTCACGCAGCACGCCGGCTGTGGCCAGTAGGGTAGGCACTTCATCGTCGGTGCAGTGGACGAGCTGGTAGCCTTCCTGGGCAGAGAGCGTCTCGTCCGCCAACGCCTTGTCGAGAATCACAGAAATGTGAGGACGCACGGTGTCTCTCTCCCCTCTGCACACACCTGCCCGAGTATTAGTGAAGCGCTCGGTAATGTCAACCAGGTTTGTGCCGCGATCTCACTTTTCAGTGAGATTGCTCTCTTCCTACGAAATGCTGCCGGACTGGCCTTCGGGTGGCAGCAGGATGATCTCGATGCGGCGGTTCTGCAGGCGTCCCTCTTCGCTGTCGTTGCTCGCTACCGGCGCTGTATCGGCCCGGCCGACCGCGCTCAGGCGGTCAGGTAGGAGCTGGGCCTGGGAGATCAGGTACTTGACCACTTCGGTCGCTCGGGCGGTTGAGAGTTCCCAGTTGGTTGGGAACCGGGAGCTGAGGGTTGGGCCGATAGGGACGTTGTCCGTGTGCCCTTCGATGAGAATGCGCCGATCGGGCACCTTAGCCAGAACTGCCGCGACTTTGTTTATGACGCGCTGACCCTCTGGGGTGAGCGTAGCCTGACCGCTCGGGAACAGCACGCGGTCGAGAATGGTAACCACAAGCCTCTCTTTGGCTTGGTGGAGGGCAATATCTTTCTGTGATATTTCGCCTTTGAGTGCGGCCACGAGCCGGTCATAGGTGCCTTTCACCGCGGAGAGTGCCGCCTCTTTTTCCTGGCGGGTCGCTTGCAGTTGCTGATCAAGCTCTGTGCTGCGCTGGCGTTCGCTCGCGAGCTGGGTGGACAGGTCGACTTTTTCTTCGCTCATGGCCTCGACCTGTTCGCTCAGGTTGGTGCGGGCGGCTTCCAGGGCTGCGAGCTGCTGTTGGCGCGCAGCCTCGACCTCGGCCTGTTGGCTGAGCGCGCTGGTGAGCGTCTGTTCCAGCATGGCGGTCTGCTCGAGGGCGGAGGAGTGAAATTCTTGCAGGGTCTGCAGCTCTGCGTTGTCCGTGCGCTCTACTGGGTCAGGGGCAGAATCGACCTCCGGAGTCAGCTCGATCAGTGCCAACTGCGGAGCCGGGGGCTCAAAGAGATCCGTAAGGGACCGAGAGGCTTGCCAGGGCAGGCACAAAGCGCCGGCATGGAGCAGCAGAGAGAGACCTAGGGTACAAACGAGGAGCGAGGGAGGATGCCGACGTTGGGCCATGCCGGCCTCCAGGGACTTACGGTTGCGGAGATTGCCTTCGCTTACACCGAGGTCATCACCTAGCTTCCACCCCTCGGTCAGGGTTGCAGACTTCCTGCCGTCGTGGGGAGTGCCTGTGCTCATAGGCGTGCAAGAACAGGGGCTTTACCTCCGGGCGAGGTGAACACGCTGGCGTCGCAGGCGGATCAGCGCCACCGCTGTGCAGACTATACCAATACTGGTCATTAACCGGCCACCGCTCAGGACGACGTGGTAGAAATCCAGCTTGGCGCTGGCGATTTCCCAGCGTTCCCACGCTTCGCTGGGGAAAGGGCGTCCCTCTTCGCGGAGCAGAAACGGTGGAGCGGCTGGGATCTGCGGAGCAATCTCAGCTATGACCTCTTGATAGTGAGCAACTTTGGACTGAGCAGCCAGGTAGTTACCGAGACCAAGCACAATCAAGGTGATGCCCGCAACCAAGAGATGGCTCCTGTACAGCACTCGTGCCGTCGTCATGCTCGCTTGTTTTCAGCCCTACCATCAGGCTACTGACCAGTCAAGGCGCGGTTGCACAGCAAGCTATATCTTGCTAGTATCCGCGTGCTGCGACAAGCCTTTCCTAAGCGCGGTACGAGTGAGGTGGCCGCGCTCCTATTGAACACGAGTGGTTGTCCAACGCAGTAGGGTGCACGGCAGTACGTCCCGACACCTGCATGCGCTCGATGATCTACATGGCCAATCTTGGCCTGAGTGACTATCGTCAGGCGTTGCGCGTACAGCGGGCCCTGCACGCCCACTGCCGGGCAACTGGAGAGAATGTGCTGATGCTGACTCAGCATGATCCAGTGGTGACGCTGGGGTATCGCCGTCCTAGAGAGCAACTGTGGCTCTCCGCCGCAGAGCTGGCAGAGAAAGGCATCAGCTTGGTGGAAGTCGAGCGGGGCGGCGGGCGACCTATCACGGCCCCGGTCAATTAGTGGCCTACCCCATCTTCTCTTCGTTGTTGCGTAAATGTGGGGTGCGGGACTTTGTCGCTCGTCTTGAAGAAATCATGTGCAGGGTGAGCCGTAGCTTTGGCGTAGCGGCCACGCGCCAGCCTGGCTTGCCTGGGGTCTGGGTGGGAGCGCGCAAGCTGGGAACTGTGGGGATTGCCGTGCGCCAAGGGGCTTCCTTGCACGGCTGCGCCCTAAACGTCAACCTTGATCTGCGGCCCTTCGCCTTTATCGTCCCTTGCGGGTTGACTGACCGGGGAGTCACAAGCCTGGAGCGGGAGAGTGATGGGCCGATCCCTCTGCCCGAGGCAGAGCAACGGACCTGGCTGAGTTTTGCCGAAGTCTTTGCCGCCGACGTGCAGGAAATACCTGCTGAGTGGTGCGGTGGTGAGCGAGAGACAAGCTCGGGAGTGCTGGATTACCAGCGGAGCGTAGCTGCCCTTCTTAAGTAGCGCGAACCCGTGTATGTATTATGTATAAAGTGGAAGAGAGGAACCCATGTGA
>WNGG01005958.1_pt1 | contig 15615 bp, 12 predicted proteins | sample 5400661 | NCBI WGS metagenome assembly WNGG01 (sample SAMN13153372, study PRJNA577476) | soil metagenome | isolation source: 100 cm soil or saprolite under Garry oak tree replicate 1 | place: USA:California | collected 2016-06-15
TGAACGAAGCAGGACATCACGTGCTTGCCCGGTGGTGCGACGGATGGATCGGTCAGGCTCGGAATAACGATGTCGATGTAAGGACGGCGCGAGAACCGGCCATATTTGGCGTCATCGTAGGCTCGTTCCATGTACTCGATGGTGGGAGAAATCGAGATGGCGCCTCGAAGATGTGGCCCTGCGCCAGGAAGGCACTTGAAGTCGGGCAGTCCATCGAGAGCGAGGTTCACCTTTCCGGAGGAGCCACGAAATTTGTATCGGTGGATGTCGTCTACGAAATCGCCGGGCAGGTTTTCGGGCCCCACCATTTTGATGAATGTCAATCGCGGGTCGACGCTCGAAGAGACGACCTTTGCTCGGAACTCACCACCATTCTCCAGAGCGACTCCCGTGGCTTCTCCATTCTGGACAATGATCTTCGCAATCGGCGCTTCCGTACGAATCTCCGCTCCAGCTTCGCGCGCGGCAGCGGCGATGGCGTTGGATATCGCACCGGTCCCACCGCGCACAAGTCCCCACGAGCGGAATGCGCCGTCGATCTCTCCCATGTAGTGGTGCAGTAAAACGTAGGCCGTGCCCGGAGAGCGTACACCGAGGAACGTTCCGATGATTCCTGAAGCGGCCATCGTGGCTTTCAGCACGTCGGTCTCGAACCATTGATCGAGAAAGCCGGCGGCACTCATCGTCATCAATTGGACCTGGTTGTATTTGTCCTCCATCGGCAACCGTTGAAAGCGGCGCGCGATGGAGAGCAGGTCTTTGAGGCCATGCAGATTCAGTGATGCGGGATCCGGAGCCCTCATGCCGAGCATCGGTTTCACAAAGCGGCCCATCTCGACCATCGCTTTGCCGTATTCCTCGTAGGCCTCCGCATCCAGTCGAGAGTGACGCGCAATCTCGCGGCGCGTTTTCGCGTGATCGTTCACGCGCCAGAGGTAATCTCCATTCGGCATGGGCGTGAATGTGCCGTCCAGTGGGAGGACCTCCATCCCGTGGCGCGGCAGATCGAGTTCACGAATGATCTCGGGACGGAGTAAAGACACGACATACGAAGCGACGGAAAACCTGAAGCCCGGGAAAATCTCTTCAGTAACCGCGGCCCCGCCGAGTACGTGGCGTCGCTCGAGGACCAACACTTTCTTGCCCGCTCTCGCGAGATACGCAGCGTTGACCAGTCCGTTATGTCCGCCACCGATGACAATCACGTCGTATGTGGAATCCATGATTAGCCAGATGTGAGTCTATCGGGCGGGCGATACAAAGCTCAAGGCCGGAGGAATTTCGCTTTGATTCACCTTTATGCCCAACAGGTGTAGCTTTGCGTGCCGGAGTCTTCACTGGTGCCCAACACGGGCACAAAGCCTGGGAAGTAAACGCATTTGGTTGTTGACAAAGTTGGCTTGAAGCGAATTCCCCTCCTTGGGAAAGGAGGGGTGGCTGCGCCCATTAATAAAATGTCGCGAAGCCACCTCAGCGGGCGCAGACGGGGTGGTTCGTTCAAAAGAAATTGTTTGGAGTTTGAACGAACCACCGTCCGCGCCTATCAAGGGAACGGGGATATCTCTTGATGGCGCGTCCACCCCTCCCTTGCCAAGGAGTATCCAGAGCTGTCCTGCTGGCCAGCTCCATAACAGTAAGGAACTTTTGATTGGTCCAGTTCGGTCCCTGCCGTCATGTACAAAATCGGAGACGGCAACGGTAAGCGTAGATCGGTTTTCCCAATGGTGCTAGCTTCGGCGAGCCCGTCAAGGAGTTTGATCCCAGGCCCGTGCGCCATAACATTGGTGACGCGCAACCGCTGTTTGCGTTGCGATGATCCCGCTTGAGAGATTTCCAAATTTTGCACGCCTGGCTCGTTGCCGAACTTCACGAACGGAGACGATCCATGGCCAAGACAAAGAAAAGGAAACATCGAAAATTGGACCGAAGTTTGCCCGCAATGAGACCCAACGCCGGCGGTATTGATATTGGGGCCACCGAGATCTTTGTCGCCGTACCGGCCGATCGGGATACCGAATCGGTGCGATCGTTTCCCACATTCACCGAAGATCTGCACGCCTTGGCGGACTGGCTGCAGCAATGCCGCGTCGACACGGTGGCAATGGAGTCCACTGGCGTCTACTGGATTCCACTGTTTCAGATCCTGGAGGCGCGAAACATTGAAGTCCATTTGGTCAATGCTCAACACGTGCATCACGTTCCTGGCCGCAAGTCCGACGTCCTGGATTGTCAGTGGCTTCGAACAGGCCGTCTGCGAAATTCGTTCTCTCATGCGGCATCGCGAAAACCTTGTTCAGATGGCCTGCGTGCATGTGCAGCATATGCACAAGTCGCTGGATCAAATGAACCTCCAGATTCACCACGTCATCAGCGACATCACCGGCGTCACCGGACTGGCTATCGTCGACGCCATTGTGGCCGGAATTACCGACCCCAAAGAATTAGCCAAGTTGCGCGACCACCGGATCAAAGCCTCCATCGCCACCGTTAAAAAAAGCCTCGTTGGCGATTACCGTCCTGAACACATTTTCACGCTGAAGCAATCGGTGACGGCCTACCGGCAGTACCAACAACTCATTGCCGATTGCGATCGGGAAATTCAGCAACGCGTTCAAACTTTCGAAACCAAAGACGACCACCCTTCGCCGGCCAACGATTCTTCCAGCGCCACCACCCCACCTCCGTCAAGTTTCGATCTCCGCAATCATCTGAAACGCATCTTTGGTGTCGATCTCACTCTCATCCCCGGCTTCGATAGCCTCCGCGTTGAGACCATCTTCAGTGAAACCGGTGCCGATCTGTCCTCGAAGTTTCCAAGCGATGACCGTTTCTGTTCCTGGGTCAACCTCTGTCCAAAAGACGGCACAAGCGCCGGTCGGCGCATTCGCGGGCCGAAGATGAAAACCAAAAACCGCGTCAACCAAGAATTCCGGATGGCTGCTCAGTGCCTTCACAACAACAAGTCCTACCTGGGCGATTACTACCGGTCCCAGCGCGCACGCTACGGCGCTTTGAAGGCCATCAAGAACACCGCTCACAAATTGGCCCGCATCTTTTACCACGTCGTTACAACGCGGCAGCCGTATGACGAGACCGTGTTTGCTAAACTTGAAGCTCGTAACCAAAAACGCCGCCTCCACAACCTACAAACGCGTGCGCGGCAAATGGGTTACACGCTTGTGGAGGCCCATGCGTAATCCCTCCAGTTCCTTGAGAGGGGACTTCGCTTCGACCGCTATCTAGCGAGATTAATTGCGTACTTCTGAGGGCTTTATTTGCCTGCGTCTTCAAATTTTTGATACTACCGAATCTACCGTTACAGTGCACTAGTATCGCACCCGGCGTGCCCGGCTCGATTGACCTTCCCGAACTGGCGGAGGTAAGATCATCCCCATTTCCCAATCATGAAAGGCGATGAGTATGTGGCCAGTTCGATTTGGTGTTTTGATTCTAATATTAGGCGCCAGTACTTTGTTTGCCCAGCACGAGTACACTCAGTCCGAGATCGAGGCAGGTAAGCAGCAATACGCGGCGAACTGCGCTCGTTGTCATGGCCCCGACGGCGATGCCCTCGCCAACGCCGATATCGGCCACGGCAAATTCCGCCGTGCAACATCCGACGATGAGCTTGTCCGCATTATCCGGAACGGTGTACCAGAAACCACAATGGCGGCAGCAAACAACATATCGGAACCCAATGCGGCAACCATCGTGGCGTACTTGCGCTCCATGGCCGCGACCGCAGCCGCCGGCGCCGCTCTTCCTCCGGGCAATGCGACTCGAGGCAAGACCGTTTTTGAAGGTAAGGGCGGCTGCGCCAGTTGCCACCGGGTCGGCGACAATGGCTCCAGGGTTGGACCGGATCTCAGTCAAATTGGCGGGGCTCGGCGCATTGTCGAGATACAGCGCTCCATCCTGGAACCGGACGCGGAGGTCGTGCCTGCGAATCGGACCTTCCGCGTGATTACGCGGGACGGCGCCACGATCACCGGCAGACTTCTCAATCAAGATAGCTTCACCATCCAGCTCCTCGATTCCAAGGAACAGCTCAGGTCGTTCTCAAAGTCGAACCTGCGAGAATACGCCTTCGTCAACAACTCTCCGATGCCTTCTTATCGGGACAAGCTGAGTTCCCAGGAACTGGCTGACGTGGTCAGCTACCTGGCTTCTCTGAAAGGCCTCAACCCATGATCACACGCGTGCTACTCCTCATTTTCGTAGCTGCTGGCTCGCTCCAGGCGCAGGTCTCGTTTGACCGCATCCTTCGCGCCAATCAGGAGCCTCACAACTGGCTCACGTACTCCGGAAACTACAATGGCCAGCGGTACAGCCCGCTTAGCCAGGTCACTCCAGAGAATGTGAAAAACCTCGAGCTGCAATGGATCTTTCAGGCTCGATCGCTGGAGAAGTTCGAAGCCACGCCGCTGGTTGTCGACGGAGTTATGTACACCGTCCAGGCCCCGAACGATGTGGTCGCTCTGGATGCCGCCACCGGACGTGTCTACTGGACGTATTCCTACACTCCGGAGCAAGCTGCCCGCCCCTGTTGCGGCCGTGTGAACCGGGGAGTGGCGATCCTTGGCGACATGCTATTCATGGCGACGATCGACGCTCGTTTGATCGCGATCGATGCCAAAAGCGGCCGTCCTCTTTGGAACGTGTCGGTGGCGAAGCCCGAGTCCGGTTATGCCTTGACCGTGGCTCCACTGGTCGTGAAGGACAAGGTGATCGTCGGTACCGCCGGCGGTGAGTACGGTATCCGCGGTTTTCTTGCGGCCTACGATGTGAAGACCGGCAAAGAAGTGTGGCGCTTCTACACCATTCCTGGGCCCGGCGAGCCCGGCCACGACACCTGGGCGGCCGACTCCTGGATGCACGGTGGAGCTTCCGTGTGGGTTACCGGATCCTACGATCCGGATCTCAACCTGACCTATTGGGGCATCGGAAATCCCGGTCCGGACTGGAACGGCGACAACCGCGGCGGCGACAATCTCTATAGCTGCTCCGTGGTCGCGCTCGATGCAGATACAGGCAAGCTGAAATGGTTTTATCAGTTTTCGCCTCACGATGAATTTGACTACGACTCTACGCAGGTTCCTGTCCTGGTCGACATGCAGTGGCAAGGCAGCCCACGCAAGGTCGTGCTTTGGGCCAACCGGAACGGCTTCTTCTACGTGCTCGACCGGACGACAGGCCAATTCCTCATGGGCAAACCTTTCGTTGAAGTGAACTGGGCCAGTGGTTTCGATGAAAAAGGCAGACCGATCCGGGTCCCCGGAATGACTCCCAGCGCTCAGGGCACGTTGATTCTTCCAGGAAACCAGGGCGGAACCAACTGGTATAACCCCTCGTACAGCCCGCGCACCGGCCTCTTTTACATTCCCACATGGGCGAACTACTCCAGTCTGTACGTGAAGCAAGACGTGGAGTTCGTCGAGGGCCGGACGTTTGGCGGTGGGACGCCGAGGGCGACGACTCCTCAGGGAATCCGGACTACCGTGAATAACTACGCCAAAGAGGACGAGGGGTACGGCGCGATCCGAGCCCTCGACCCGCATACCGGTCAAATGAAGTGGCAGTTCAAAATGACCGATGTGACCGATGCCGGCATTATGACGACGGCTTCAAACCTGCTTTTCAGCGGAGGGCGTGAAGGCTATTTCTACGCGCTGGATGCGCGCGATGGTAAATTGCTGTGGAAGTTTCCCGTTGGTGGCCGCGTCGTTTCGGGCCCCATGACGTATTCACTCGGCGGCAGGCAATACATCGCGATCTCTGCGGGCAACTCTCTGTTCACGTTCGCGCTGAGGCAATAAGCTAGCTCTTCTATGCTCTAAAAATGTCTCGGAAAAACCCATGCCGGTCGGAACGGCGTTCCACGAGAAAACTTTCGCCCTTTGTGAGAGCCTGAACTATCGCGAGTGGTCGGGATATTACACGGTCAGCGCGTACGAAACGCATCACGAGCATGAATACAACGCCATTCGGAATTCTGCCGCACTGATCGATATCTCTCCTCTGTTCAAGTACCGGATCACGGGTCCTGACGCCACGCGGCTTCTGGACCGAATTGTGACGCGGGACATGCGGAGGGTTTCTGAAGGACAGGTCATCTACACTCCATGGTGCGATGAGCGAGGCAAGGTCATCGACGATGGGACGGTGTCGCGGCTCGATGAGAACACGTACCGCTGGACCGCGGCGGACCCGAGTCTGCGCTGGTTTCATCAAAACGCCGTGGGCATGGACGTGGAGATCGAAGACATCTCCGAGAAGGTCGCGGCGCTCGCCCTTCAGGGTCCAACGTCGGGACAGTTGCTGAAAACTCTGGTGAATGGAGATATCGAAAACCTCAAGTACTTTCATGTGACGCAAGCCAGCATCGCGAACGTGCCAATAGACATCTCTCGCACCGGTTATACCGGCGATTTGGGCTACGAAATCTGGATGCCATGGAGTGAGGGCGGGAAAGTTTGGGACGCGCTGATGCAGGCGGGCCGGGCATTCGATATTCGCCCTACAGGCATGTTGGCGCTTGACGTGGCTCGCATCGAAGCCGGGCTCCTCTTAATCGACGTCGATTTCAATAGCAGCAAGAAGGCCATGATCGAATCGCAGAAGTACTCGCCACTTGAGATGGGGCTCGCGCGTCTGGTCCATCTCGACAAAGAGAGGTTCGTCGGACAGGCCGCTCTCCTCCGCGAGCAAGAACGGGGGCACGTACGCGAGATTGCCGGACTCGAGATCAACTGGCCGGATGTAGAGCATATCTTCGAAAACATTGGGTTGCCTCCAACCATGCCCGCCGCCGCCTCACGTGTCCCAGTGCCGGTTTTCAAGAACGCCAACCAAATAGGCAAGGCCACTTCGACGACGTGGTCTCCCACGTTGAAGAAGCTTATCGCGCTGGCCACCGTGAAGCGGGAGTTCGCTCGGCCCGGAACCAATCTCGAGATGGAGATGACTGTTGAAGCCGTCCGCCATCGTGTGGGTGCGACGGTTGTGAAAACGCCGTTCTTCAATCCGAAAAGAAAAATAGCAATACCCGTCTAGGCATGGATCCTTCACTCAAAGAAATTATCGATCAATACGATCCCACTGCGCCGCTCGCTGAAGCCTGGACAATTCCCGCGCCGTGGTATCTGGATCCGAGGGTTTTCGAACTGGAGCGGCAAACCGTGTTTGCGCGCTCATGGCAGCTTGTTGGACGCGTTGAACAGGTTCGCCAGTCAGGTCAGTACATCACGTGGAATTTGGCGGGCGAGCCGCTCGTGGTTGTCTGTGGAAGCGATAAGATCCTGCGCGGATTCTTCAACGTCTGCCGTCACCATGCGGCTGCCGTGATCACGGAGCCCGAAGGCGAAGCCGCCCAACTGAGGTGTCCATATCATGGCTGGACTTATTCTCTGGAAGGAGCTCTGAAGGGCACTCCGGACTTTGCCGGCGTGCGCAACTTCGACCGAACATCGACGGGTCTCGTGCCGGTGGAAACCGCGACGTGGGAGAAGTGGGTCTTCGTTAAGCTCGAGACTGGCGGTCCATCATTCGAGGAATTTTTGAGCGATGAGCTCATCCAAAGGATTCGGCCGTTGCAGTTGCGGAATCTTCACTGGTTCGAGCGCCGCCGTTACACATTGGAATGCAACTGGAAGGTTTTTGTGGACAACTATCTCGATGGTGGATATCACGTCCCTCATCTGCACAAGGCTCTGAACAGTGTTCTTGATTACAACGAATACACCATCGAAAACGGCGCACGCTTCTGCCTCCAGTCGAGCACAGTAGCGAGCGACGAGGGGGACCGACAAACGGGCGCCGTGCGCACAGGCGATCGGGCTCTCTACTACTGGATCTATCCGAACTTCATGATCAATCTATACGAGGGAGTGATGGATTCAAACCTCGTCATACCGCGCGGGGTAAACTCGACCGAGGTGATTTTTGATTTCTACTTCACCGGCAATACCAACCAAGACCGAAATCTTGCAAGCATCGCAGTCGCCGAGCGTATACAGGATGAAGACACGGCGATATGCGAGTCCGTCCAACGCGGGCTCGCCTCACGGGCCTATGCCGCCGGCCGGCTGTCGGTTCGGCGCGAAGCGGGCGAGCACCTGTTCCATAAACTTCTGCATGCGGATTTGAAAAAGGGTACTTAGTGCCCTCACCCGCCGCTTCGCGGCACCCTCTCCCAGAGGGCTGATCATTACCCACAAGTCGTCCGCTGGACACAGGCGTCTGGGACAACCGGAGGGAAAGGCGAAGTCCCCTCCTTGGCAAAGGAGGGGTGGCCGCGCCATCAAGTAAATGGTCCCGTTCGTTTGGAGGCGCGGCCGGGGTGGTTCGTTCAACTTCCGATGATCGGTGGCTTGAACCAACCACCCCGTCTGCGCCCGCTTAAGGAGGCTTCGCGGCATTTTCTTAATGGGCGCAGCCACCCCTCCTTGTCCAAGGAGGGGACTTCGGCTTTCCCTTCAGTTGTTTTCAATGCTCTGGGAGAAGGTGGCCCGAAGGGCCGGATGAGGGCAAATACGTCACCGTATTTATCCGCGATGTCCTCTCTTCGATTTGCCGAGCGCGTAAATCACGGCGCCAATGGCCACCATTAATGCACAAGAGCCGACGACTTTGATGACGCTCAGAATCTTGTTCGGTTCATCCTGGGGTGGGATGCACGCCACAATACTCGAGAGCGTCGTCGTGAGAAGACCGAGGACTGCCAGGAGCACGGCCACAGGTTTGCCTCCTGGAACGCGGCGAACCTCGGGTCCAGCCGGTTCTCGCTGCAGACGGATCATGGCAGCGAACATATAGAAGAACGGAAGGAAATAAGAAAGGATGCCCATGCTGACAAGCACGTTATAAGCGCCTTTTACGGAGGTTCCCGCCTGACTCAGAAAGATGAAAACCGCGGCAATGACCGCTTGAACGATTAGTGCCACATAGGGCGTGTGCCATCGCGGATGAACCCGGCCGAAAGCCGGTGGCAGGAACTTGTCGACGCCCGCAACAAACGGAAGCCGCGCGGACGCCGCAAACCATGCCCCTACTGCTCCAACACTACCGATTGTCACCAAAAGCGCGACAAACGGCGCCACAGGTTCCAGACCGATACGCCCGGCCACTTTGCCAAGCGCCTGCATGAAGCCTTGCAACCCTGTCACTTCCCCGGCGGGCAAGGCTGCAAGCACAGTTGCGGTTCCAGCGATATAAATAAAAGTAATGACGACACCTGCTGCGATCAGGGCTCGAGGTATATTGCGCCGTGCATTTTCGATTTCTTCGCCCATCGTGGAAGCGCCTTCGACGCCCCCAAACGCAAACGCAATCGTGGACAGGAAGAATAAGTTTTTCAAGTTGGCGCCTGGAAGAAGCGCCGCGACAGTGACCTCGGTCGCCGATCCAAAGCGCAGCCACGCGATCGAACCCATCACGATCAGGAACAAGGCCGGCAGCCACGCTCCAATCGCTCCCAGGTTGTGAAGCCACTTACCGATGTTCAGCCCCAGGATGTTCAACGCCAGACCGAGTATCAGGCCGCCAAGTGCAAACAGGATGAAATAGGTACTATTGTTCGCCAGGTGTTGCCATTGCTCTCCACCTATGAACAGCGCGGTGGCCGCAGCAAAATAGAAGACTCCTGGATAGTAGGGAAGATTCGCCGCCCAATATAGGAATCCGGTCATGAAACCGGCAAACTCTCCGAATGCGCGCTTGCTCCAGATGTACATCCCACCTTCTTCGGGATACCGAGACGACAACTCGAGAACGCAAAATACCAACGGGACGAAATAGGTAAGACAACCCGCGATCCAGATGACGATCGAGCTTGGACCCGCTGCGGCGGCCGTCGCGATCCACCGTAGGCTGAGAGCCGTCACGACGTAGAACAGCAGCAGGTCGCCAAAACCCATCGTTCTAGGGAGTTCCTTTGTGCTCACGCGCGGTATTTTAGTCTGTTAAGATGCGGCCCGTGGACGAATTCATGAAAGCCGCTCGTGAAGAGGCGGAAAAAGGATTTCAAGAAGGTGGGATTCCTATCGGCTCGGTCATCGTGCATACCGGGAAGATCATCGGGCGAGGCCACAACCGGCGCGTGCAGAAAGGAAGCGTGGTATTGCACGGCGAAATGGATGCATTCGAAAACGCCGGGCGCCAAACCGCAACCGTATATAAGGAATGCACGATCTACACGACACTGTCACCCTGCGCGATGTGCACCGGGGCCATTCTTCTTTACAGGATTCCCAAAGTTGTCATCGGAGAGAATCAGACCTTCCTTGGAGAAGAGGCGCTGCTTCGGTCGCGAGGCGTGGCCGTTGAGGTACTCCAGGACCAAAGTTGCATCCGCCTCATGACCGAGTTTATCCGCTTGAATCCCACGCTATGGAATGAAGATATCGGAGTCTGATGCCGGCCGGTGGGCCCACAAATAGCGTGAATAACGCCAATTGAACCCACAGCCGTTCTCAGGGGGTCGCTTTCGCGTCTTCCATTATTGTACGCTTTTCTGTAGGGCTCAACTTCCGAGAATACCGAACGATGCCAGAAAAACGACGCTCATTGATCGACCAATTAGCGGCTGCCAAACAGCGGATCTCAGAGCTGGAGCAGGCAGAACTGGCGCAGTTTTACCTCAGCGCCCTGGTGGGGTCAGCGGATGATGCCATCATCAGTAAGACTCTCAACGGTATCGTGACGAGTTGGAATCAGGGCGCCGAGAAGATTTTTGGATACAGGGCCGACGAGATGATCGGCCAGCCGGTTACGAAACTGATCCCACCCGATCATCCCAATGAAGAACCACGGATTCTCGAACGTCTTCGTCGTGGAGAACGTATTGAACACTACGAAACGCAGCGATTGAGGAAGGACGGCCGGATCATTGATGTCTCCATCACGGTTTCTCCAATTAGGAACAAAGACGGCGCTATCATCGGCGCTTCCAAAATTGCGCGGGAAGTCACTGAGCGCAAGCGTGTCGAGGCGCGCGAACGTGATGCGCTACGTCAGGCGGAAATCGCGAGAGCGCAGGCAGAACAGGCCAGCCAGTCCAAGGACGAGTTTCTTGCAACCCTCAGCCATGAATTGAGAACCCCGCTGACCGCCATCCTGGGCTGGGTAAGGATGCTCGGCACCGGAAAGTTGGATAGCCAGGCCCAAAAAAAGGCGATAGATGTGATTGAGCGCAACGTCAAAGCACAGGCGCAGCTTGTCGAAGACCTGCTCGACGTTTCTCGAATAATCTCCGGCAAGTTTCGCGTCGAGGTGAAATCCGTCCAGCCTTCAACAGTGATCGACGCTGCCCTGGATGCTCTACGCCCTGCGGCAGACGCGAAGGAGATTCGTCTCCAGATCGTCGCGGATTCCGCCGCAGGACCCGTCTTAGGTGATTTCCACCGGCTTCAACAAGCCGTATGGAATTTGCTGTCCAACGCGATCAAGTTCACACCCAAAGGAGGACGTGTACTGGCATGTTGAAATTTCAGTGACCGACAATGGAATAGGGATCCGGAACGACTTTCTCCCATACATATTCAACCGGTTCAGCCAGGCCGACGCTTCGCCTACCAGGACTTATGGAGGTCTCGGGCTGGGCCTGGCTATCACCAAATCCATCGTCGAACTCCACGGAGGAAGCATTGCCGCAGCAAGCTCCGGTGAGGGACGGGGCGCGACTTTCACAATGAAATTGCCGCTCGCCGCATCTCGCAGAGATCGCAGAGCCCTGAATGAGCCGGATCTGTCGCTCGCCACCAGCCTGGAGGGACCTATCGAGCTGGTGGGATTGAGAATTCTGGTGGTCGATGATGAAATCGACACATGCGACATGCTTCGGTTCCTGTTCGAACGTTGCGGCGCGCAGGTCCAAACCGCAACGTCGGCTAAAGACGCCTTTGGAATCGTCGAAGTGTGGAATCCTGATGTGTTGGTATCCGATATCGGCATGCCTGAAGTCGATGGGTACGAATTGATTCGCCGTATACGCGCCCAAGGCTCCGCCCGAAACACCAAACTTCCTGCCGTGGCCCTAACAGCCCTGACGCGAATTGATGATCGCGTCAAAGCCTTAGCTGCAGGCTATCAGATGCACGTGGCAAAGCCGGTCGAGCCCGTAGAACTGCTCACCGTTGTGGCAAGTCTTGCCGGCCATAAGGGGTAGGCGGATTGCTGGACAATTACCCTTTGTTCCGATATCGCACTTGTTCCAGAAAGAGACCTGAAGCCGGAGCAGTCCACGCCGCAACATCCAGCTTCGGATCCGGGAGGCCATCCACAAGCCTGCCGAAGTCTTGCTCGCTGAGTTCGCCCGTTCCAACCTTTACCAGAGCCCCAACGACGCGTCGCACCATACGCCATAGAAAATGGGACGCTTCGATTCGGAACATAATGATGTCTTGTTCGGTTTCGATCTCTGCATTATTGACGACCACCACAGTGGACTCTTCGGGCTTCGATCGATCTGTTGCCCGGAAACAAACGAAATCGTGCCTGCCGATCAGCAAGGATGCGGCTCGTGCCATGGCCGCTGCATCAAGATCGTGTTTGACCCACCAGACGTACTTTTTCATGAATGCCTGTTTGCGCCGGGATATCTGATAAATGTAGACGCGGCTGAGCGCGTCATGACGAGCATGGAAATTCCTGGCCGCCTGCTCGAACTGGAGAATAACGATGTCGGCGGGCAACAAATCGTTCATGCGCTGTTGGATGACATCCACCGGCTGGCGGACTTGGGATACCACTTTGATGTGCATCACCTGACCGAGCGCGTGCACACCGGCATCGGTCCGGCCCGCGCCCTGCATCTCCACATCGGAGCCAAAGACTTCTCGCGCCGCTTTTCGCAGCTCACCCATCACGGTCCTCGCATTTTTCTGTTCTTGCCAGCCGCCGTAGCGCGTTCCGTCGTATTCAAGGATTGCCTTGAATGTCGTCACCGGTTAAAGCCTACACGGTCCCTTTTCAAAAAGGGAATTTCGGGACGCAGGGGGTCGCTCACTCCCTCCGTCCCGAAATTCCCCACGAAACCCGAAATGACTTCCTTTTTGTGGTATCTTCGCGCAGCATGCCAACCGCAACAGATCTGGGAATGACCGGCAGGAAGGCCGAGACATGGAATGTCGTGCTGCGGTTCGGACCGACGTTATTTCTCAGCGCGTTCCTCCTGTTCTGGTTCGAACCGATGGTGGGTAAGATGATGTTGCCGCTGCTTGGTGGAGCGGCCTCAGTTTGGATCACCTGTCTGCTGTTCTTTCAGCTCACGTTGCTCACGGGATACATCTATGCGCATCTGCTGGAACGATTCGTCAAGCTGCGCAGTCAGATTCTCGTACACGCGTTGCTGATGTTCGCCGCGCTGATTTTTCTCCCGATCCATTTTGCCGGAGGGCCGAACGAGGCTGCGGTCCGCCATCCGGCCATGTGGCTGCTTGGACAGTTGCTGGTGACGGCCGGCATTCCGTTCGGTGTCGTATCAACCACAGCTCCCTTGCTGCAAAATTGGTTGTCCAAGACGTCAACGGCCTCCGCACGTGACCCCTATTTTCTGTACGCCATCAGCAACGGAGGAAGCCTGATTGCTCTTCTCGGCTATCCACTGTTCATCGAGCCGCACATGGGTGTTCACGTGCAGAGCTCGCTCTGGCTCGCCGGTTACGGGGCGCTGGCGTTGATGGTGTTTGCGACGTCGGCGATGGTGTGGCCGCACGCGGAGCCCGCTTCCCAGCCGCGTTCCTCTTCTTTTTCCGGGTCGGAGAACGAGGGTTCACAGTCCAATGCGCCGCTTTGGAAAACGCGAATCTACTGGATGGCAGCCGCGTGTGTGCCGTCGGCGCTAATGTTGGCAGTGACGAATCACATTCTCCTGAATCTGGCATCCGTTCCATTTCTCTGGATCATTCCACTCGCGGTCTATCTGATCACTTTCATGCTCGCCTTTGGACGCCGTATTCGAGTTTCAACCGAGTGGATGTCGCGAATCGTGCCTGTGGTTCTGCTTCTTCTGTTTCCGCTTGTGGCTTCCAGCAAATCTGCCGGCGTGCGTCTGAATTGGGTACTCATGGCGGGCCACATCGTGGTCCTTCTGGCTGGCGCACTGCTCTGCCACAGTGCGCTTGCCGCAAGCCGGCCATCTCCTCGACACCTCACCGAATTCTACTTTTGGATCGCCCTGGGAGGTGCCATCGGAGGAGCGTTTACAGCGGTCGTCGCGCCCTTTATTTTCCAGACCGTGTTTGAGTATCCGCTGCTGGTTGCGGTGATTGCGTTCTTCCGAACCACACGCACTGCAGAAGACCAGATCAACTGGCGAGACTGGATCTATCCGGCCGCGCTCGGCCTGTTGGTTGCAGCCACATTCCTCCTTTTCCGGTGGGCTAGCGTCGACATTACCACGAACGTGACGCTGGCGGTGTCGGCCAACGCGGTAATTGTACTGAGCGCCTATCTGCTTCGAAAGCGACGATTCCGGTTCGCGTTGGCTCTCGCAGTCCTGATCTTCGGATACCGTCTCGCGTTGCCGCCCCTGTTTGAAGACGACGCCGAATTGCTCTACAGGGGACGGAATTTTTTTGGCATCAAGAAAGTTGTCTTTGATGTGGATTCCAATATGCGAAAGCTGCTCCACGGCGACACGATGCACGGACTGGAGAGTCTAGATCCGGCCCTGGCCGGCCAGCCGCTGTCCTACTACCACGAAACCGGTCCTGTCGGCGACGTGATGAAGATGATGAGCGACAGGCCTAACCAACACATCGGCGTTGTGGGACTCGGTACAGGCAGCATCGCGGGGTATACCCAGCCGAACCGGCGAATAACTTTCTTTGACGTCGACCCGCAGGTTTACACGATTGCACAGGGTTTCTTCACGTTCTTGCGCCGCTGCGACAAGAACTGCCAGGTTGTCATCGGAGATGGCCGCCTTTCAATCGAAAAAGCCGGGAATCACGAATTCGACCTTTTGATATTGGATGCGTTCGACTCCGACTCCATCCCAGCTCACCTGGTTTCGCGCGAGGCCATCCGGACCTATCTGTCCAAACTCAAACCGGATGGCTTGCTGCTGTTTCATGTCTCTAATCGGTTTATGGATGTGGAAAGCCTCGTCGCTGCAGTCGTGACGGATGCCGCCTTAGAGGCTCGCGTCCGGTACGACGACGATGAGGAGCCAACCGGAAAGAGTACCTCCGATTACGTCGTCGCCGCGCGACGGAGTGCCGACCTCGGCTCGCTGGCGGAGAACGAAAATTGGTCTGAAGTCGCAAAACCGCAGGGGATCGCGCCCTGGACGGACGACTATTCCAATATGCTCACCATCATCCGGTGGGAATGAGGCAAACGCGGGCTAAGGCCGCATAAAGCCCTGGGAAGTATACGCATTTGATTGCGTCGGGTGATCTAAACTCCCCTCTCAAGGAAGTAGGCCGATAAGTCCTTTGTTTTCGAGGCCGCCGACTTCCTTTCTGTTATGGAGCTGGCCAGCAGGACAGCTCTGGATACTCCTTGGCAAAGGAGGGGTGGCTGCGCGACCAAGAAAATTTCGCGAAGCCACCTTAGCTCGCGCAGACGGGCATGAGCGGAGCGAATGTGAGCCCGACAGGGCGAAACAAGGAA
>WNGG01004502.1_pt1 | contig 15614 bp, 10 predicted proteins | sample 5400661 | NCBI WGS metagenome assembly WNGG01 (sample SAMN13153372, study PRJNA577476) | soil metagenome | isolation source: 100 cm soil or saprolite under Garry oak tree replicate 1 | place: USA:California | collected 2016-06-15
AGCGGGCGGCGGGGAACCCGTTCTTCACCGAGGAGCTGCTCGCGGCCGGCCCAGACGCCCTCACCCTGCCAGCGTCGGTCGGTGACGTGCTGGCCGAGCGGGTGGTGCGGCTCCCGGCGGCGGGACAGCGGGTACTGGGTGCGGCCTCGGTGCTGGGCCGCTCGGTATCTCATCAGCTGCTGGCCGCGGTGGCCGAGGCGGCGGACCTGGGTGATGGGCTGGCCGCGGCGGTCAGTCACCGGCTGCTGGAACCCTGGGGGGATGGATACCGGTTTCGGCATCCGCTGATCCAGGAAACGCTGTACGGCCGGCTGCTGCCCGCGGCGAGGCAGGCGCTGCACGCCCGCGCCGCGGCCGCGCTCGCGGAACTGCGCCCGCCCGCGGCGCCCGCCGCCCGCGCCGGCCACGCCGTGCAGGTCGCCTTCCACTGGCAGCAGGCCGGCCAGGACGGCCAGGCGCTGGCCGCCGCGGTCCGCGCTGGTGACCTGGCGCAGGCCGCGCACGCCCCCGCCGAGGCGCTGGCCCAGTACGCCCTCGCCCTCGCTGGATGGCAGAACCTGCCGGACCCGCAGGCCGCCGCCGGCGTCGACGAGATCTCCCTGCTGGAGCGCGCCGCCGAAGCCGCGTCCGCAGCCGGCGACAACGCCCGCGCGCAGGAGCTGGCGCGGCGAGTGCTCGCCCGCACCGACCCGGCAGCAGAGCCTGTCCGGGCGGCGCTGCGGCTGGAGCGGCTTGGCCGGTTCAGCTGGCTCGCCGGGGACCTGGCCACATCGCGGCAGGCCTATCAGGACGCGTTGCGGGTCATCCCGGACCAGCCATCGGCCGCGCGGGCCCGGGTGCTGGCCGCGACCGCGCAGAGCCTGATGCTGCAATCACAGTGCCTGTCATCTCGCGGCTACGCCGAGCAGGCCGTCGCAGTGGCCCAGGCGGCGGGCGCGCGAGCCGAGGAGGCCCACGCCAGGAACACCCTGGGAACCGACCTGGCCACCCTCGGCTGCCACGCCGACGGCATCGAGATGATCAGAGTCGGCCTGCGGATCGCGCGGCAGATCGGCGATGACACCGAGGCGGCCCGGTGCCATGTCAATCTCGCAACCATGCTCACCGAAGCCCGGCAGGCCGAGGAGGCGCTGCGGGCCGGGGAGGAAGGCATAACGGAAGCCACCGCACTGGGCCTGGCCAGGACGGCCGCGGCGGCCATCCTGTGCAGCATCCTGGAGGCGCTGTACCAGCTCGGCCGCTGGGACGAGATCCAGTCCCGCGCGAGCGCGGCGCTGGACGGCGAGCCCGAGCCGTGGACCATGGTTGGGATCCTGATGCCCCGCTGCCGGGTTGCGCTGGGCCGCGGCGCCCTCACCGTCGCGGCCGCCGATCTCGCCGCCATGACCGCGGTCCCCGGCGTCACCGACGACGCCTACTACGGGGCCGATCTGGCAGCGCTCGATGCCGCGCTCGCCGCCGCCCGCGGCGACCTGGACCGCGCGGCAGCGCGGGCCGGCGACGCACTGAAGATCGCCGCCAGTACCGACGACGTTGCCCGTCACCTAGGTATCGCCGCCCTGGCGGTCCGCATCGAAGCCGACGCGCTCGACGCCGCCAGGTTCACCGGGCACCGGGCCGACCCCGCAGCCACCCGGGCCCGCGCCGAGGGCATCCTGGCCACCGCACGCGATGCCATGGCCCGGATCGCCAGCGCCGGGGGCTGCCGCAGCCCCGTTTTCTCCCTGCTCGAAACCCTCACCGGTGCCCAGCTCAGCCGCATCCCCGGCCCAGCCGACCCCGGCCTGTGGCACCAGGTCGCGGCCAGCGAGCTCGCCGACCCGTACCTGGCCGGCTACGCCCGCCTGCACCAGGCCGCCAGCCTGCTCGCCCGCCGCCGGCGGCGGGAAGCAACCGCCGCGCTGCAGGACGCCTGGGAGGCCGCGGGCCGGCTCGCGGCAGCGCCGATGCGCGCCGAGATCGCCACCCTCGCTCGCTGGGCCCGCATCGACCTGGCTGCACCGGCTCCCTCGCCGCCACCAGACCCAGACCCGGCCGGCCTGACTCCACGGGAACGTGAGGTCATCACGCTGCTCAGCGACGGCCTGTCCAACGCCGAGATCGCCAGAACCCTCTACATCAGCGAGAAAACCGCCAGCGTCCACGTGTCGAACATCCTGCGCAAGCTCGGAGTTACCAGCCGCCTCCAAGCCGCTGCAGCCCACAGCCGGCACCCCCGAAGAACTAAATCTCCCTGAGGCTGGCTCCCGTGGTTGCGGCGGCGGCGCTGGCCGCCGCCGGGCAGCGGTACGCGGCAACCACAGCCGATAAGCCGCGTGCCGAGTTCGTCGCTGGACGCGCTGGCAACCGTGCTCTTCCCGCACCTCGACCGGGAAGTCGAGGAGGCCATGCCGGTCGCGTCGGCGAGCATCACGCACGGCGAGTGGCTTGCCCGGCGATGTCACCCGGACCGGCGAACGGAGCCACGAGTGCCACCGCGTCGCCTGGCTCGACGGGGCCCGGATCATGCAGACTTTCCAACCAGGTTAATTCAAACCTTTCCGGTCGGCTAAGCGCCAGATAAGCGTCGCCTAAGCGCCAGCTGTTTTACTGTCGCTGAGTCCCCAGGGCTCATGGCCCAAGGCAGGGGCGCCGGGACAAGGGGAAATCGAATGATCTTCGTGCACAGGATGGGGGTGTCGAATATCGCGGGGGCCAGCAAATATTGCGGATCGGGGCTAGCGCAGGTCCGCCGACCCAAGTGCAATCAGCCATTCACAACAATCTGAGGAGAAAGATGAACGCAAATGACGCGAGGATCGCGAGCCTGTATACGTCGCAGGCTGGCGGCCTGGTGGAGGACAACAGCCCGAACGCCGGCCCGCCCAGGGCGGCATCGTTCGACCTGATCGTGCAGCTGGAAGCGGGGAGCGTGCTCGGCCAGGGTGGGGGTAACTACACGTTGAACTTCACCGCCATCAACGACAACACTGCCGCGCCGGAGCCCACGCTGGTTCCAGCGGGCAACCCGTTCAGTGAGCAGTTCCTGGCCCCGGCCTGGCAGCAAAGCGGCACGGACTTCGTGCGGACTGGCACCGGTGAGCCCATCGGGATTCTGCGGTTCAACATCCCGGTTGGGGCCAACGTTGGCAGGTTCCACTACAACCTCGAGTTCGTCAACGCCGGCTTCCAGGTCACCGAGCTCGGCCAAACCAACTCCTTTATTCTCGTCTAGTCAGAACTTCGCGACTGGAATGTCGGTCCGGAGCGTCCGCTTGCCATCGGACGTTCCGGACCGTGCATGGCTGAAGTGGTGACGGCTGCCTGGTGACCAGCGTTCTGGCACGCCGACGACCAGCCCGGATGCTTCGGAAAGTCGCCAGCGGCGCTGCCGGGCCCGACGGCGTTCCCGCACATCGAGCCAGATACCGAGGAAGAGGCGTCGTACAGTGCTCCAGCGGGCTGGCCCCGGAACGTGTTGGATGTGATGTTGTTATGCCCGAGATCTTCAGCCGTGGTGTCCGAGGAGATCTTCAGCCCGTAGCCGGCGCTAGCGGCTATCCGGTTCTTGCTCACGGTATTGGCGTAGCCGCGCAGTTCCACGTTGCTGCCCTGATCCTGCACGGGCTCGGTATTGTCCGCGCACAAGCTGTTGCTGAGCGTGTTATCGTGCGCATTCTCTTTTACATCGAAGCACTCTGAGCCGTAGGTTGTGATCGTATCGTCCTCAACGGAATTCCCGCTGGACTGGTCGTTCTGCGAGCCGGGGAGGTCCGATGATCTCGGGCTTGTTCCGATATAGATGCCCTCGCCGTTATGATATGCGAACATCCCGCGAGCGAAACCCGTGTACATTCCGCAGTATCGGATAACAGAGTTCTTGACGACGTTATCGGTCGCATTGTTCCGTTCCCGGATGCACTCTCCGCCAGCTCCGGTCAAGGTCATGTGATCAATGATCGTGCCAGTCACTCCCGCGGCAGCGGACCCAGAGTCGATGTAGATGAGCCGGTCGTTGTTCACAAGCGGGGCAATTGATGCCTTGAATCGGGCTATTTGCGATATTGCCGTCGGCCACGTCCGGACCGGATGGCCGATTTCCACCTGCTGCTGGCCATCGATAGAGAAGCCTCGCAAGGTATAGTAACTATTCCTTATTGTCATCACATGGCCGGTGCCGTACAGGGTAGCCGTGCCGAGCGCCGGCCCTTCAATGACAATCCGTCTGGCAGGCCGACCATTTGTCCGGGTTACGACGTTCTCACTATAGGTACCGGCCGCAAGATGGATGACAGTACCCGGCACGGCCCGGTCCATGGCCTGCTGGATGGTGCGCACCGGGGCAGCACGTGTCCCGGCAGCCGCATCTGAGCCATGCGCGGGGTTAACGTAGAAATTCATGGCGACGACGGCTGCGGCCGGCCGCATTGCCGGGAGTGCCAGTCCCGCGGTGGCAGTCATGACGGCTATCAGGGTAATTGTCCGCATCAGTTCCAGATTTCGCACGATGATGTCTGCCCAGTTCACGCTGCGGTGTCCCACAGCCCAGACCCGGCACCCGGCGGGCTTGCAGCAGCGGCGGAATTTCGATTCCGGCCACATGCGGCTTGCGGGCCTGTATAGTGACATGCCGAGCAGCTGGTTGCTCTGAGTAATTGAAGTATAGCTTATAGTAGCGATGCGGCTCGCCGGGCGGGCGGGCATCGAGTGGTACCCGGCCGAGCCAGGCCGGGCAAGTCTGACGCGGGCCGGCCGAGGGGCGCGGCCCTTGCTATTGCTTCGCATCGCACGATGCGAAGCCGGGGGGCATTTACTATGGCGAAGATACTCATCGTCGGCAGCGGTGTCGTTGGCACGGCGACGGGCCGGGGCCTGCATCAGGCCGGCCACGACGTGGCGTTCGTAGATGTCTTGCCGGAAAAGGTGCAGCAACTGCGAAATCAGGGCTTCAGCGCCCAGGCAAGCGTGGCACTTGATGAATTCCCGACGTTCATCTTCCTCACGCTCCCGACGCCGCAGCGGGGGAGACGGTATGACCTGGCGGCCTTATCGGATGGCGTAGCCGCAGTCGGGAGCTCCATCGCCGGTTCACCCGCTTCGCACACCGTGGTCGTCCGGTCCACCGTCCCGCCAGGCACCACCGAAGACCTCGTCCAGCCGCTCCTGGAAGCGGAGTCCGGCAAGTTGCTTGGCAACGGCTTCGAGCTGGCGTGCAACCCCGAGTTTCTGCGCGCGGTCTCCGCCGACGATGATTTCCGCAATCCGTGGATGACCGTGATCGCAGCTCGCGACACGCAGACCCGCGCCAAGCTCGGCGACCTGCTCTCGCCCTTTGGCGGCCAGCTTCGATTCTTCGACAACCCGGCGACCGCTGAGCTGATCAAATGCGCGCACAACATCTTCAACGCGGCAAAGATCAGCTTCTGGAATGAGATGTGGCTGGCAGCCAGCAGCATGGGGATCGACCTGGCGGATGTGTCATCCACCGTCGCGTTGTCAGCGGAAGGGTCATTTAACCCGCAGTACGGGATCAGAGGCGGAGCGGCATATGGAGGCGCCTGCCTGCCCAAAGACACCAACGGCTTCCTGGGCTTCGCGGCTGACCGCGGCCTGGCGATGCCGCTCCTTGAGGCTGTCGTCGCCACCAACGAGCGCATCGCCAAGCAGGAGATCACGGCGCTCGTGGGCCAGCCAAGCGCCGCCTGATAGAACATCTCAACTCGGAGGAAACCCCCTTGCTAGGCGTGCTGCTATGGCTTCTGATGCTGGCGTACTTCCGGCCGCTCATCGAGATGGCGCTGCTTGTTCTCGGGGAGTGGTGGTTCCAGACCCAGTTCAAAGAGGACCGCTCAAAGTTTAAGCGCTACGTCATACAGATCACGTCGGTCGGCCGGGAAGTCGAGCGGGTCAACGAGATTATCAGTGAGATCAGGTCCTACCCGATGACCATGAGCTATCAAATCTGGGTAGTGATCGAGCCGGGGTACAGTCCTGACTACCCGAAAGCTGACCGGGTGGTCATAGTTCCGCACGAATTCGCGGCCAAGTCCAAGTATAAATGCCGCGCCCTGGAATACAGCCGAAGGCTGAGGCAAGAGCTCGGCTGGACCGGATACGAAACGAAGATAACTTTCCTCGATGACGACACATCCCCCACGTGGGAGTTCCTGGAGACTGCCTACGCCGCAGACTACGACATCTGCCAGGGTCTCACCGCGCCACGCGTCAGGTACGGTTCCGGTCCGCTCAGTCACTTCCTGCTGAGCCACATTGACGACCTGCGGTTCCACAACTGCATGACCTACTGCTCGTCATTTCAGGGCATCTTCAACGCGCCGCTCTTCGTCCACGGCGAGGGGCTTACGATCACCGGCAGGACAGAGAATCAGGTGGGCTGGAACTTCCGGATCTTCGCATCGGAGGACCTGACCTTCGGCTGTAATGCCGCCTACCAGGGGCTGCGCTGGGGCTGGTTCCACGAATACATCGAACTTACCTCGCCATGGACCTGGGGCGCGTATTTCAAGCAGCGCCGGCGCTGGATGTGGGGCAACCTGCACGCTATCGCCAATCGCGACGTCCTGCCGCTGGGCCCGGCTATCCGGGTGAGCATACGGTACCTGTTCAGCCTCTTCACCTTCGTCGGCTCGGGCGCTGCCTTCGTGCTGACCCTGCTAGGGAAGATCCACATCGAGCAAGTCTGGTTCTCGCTGTTCTGGTGCTCGCTCACTATCTGGATATTCAACTTCGCCATGAGCGGCTGGGTTAATGCCGACCGCCGCGAGGCCGCACAGACCAGTTTCCGGTACTGGGCCAATCGCATCATTCAGACAGTCTGCGCAATCGTGCTCTGCCCGTTTACTGCCAGCTTCACCGTCATCGCGCTCATCACGACGCTCTATATGGGAAACCCGAGGGCGTTTGAGGTCATCGGCAAGACGCAGAAGACCTCGGACCTGGAGGTCTATACCGCCGATAGTGCCGTGGCGCTGACCCGATGAAACAGCGAAGAAGAACGGGGGGCTATCTTGTCGTTGTCGCCGTCGTGCTGGGAATAGGCCTGGCCGCGACATTCGTATTAGGCCGTTCGTACAGCAAACTCGCGCTGCAGGAGGAGCCCTTCCGGCGGGCGGAGTACGTGCCTTCCTTCGACCCGATCGAAGACGTGACACTGGGGCTATCGCCGAATTCGACCAACATGGCCGTCAGCAAGCCGGACCCGGCTGTCCGGGCAATCGAGGTCTATCCGACGCAGACCATCATGCTGGCGGGTGGCAGGGCAGTTCGCAGCATCGATACCCCCGCTCCGCCCACATTGAGCCGTCTCGCCCGGATCATCGCCAACAGGAAATGGATCACCGCGTCTGCGCACACGTTCACGCTGCACGCCGCGCTGATTGTCGAGCACGGCGTCTCGATGACGATCGCAGCTCCACAGACATCGGAACTGGTAATGCAGGTCCGGCCAGGCGTCTTCCTGGCCGCGTGGCACGCCAGGCTTGCGCTGTCTGGCGTCTACGTTCACGCGAGCGACGCGAATGTGCCCGATAGCTTCGCCAAGCCTGACCGTGACATAGGCCGGCCTTTTGTCCTCGCCGCCGCTGACTCGACCATGATCGTCAGCGACTGCATTTTCCGTTACCTTGGCCGTGACTGGAACTCGTCTTACGGCCTGGCCTGGTCTAAGGGCTCCACCGGATCGGTGAGCAATTCGATTTTCGCGCGTGACTTTATTGGCGTCTACTCGAATAATGCGAAGGGTCTGCGGGTGGAGCATAATAAGTTCTACCATGATTCGCTGTACGGCGTTGACCCGCACAGCGGCTCCTCGCACCTGCTGATTGAATACAACACAGCCAACTTTAATGGTCGGCACGGCATCATCTTCTCTGATCACGTGACCGGCGGCATCGTGCAATACAACATCACCCGGGGAAATACGCTGAACGGCATTATGATGGATGACTCGTCCACGGGTAATACAATTGCACATAATACCGTTACCGACAACAAATCCGATGGCATAGTCATGGCAAATTCAAGCAATAATGTCATCCGGGCGAACGCAGTTACCCGGAATCGCGTCGGAATAACTCTCCGGGGTAATTCCAGTCATACCGCGATTTCTGGAAATACCGTCGCTGATAATGAAGTGGCCGCGCAGGGCACTGGGTTGTCCAGCAATACTGTGTACGGCAACGGCGGTGACTGGTCGGCTAGCCATATCGGCCTGATCTGGCTGGCTACCCTGGGGCTCCTGCTCGTGTTGCTTGGCGCGACATGGGGCCTTGAGAAGCATCACGGCGGTTACAACTAAGCCGGCTCGCGGAGAAGCGGGAGGATGTGAGCGGCATGAGCACGACACTCGAAGCGCCAGCACTTCTTTCTGCGCGCACTGACAGGCTCACTCCTCGGGACATCAGGAAATTCCGGCCGGACATCGAGGGCCTTCGTGCGATTGCAGTTACTCTCGTGGTGCTATCCCACCTGGGCCTGGGATTTCCCGGGGGATACGTCGGGGTCGACGTATTCTTCGTGATCTCCGGCTTTCTCATCACCCGGCAGCTCGTGCGCGAGTACGATCATGGCAATCGGATCTCGCTCGGTAGCTTCTATGCCCGGCGAGTGCGCCGGATCCTGCCGGCCGCGACTGTGGTCATCATCGGCACGGTGCTTGCCTCCTGGCAGTTCGACTCGCCGTTGCGAGTCAGGTCCGATGCGCTGGACGGCCTTTTTGCCGGCCTGTCCGGCATTAACTGGCGACTTGCCGTCGCCGGCACGGACTACTTCCAGGCAGGTGCCTCGCCAAGCCCATTTCAGCACTTCTGGTCGCTCGCGGTCGAAGAGCAGTTCTATATTGTGTGGCCCGCCCTGCTCATGATCGTCGGCGCTCTCGCCGGGCGCAGGTACGGGCGGCGCGCCGCAGTGGTCTGGGCGCTGCTGCTGATCATGGCGGCATCGCTGTTCCTGAGCATAAGGACGACTGGATCGTCCCCGTCCTGGGCCTACTTCGGCGCCCAGACCAGAGCGTGGGAACTCGCCTTCGGCGCGCTCCTCGCGGTTACCGCGGACGTGTGGACGAGAATGCCGCCCGCTCTCGCCTCGCAGATGTCGTGGCTGGGGCTCGGCATGATCGTGCTGTCCTCGCTCGGCTACGGCAGCTCGACGTCATATCCAGGTACCGCAGTCGTGCTGCCCGTCGTTGGCTCGGCATTCGTCATCGCCGGGGGATGCCCCGGATGGTCCCGCGGCGCTGAGCTTGCGCTGAAGCTGCGCCCCTGGCAATTCCTGGGGAAGACCTCGTACTCGTGGTACCTCACCCACTGGCCAGTGCTCACGATCCTGCCGCTCGCTCTCGGTTACCAGCTGACGGCCGCGGACAAGTGGCTGGCACTAGCAGGCTCCCTGGCACTCGCCATCGTCATGTTCTACCTCGTCGAGCAGCCGGTGCGGACGAGCCCCTGGCTCGCCCTCAGGCCACGGCACAGCCTGGCGCTGGGCGGCGTCCTGATCCTGGCCTCGATCGGAGCGACCACGGTTGCCTCTTCTCAGATGAGCATCCCGGGCGGCAGCGCCCGGCAGCAGGCGGTAGGCACGGCAAGCGGTCTGAGCGCCGTGGAGAAGGCCGTGCTGGCGGGAACCAGGCTGACGAGGCTGCCGTCAGATGTCACCCCTGCGCTGATGAACGTGGCGGAGGACCGTCCGTTCACAACCGGCGCCTGCCTGGTGCCTGATGCGGTGAGCGTTCCCGTGCCAGACAGCCAGTGCACGATCGGGGACCCGAAGGGCAAGCGAACCATGGCCGTTGTCGGGGACAGCCATGCCAACGACTGGACCCCGGCAATCGACGCGTTCGCCAGAACCTATCACTGGAAGATCGTGCTCTTCATGAAGGCCGGCTGCCCGCCGGGAATATACCCGAACGATATTGACCCGCTGACCAACCGGCTGTACACACAGTGCAATGAATGGCGCAGCGCAGTTTTCGCCCGTATCCGGGCACTCCGGCCCAAAATTGTACTTGTCACGTCTGAGCTCCGCACCCTGGATATCGACCCCAGCGGGATGGTGCGGGCAATTCATAACTACCAGTCAGCTGGAGCCAAGGTTATATACCTGGAGGATACCCCGGACCCGGAGAAGATCGGCTCAGTGCCCGACTGCCTGGCCGAACACCCGAGCGACATCCAAGCGTGCTCGATGTCCCGGAAAGACCCCACTACCAGGCTCGAGGGCCTTATTCAGCGACGAGTCGAGTCATCGGCCGTCGCAGCGGCCGACGCAACCCTGATCGACCCCACATCCTGGTTCTGCACGGCCAACACATGCCCGCCCGTCATCAATAACACGATCGTCTACATCGACAGCAGCCACACGACCGCGGCGTATGTGAAGTGGCTGGCGCCAGTCATGAGCGCCGCGCTGCGGAGGGCCGTCGGCTGAAAATGGATATGAATGCCAGCAAGCGAAGCAGCGTGTACTCGCTGGCTCGACGAAGTTTCTTCGTCGTCGCGCTGGCAGCCGCCGCGGAGCTTGTCTACCGTAACGGGAAGCCCGCCGATGAAAAGGGTCATTACCGGGTGGCTAAGTTCATGCCTATCTTCGTCCGGCCGTCCCAGGTCCTCGACCTGAGGTCCTGGAAGATCAACCTGCCGAACAACCGGCAGGTAACGCAGCCCCGCCTGTCGGGTTTCCATGACGGTGCCTTCAAGGTGATCAAGGCCGTTCAGTTCACGGCCTGGTGTGGCGGGCGGCCGCAGCCAGGCTCGGAGTACCCGCGGTCGGAGCTGCGGGAGATGAACCCGGACGGATCTGCTGCGTCCTGGTCGCCCGCCTCGGGCACGCACGTCATGGACCTGACCCAGCGCGTCACCCATCTTCCGGTGGTCAAGCCTCAGCTGATATGCGGGCAGATTCACAACGGGGCCGACTATCTGATCCTCGTCGAGCTGGACGGTCACCAGCTCTACGTCAGGTACCAGGATGCAGTCGCTGGCGTCCTCGACGAGGACTACCAGCTCGGCACCTTCTTCGACATGAAGATCCGGGCGTCACGGGGCTACGCGGATGTCTTCTACAACGGTGTCCGGAAGGTGCATCAGCCCCTGGACGCGGCCGGCTGCTACTTCAAGGCCGGCTGCTACGTGCAGTCCAGCACCAGCACGGGCGACCTTCCGTCGGCATTCGGGCAGGTCGAGATCTCCCGCCTCGTGGTCTCCCACAGCTAGGAGAGCGTTCCTCGTGCTGCGCTGCTGATGTGCCGCAGGGCAGTTCTTCGGCCATCCTGGCTGTGTGAGCCATCCGCATGCGGCCGGCGACGACGCCGGGCACCACCACGGCCATGACCGCGGGCGCGGCAGGTCAGGGATCTCGGCCCGGCTGCGGCATGCGGTTCCGCATGAGGTGCTTTCCGCTCACCGCCCGTCCGGGCGCGGCCGCGCGGCCCGGCGGTGACGTCGTGGGATCGCTCGGGCAGCCGGCCTGCGGTGGACGGTTGCCCGGGCCGCTAGTCTGTGGCGTCCGGCCGCGGATTCCGGGCGGCCCTCGGCCAGCGTCACCGCCGGGCTCGCCGTAGTTGCCCAGATCGGAGCATCATGGTCGTCGGTGTGCTGCTCATCGTCAGCTTCGCCGTGATAGTGGCCGGCGCGTTCGTGTTCACCAATGCCGTCGAATGGGCGGGCGTGCAGCTTGGCCTCGGCCATGGCGCGGTCGGCAGCGTGCTGGCGGCGGTGACCACCGCGATGCCCGAATCGCTGATCCCGGTCGTCGCGATCGCCCGGGGCGGGCAAGGCGGCGAGATCGCCATAGGCGCCATCGTCGGGGCGCCGTTCCTGCTCGCCACCCTGGCCATGGCGCTGTGCGGCATCACCGTCTTCGTCTTCCGCGCCCGGCGGGTGCTGGCGCGGCCGCAGCTGGACCGGGGCGCCACCGCCCGGGACCTGCTCGTCTTCCTGTGCGCCCTGCCGGTCGCCGTCGTCACCGGAGTCCTCGGCGTGCCGCCGCTGCGGTTCGCAGGAGCGGTGCTGCTGGTGGCGGCCTATGGCGCGTTCCTCTGGAAGACGATCATCTCGGCCCGGCGGGAGGGCGGCGGAGCCGAGCCGGGCAGCTTGCTTTTCGACACCACCAAGCATGACCCGCCCACCCCGTTCCAGGTTGTCGCCCAGACCCTGGTCGGTATCGGCATGCTGGTCGGCGGGGCAGTGCTGTTCGTGAGCTGCATCGAGCGCCTGGCCCACGCGTCCGGCGCGGATGAGCTGATACTGACGCTGGTGATCGCGCCGCTGGCCACCGAGCTGCCCGAGCTGATCAACAGCATCACCTGGATCCGCCAGGGTAAGGACACCCTGGCGCTGGGCAACATCACCGGCGCCATGGTCTTCCAGTCCATGCTGCCCGTTGCGGTCGGGATGGCATTCACCGACTGGCAGCTGACCGCTCCCGCGCTGCTGGCCATGTTTGCCGCCGGCGGCGGCGCGGTGCTCAGCCTGATCGCGATCAGGCGCGGTTGCCGCCTGTCCATGCCGTTCATCGGCTGCTGGGCGGGCCTGTACGTGGGCGGCATCACGTCGATCATCGCCGGCGCCTGACGGCGGAGCCAGCGGCCCGGCTGCGGCTGTCGCCGGTCGCAGTAACACCGGGTGTCACCCCCTGGAGACCGCTGGTAACCACATGTGTATCATCTGAAACTGATCTTTCTTGCGTCCCGGGGGGAAATTATGACGCAGATAGGTACGGCCGGCCTGGAATCGCTCCGGTCGCGGGTGACGGGAACCGTCGCCGAGCCGGGTACGCCTGACTATCAGGAAGCGGTCGCCATCTGGAACGGGGCCATCAACCGGCATCCGTCCGTCGTGGTGCGCTGCGCCAGCAGCGCGGACGTTGCGCACGCGCTCGCCTTCGCCCAGGACCACGGCCTGGAGGTCTCGGTGCGCGGCGGCGGCCACGGCTTCGCCGGATTCGCGGTAACCGAGGGCGGCGTGATGCTCGACCTCACCCCGCTCAAGTCGGTGCAGGTCGATCCGGCGGCCCGCCGGGCGGTAGCCGGCGGGGGCGTGACCTGGGCCGAGCTTGACGCCGCGGGGCAGCAGCACGCCCTGGCGGTGCCCGGCGGCTTCATCAGCCACACCGGGATCGGCGGGCTGACGCTCGGTGGCGGGATGGGCTGGCTGAGCCGGCTCGGCGGGCTGAGCTGTGACAACCTGGTAGCCGCCGAGGTGGTGACCGCGGATGGCCGCGTCCTGCGGGCCGCCGAGGACGAGCACCCGGACCTGTTCTGGGCGCTGCGCGGAGGCGGGGGTAACTTCGGCGTGGTCACGTCGTTCGAATACCGGATGCACCAGGTCGGCCCGGTCGTCAACCTGGGCATCTTCTTCGTGGGGCTGGACCAGGGCGAGGCGATGTTCCGTTACGCCAGGGAGCTCAGCTCGGCCCTGCCCGGCAACGCGACCATGTTCCTGGCCGGTCTGAACGCCCCGCCGGAGCCCTTCGTGCCAGCGGAGTACCGCGGTCGGCCGGGCTACGTCCTCGCGGTGGTCGGCTTCGGCTCGGCCGAGGCGCACGAGCGGCTAGTCGCCCCGGTCCGCGCCGCGCTCGCCCCCTGGTTCGAGCTCGTCACCCCGATCCCGTTCGTGAACCTGCAGCAGATGTTCGACCCGTCCGCCCCCTGGGGCATCCTGGGCTATGAGAAGGCCGTCTACTTCGGCGAGCTCACCGACGGAGCGATCGACGTCATCACCAGTCATCAGCCCCGCAAGGCATCGATGATGTCGTTCACCCCGATCTTCTGCCTCGGCGGCGCTGTCGCGGACACCGCCGATGACGCAACGGCATTCGGGGGATCCCGCGCCACCAGGTACGTGGTGAACCTGGCGGCGATCTCGCAGTCGCCAGCGGAGTTCGACGCGGACCGCCAGTGGGCGCGCGACTTCTGGTCCGCCCTGGTGCCGCAGGCCGGCGGCATCGCGGGTTACGTGAACTTCATGTCCGAGTACGAAGAAGACCGGGTGAGAGCCGCTTACGGAGCCGTCAAGTACGACCGGCTGGCCAGGATCAAGCGCGACTACGACCCCGGCAACGTCTTCCACCTCAACGCCAACATCCTCCCGGCCAGGCAGTAGCCCGCACGAGCCCGCACGGCTCGGGCCGGAGGCCGGCCATGAAGATGCAGGACGGGTGCCCGGCCCGTCACTTCGCCCACCTCCCCTGATCGGCCGCTGGCTGCTGCCCGGGTCACTCGCAGCTCCGGGATTCTCATGGTGGCGGATGGCGGAACAGGTCGTGCAGGAGTACCAGGATGATCCGGCCGGCCAGCCCGGCCGCCTGCCAGGGGTGCCTGCCCAGCAGGGAGGCTGCGGTCACGGCCCCGGTCTGCTTCCAGCCGTCGCCCGGGTGGTACGCGTCCCGGGCGGCTGCCAGCGCCTGGCCGGCCAGGTCAGCCGGCAGGCCCGCGTAGGCGAGGCCACCGTTCCTGAGCCACTGGAGGGTGCTGCGGTAGCCGAGGTCGAAGTCGTTGCGCCGTGCTTTCTCGTCGAGGAATCCGCCGAAGTGGAAGATGACCTCGCCGGACAGGAGCCGGCCGACGCTGTGCGTGCGGCTTTCCGGCAGCAGCAGCGGGCTGATCACGTCCACCCGGGCCGGCTGCTTGCCGGCCAGGCCGGATGCCGTGTGCAGCGCCCGCGACAGCAGGTCGCCGGGGCCCGGGGCCGGTGCCGGGCGCCCGGCACCGGCGGGCCCGCCGTCGGCCGCCCGCTCGGTGCGCTGCTCGCGCAGCCTCTCGGCACTGTCGCTCATTTCCGCGACGGCGCCGGCCAGCGCGTCCATGACGGCCGCCCTGCTCTCGGCGGGAAGCTGGTCGAGCGCGGCGCCGAGCCGCTCGCTCAGCGCAGTGATCCAGGCGAGGCGGCTGTTGGTCTTCTCCACCCGCTTGAGGTCGGCGTACAGAGACTGGGTGCGGTGCAGGCTGAGGTCGCGCACGGCGGTCTGGGTGAAGGTCGGCTGGACGTCCGGGTTTGCCCACGACCGGCCGGTTACGGCCGCCGTCGGGTGCGGGTGGATGAGCAGGTGGAGCCGCCGGCTCGCGGCATCGTCGGCGTCCACCTCGTTGGTCAGGTCGAGCGTGCGGCCGAGCGGCTCGTTGTCGAGCGTGCCTCCGTCGGTGTACCAGAACGAGCGGTCCGGGTCCGGCGGCAGGTTATCGATGCCGTGGCGCTGGTAGGCAGGCCACTGCCGGGCCCGGTTGAGCAGGTAGGGCGGGAAGCCAAGCTCGTTCGCGCCGGAGGCGAGCACCGCGTCCAGCGGGCAGTCACCGTGCGGGCCGGTAAGGGAGCCGATGGGCGCGCCCGGGCTCAGCACGTGGTCGAAGCTGTCGGTGAACGCGTAAGCGTGCACGGGATCCCGGCCCAGCCGGGGCAGCCGGTACTCGAAGCCGCGCAGGCAGGCGAGGGCATAGCTGAGCCTGACCGGGTTGGCCTGGCGGTGCGGGCTCGGCTCGCCGCTGCCGGGGCCGAGCAAGTCGCAGCCGAGCTGGCGCAGCGCGTCAATCGACAGTGGCGCCTGCGTGCCGCGGCCGAGCAGCCTGCCGAGTGAGTCACCTCTCACCCAGGCGCCCGCCATGACGGCGCCCGGATCGTGGCCCT
>WNGG01005425.1_pt1 | contig 15614 bp, 10 predicted proteins | sample 5400661 | NCBI WGS metagenome assembly WNGG01 (sample SAMN13153372, study PRJNA577476) | soil metagenome | isolation source: 100 cm soil or saprolite under Garry oak tree replicate 1 | place: USA:California | collected 2016-06-15
TTGCTTCTGTTCGACGCCTTGCGCATGAGTTTCCGCGAGCTGAAACTGCGCAGGGACCCGAAATGCCCGATCTGCAGCGAGCATCGCACAATACACAAGCTGATCGACTATAACCAGTTCTGCGGTATCAGCCCTCAGCCCCAAGAGAAGCTCCCTTCGGACTGGGAGATCGATCCGGTGGAATTAAAGGATCTGCTCGACAAGAAAGAGCGGATTTTCTTGCTGGACGTGCGCGAACCTCAAGAATGGCAGATCTGCCGGATTCCCGGCGCGCACCTGATTCCGCTGGGTCAGTTGCCGGCCAACATGAACCAGCTCAACAGCGCAGACAATATCGTGGCCTACTGCCGGTCCGGTGTCCGAAGCGGAAAGGCCGTGGACCTTCTCAGAAAGTCGGGGTTCCAGAAGATAAAGAATCTCAAGGGCGGGATTCTCGGTTGGGCTGACAAGGTCGACCCGGCCGTGCCAAAGTATTGATGATTGACGAATGACGATTGACGAATGAAACGAATGAGCCGCCAGATCCTTCAATCGTCATTCGTAAACCGTCAATCGTGAATGAGACGCCCTTGCGCTCCCTGTGGTGTTGTTTCTGCGCGCACAATCAGCGTGCGAAACGTGGTTTCGCTCTGACACCGGCCTCTCCTGCCTGCCATGAATTCCGCGACCGCGCTCGCAAACCTCTCGTTGAAGCATGACGAAGTTTGAAGACGCGTGCGCCGGCGATTCCTCTAACGAGGTTCGGAGTTCAGGCTTTTAGCCTGCCTCTTTGGAGTTCAGCCTTTTAGGCCGCAAGCTAAAGCTTGAACAAGCCCTGCGACGGATCACAATTTCTGCTGGTCATAGCCGTTCTCGACGTACCGGTTTTGCACGAACGGTGGGAAATATACGCCAATTCGACAATTCCGGTGTCTCAACCGCAGTTTTTTCCCAAGATCCTGTCACTTCGCTTATGGAAATATGCAAAACTTGCAAGATCTGGGCGTCGTCGCTATTGACATCCTCGGTGCAGGCGCATATAGTGTGCGCGTCTTTTGGCCGGTGCTCGGGGCCGGCGTCGCTTCCCCTTCAAGAACGGATGAAAAACTATGAAACTGATCTTTGCAATTATACGGCCTCACCGGCTGCAGGATGTGAAGGAGGCCAAGATCGAGGTAGCCGTTCTTGATGATCAGTGTGAGGAGGTCGTCCAGGCTATCCGGAAATCTGCGTACACGGGCGAGATCGGAGACGGCAAGATTTTTGTGCTTCCGCTCGAAGATTCCGTGCGCGTGCGAACCGGGGAACGCGGTGAGGATTCGCTGTAGCGTTGTTGCAAGCTTAGTATGAACGAAACCACAGATGAAGACAGACAAACCTGGCGCGGCATAGCCGCAACCAAAAAATCTCACCGTAGAGATGCAGAGTTCGCGGAGGGAAGTTTGACAAATGACCAATGAAAAATGACAAATCGCAGTTCGTTGTCCGCACTTCTTTCATTTGCCATCTGTCATTTCATGGGAAATCCTTGCCAGCTTGCGAACGATTTTCGGCGCGGTAACAGAGGGAAGAATATAACCAAAAGGAGAGAGAGGCATGGCGTTGAAGCCCAGTGACGTGGTCAAACTTGCCAAAGAAAACAATATCAAGATGATCGATTTCAAATTTATCGACTTGCCGGGCATATGGCAGCACTACTCCATTCCGGCTCATCGTCTCACTGAATCGCTCTTTGACGATGGAATCGGCTTTGACGGATCGAGCATACGCGGGTTCGCCGAGATTCAGGAGAGCGACATGCTCGTCTTTCCCGATCCGGACAGCGCCTTCATCGATTACATGCTTGAAGTGCCGACGTTGAGCCTCACGTGCAATATTCGCGACCCGCTCACCTTGGAGCCCTTTAGCCGGGACCCGCGCTACGTGGCGCAAAAGGCCGAGAAATATCTGATCTCGACAGGGATGGGCGATGTCTCGTACTGGGGGCCTGAAGCGGAGTTCTATATCTTCAATGACATCCGCTTCGATCAGGGTGTCAACTACGGGTATTACTACATAGACTCCCGGGAAGGAATCTGGAACTCGGGCAGGGATGAAAAGCCGAACCTCGGCTACCGGCCTCGCCACAAGGAGGGATACTTCCCAGTCCCCCCCATGGACACCTTCCAGGATTTGCGCAGCAACATCATGCTGATGATGGAGAAAGTGGGAATCGAGGGCGAAGTGCACCACCACGAAGTCGGCACGGCGGGGCAGGGGGAAATCGACATGAAGTACGACACGCTGACCCGCATGGCGGACAAGCTGATGACCTTCAAGTACGTTCTGAAGAATCTGGCCAGGAAAGCGGGCCTCGTGGCCAGCTTCATGCCCAAGCCCATATTCCAGGACAACGGTTCCGGTATGCACGTGCATCAGTCGATCTGGAAGAAGACAACGAACCTGTTCTATGACGAGCGCGGTTACGCGGGGATCAGCCAGATGGCCCGTTTTTACACTGGCGGTTTGCTGAAGCATGCGCCCGCGCTGCTGGCCTTTGCCGCTCCCAGCACGAACAGCTATCGCCGGCTCGTGCCCGGGTTCGAGGCTCCGGTCAACCTGGTTTATTCACAGCGGAACCGGAGCGCTGCGGTCCGAATTCCGATGTACTCCAAGAGCCCTGGGGCCAAGCGCCTCGAATTTCGCTGCCCCGATCCGTCTTGCAACCCTTACCTGACCTTCGCGGCCCTGCTGATGGCCGGGCTGGACGGCATCCAGAACAAGATCGATCCGGGTGATCCGGTCGACAAAAACCTGTACGACCTGCCTCCGGAGGAGAAAGCGCTGGTCAAGTCGACACCCTCTTCGCTTGAGCAGGTTCTGGAAGCTCTGGAAAGGGACCACGACTTTCTTTTGAAAGGGGATGTATTCACCAAGGATGTGATTGACACGTGGATTCACTACAAGAGAGAGCATGAAGTGGATCCCGTGCGGCTGCGCCCGCATCCCTATGAATACTTCCTCTACTTCGACATCTAGAGACCGCGTGTATAACGCTTCGTGATTCTTCGCGCCTTCGCGTCTTCGTGGTGAATAGGGCGCCGCTTTTACCTCTGAGACGCGAAGGCGCAAAGAGGCGCGCATGCAAAATGAGATAGGCCGGCTCCGCAGAAAGTTTCGGGATGGCCGGTCTGAGCTGTTCCACTCGGGAGCCCGCACGGCGCCTTGTTGCGAGTTGTTGCGGGCGCATGCGGACCTCGTCGACAGCGTGGTGGAAGAGATCTACAAAGCCTCCTGCCGCGCCGCCGACAAGGAAATCCCCAGGACGCGCCACTCCGGTCTTGCAATCGTTGCCACCGGGGGCTACGGGCGCAAAGAGCTCAATCCATTCTCCGACGTAGACATTGCCTTCATTCCTTCTGAAGAAGAGGACCCCTGGGTGGAAGCCGCCGTGCACATGGCGTTCCGCCTGGTAATGGACGTTTTCCTTTCGTTTCGTGAAGTGCGGGTCGGTTATTCGTACCGGCCCGTGTCCGAAGTCTCGACCTGGGACCTTCCGACGAAGACGTCGCTGCTGGATGCGCGGCACCTCTGCGGAGACGGGCACCTGTCGGAGGTGCTGGAGTTCCAGCTGCGACAGAACCTCTCCCCTTTGGATCTAGTTCTTGAAACTCAGGGCGATTCCAGCAGGAACGGCAGGTCTCTCTATTCGGTGGAACCCAACCTCAAAGAAGGGCCCGGCTCGCTTCGGGATTTACATCGGGGCCGCTGGATTTACAAATTGCTCCTCGGAGTCGAAGACTCCACCCTGTTTCCGGCGCTGGCGAGCAAGGGCTACCTGCAGTCTGGAAGAGTCGCTGAGGTTCGAGCCGCAGCCGAGTGGTTCTGGCAGGTCCGGAACTGGCTTCATCTCGTTACGAGCAAGCGTTCGGATGTCTTGATCAACAACTATCAGGATCGCATTGCGCGGGAGCTCGGCGGGATTCCCACGCAGGAATGGCTTTCGCGGCACTACGCGCATGCGGAAATCCTGGCCCGTTTCCGGGATTCGGCCATTCTTCGGACGCTGGAAGGTCCGGTCGATCTGCGGGGCGTCCGGCTGGAGCAAGGGTGTTTGCATTTGCAGAAGCGGGAATCAGGCAAGGAGCAGGGGTCGGTCGCCAGGCTCTTTCATTATTCGCAGCGCTATTCCATCCCTATCGGCCTGGCGGACATGAAGACGCTGGAGGAGAACCGCACGGAGGCGCAGAAGGTTTCCGACCCGTCGCCGGACGAGAGCTGGGCCTTTCTTAACATCCTCAGCGAAGGCCGGGATGTGGCTCACACCCTGCGCGATCTGTGCCGGTTCGGATACCTGGACCGTTTCATTCTGCGCTTTTCCGAGGTGTTGCGTTTTGTGCCCCCGGATCCGGCTCATCGTTACACCGTCGGGGAGCACTCCCTCAAGATCATCGAAAACCTGGAAGATCTGAGGCTGCGCCGGAACTCGGCGTCACAGCGTTTTTCCGAGCTGCTGGATCAATGTTCGCACTTTGACGTTCTGTGCCTGGCCGCGCTGATCCACGATGCGGGAAAGCTCTTCGCGGGCAAGGATCACAGCGAGAGGGGGATGCAGCTGGCCGCGGAAGCGGCGTCGCGGCTGGAGCTCGCGCCCGACAAGAGAGAACTGCTCGAGATACTTGTGCGCCACCATCTCCTGATGGTGAGGACCAGCAGGTTGCAGGATCTCAAGTCTCCGGGTGTGATTCAGGACGTGGCCGAGAAGGTCCCCTCGGTCGATGCTTTGCGGCATCTCTATGTTTTCACCTATGTCGATACGAGGGCGGTGGCGGAAAAGAGCTGGACGTCGATGGACTACCGGGACCTGGAAGAGCTGTACCAGAAGGTCCAGGATTATCTCACGGGGCGAGCCCAGGAAGTTCCAGCAACGGAAGCGTTGGAGGACCGCATCGGGCAGGTTCGACGGAGGCTGGCGGCCGCGGACAAACCTGAAGAGGAAGAAGCCATCCGGCAGCATTGCGATTCGATGCCGGCCAGCTACATATTGAACACCCCTCTCGAAGAGATTGCCTTTCACATCCAACTGCTGCGCCGCCTCAAGGAGGAGAAGGTCGTTCTCGACATCTACAACCGGCCCGGAGACGACTTCTCCGAGCTGACGGTATGTACCTTCGATGAGCCGCAGCCCGGCTTGCTGTCAAAGATGACCGGCGTCCTCTACGGCTGCAATGCCGACATTCACAAAGCCCAGGTTTTCACCATGAAGGGCGAACACCCGGTAGTGCTGGATACGCTCTGGATTCGGTCCGGGGGGATGCAGCTCTCGGAAAACCGCGCGCAACGTGTACAGAATGCACTCAGAGAAGTTCTGACCGGCGCGCGCGGCATCGAGCAGTTTCTAAAGGGTGCGGGCAAAAATCCGCCGGGCGGCGTGCTTCTGGAAAGCCTCGAGCTCAGGAACGATCTGTCGGAAGAGCACACCATCGTGCACGTCATTGCGCGGGACCTGCAAGGGCTGCTGTACGTGATGACCCGGGCCCTGTCCCGCAGCGGATTGCACATCCACACCGCAAAGGTTGCAACCTGGGCCGCCAGGGCCGAGAACAATTTTTATGTGACCACCCTCACCGGCGGTCAAATCCCCGAGGACGAGCTGCCGCAGTGGAAGGAGCACCTGACTCGAATGTTTCGGGGTTTGAGCACGGAGTGAGGCGCAGTGCCGGACCGCTTTGCTTCCATATGCGGTGATACTTTTGCTCCGGCGCTCGCTTTGCGCGCGCTCGGCTACCTGGCCGAGAGCTCTCCGCTGGCCCGCGAGAGTCTCGGGGCTTGCACGCAGGTTTTCCTCAAGCACCTTTCGGAACTTCTCGTCATTTCACCGCCTATGCTGGATTCCCTGGCGCGCCATCCCGAGTGGATAGCCACGCTCCAGAGTCGCGTGGAAGCACCCGAAGGGAACGGCGGCGCGAAGCGTGAATTCTACGAGAAAGCATGGGCCTCCCGGATGTCTGAAGGCCACCAGCCCGAGGATCTCATGGACCAGCTGCGCGCTTTCAGACGCCGGGAGTACGTCGAGATTTCTTACCGCGACGTCGCCGGACTGGATTCCCTGGAGCAGACAATCGAGCGACTGTCTTGGCTGGCAGACTGTGTGATTTCCTGGACCCTCTCGTACTGTTGGTCCCAGCTCACGGAACAGCAACAGCCGGCGCGTCTGGAGAACGGCCCCGAGCCCTCCGGTTTTGCGATCTTTGCCTTCGGCAAGCTGGGAGGCGGGGAGCTGAACTACAGCTCCGACGTCGATCTGCTCTTCTTGCGTGAAGCGTCGGGGGACGAGCAGGATCTCCGATTTTTTACGCGTCTGGGAGAACGTCTTATCCAGCTCCTGTCGCAGGCCGGCCCCGACGGATTCCTGTATCGCGTGGACATGCGCCTGCGGCCTTACGGCGAGACCGGGCCGCTGGTTCCGTCATTGGCAAGCCTCGTCACTTACTACGAGTCCTGGGGTGAAGCCTGGGAGCGCCAGGCGCTCATAAAGGCGCGGTTTGTCGCCGGGTCCAAGGACCTCGGGCGCCGCTTCAGTGACTTCGCCGCAGATTTTACTTTTGCCCGGCAGATGGATGACTCGTCTCTCGAGGAAATCAAGCGGGTCAAACACCGTGCGGAGAAGGAATACGCGCAGGATCGCGGAAGGATCCACCTGAAACAAGGGCCGGGCGGAATTCGCGACATCGAATTCTACGTGCAGTTTCTCCAATTGATCGCCGGCAGGGATCACCCGGAGGTCCGCGTCAGGGCAACACTGGATGCGATCGAAAGACTCGGGCGCGCGCGCTTCCTGCTCGAAGGGGAAGGATCGCATCTTTCCCTGGCGTACCGGTTCCTCCGGATCGCGGAGCATCGGCTGCAACTCAGGGGGCTCACGCCTCGCGCGGTCCTTCCGGAGGAAGCGGGAGAGCTTGCCCTTCTGGCCACGGGGCTTGGTTTCAATCAAAGCGCTCCCGTCGCCCGCTTCGAAGCGGCGCTGCGCGGGCATCTCTCTCGCGTGCGCGCAATCCTGGAGAGGATATATCTCACTCCCGGATATCTGCATTTGAAGGAAAGGGAAGAAGAGCTCGCGCAGCTATTGAGCGAGCGCACTCCGCGACGGAGGATCCGCGAGCTCCTTTCTCAGTACGGGTTCCAGGACATCGACAAAGCCTGGCAGAACATCCGTCTGCTGGCGCTGGGCCCGGCGGGCCGGATATTGCCTCCGGGCGAGCGGCGGGCGTTCCTCGGGTTCGCCTTTACGTTGCTGGAGGTGTTGCGTGATTCGCTCGATCCGGACCAGGCCCTGCATCGCCTGGAGAGTTTTGCGGCCGCCAGCGGCAACCGCGTTTCGTTTCTGCGCACGCTGGCTTCCCGTCGCCCGCACCTGGCCCGCCTAGCGAACCTCCTGGCCTTCAGCGATCTGTGCCATCAGGTTCTCACACGGCATCCGGAATATTTCGATACCCTCGCCGCGGGTCTGCATATTCTCGAAGGGCGCAGCCTGCGCGATATGTCTGAAGAGCTTCAGGAACGCCTTGCCCGATGGCCGGCCGGCGAGAGGAAGGAGGACTTCCTCAGGAAGTTTCGGCAACGGGAAATGATACGCATCGCCTATCGAGATCTTGCCAGGCTCGCGGATCCTCTCGAGATCAGCCGCGAGCTGAGCGACCTGGCAGAGGCTTGCGTGCACGAGGCCGTGGCGCTGGCGCGATCCGGGTATCGCGACTTTGGGGGCGTCCTGCACGTTGTGGCGCTGGGCAAGTTTGGCAGCACACGCCTCCACTATGCTTCCGACCTCGATCTGATGTTCTTCTACAACGGACCGGAAGGGGACGCTGCGGCGGAGGTCCGCGCCCAATTGCAGCAAGTTCAGGATGAGGTCGTGGAAAAGGTCCTGTACCTTCTCGCAGGGATAACATCGGAAGGGAGCGCCTATCAGGTGGACCTGCGACTCCGGCCCGAAGGAGCTTCAGGGTTACTGGCCCGGTCGTGGGCTGGTTTCATGGAATATGCGTGTCATTTCATGCAGCCCTGGGAACGTATGGCTCTGGTCCGGTCAAGAATGCTGGGTGAAGACGACGCGGCTGCGCGACGGTGGAATGAGGTCTTGGTCGACGTGGCGTATGGCTTTCCCTGGAATGACGGGGCGCTCGACGCGATTCGTCATTTGAAGAGGCGCATCGAGAGCGAGAAGAGCCGGGAAAGCGCCACTCATCTGGATTTCAAGTACGGGAAAGGCGGGATCGCCGATCTGGAGTTCCTCGTTCAATTCCTCCAGCTCGTCCACGGCCGGGACAACCCGCCGGTCAGAACACCGGTGGTGAGCGATGCAATTCCGGCGCTTGCGGCGGTGGGCGCCGTTTCGGAAGATGAAGGCCGGGTTCTGCTCGCCGCCCACCGCTTTCAAAGACATGTCGAAAATCACTACCAGCTGATGGAAGAGTGGACATCGCGAGAGATCTCACGGGAATCCCCGCTGATTGCCGGGCTCGCAAGGAGTCTGGGTTTTACACCAGGCTCGCCGGCTGCCATCGCAAAGGAGTTTCTGGCAACCTGGGAAGATCACGCGGGCAAGGTGCGGGCCCTCGTGGAAAAGTACTTCTATGGGTAGAGGTCTTCAGAAATGACAAATGACCAATGACAAATAGCAGTCAGAATCCGGACAACGAACTGCCATTTGTCATTTGTCATTGGTTATTTTTGTCATTGGTCATTTTGTGGTGAGAAGGCCTCGACGGGAGAAACGGAATGGCGGAGCCGACGGACACGCAGCACGCGCTGGAACTGGCTAAACAGGAACGCGTGCGTTTTCTGCGACTCCAATTCACTGATATTCAGGGTTCAATCAAAAACGTCGAGGTTCCCGAGCATCAATTCAAGCGAGCACTGGACGGTCAGGTCGTGTTCGACGGGTCCTCCATCGATGGTTTCTTTCGCGTGGAGGAATCCGACATGCTGCTCATGCCGGACCCCGCTACTTTCCGCGTCTTTCCCTGGGAGGACCGAAGGGGAAAAGTCGCCCGTATGATTTGCGATGTCCGCCTGCCTGACGGCTCGTCTTTCGCGGGTTGTCCGAGGACAGTGCTCAAAAATGTGGTCCAGGAAGCGGCACAGAAGGGATTCAAGTTTCTTGCGGGTCTGGAGGTGGAGTTTTTTCTGTTTCTGCGCGGGGCCGACGGGCAGGCAACCCGCATCACCCACGATGTCGGCGGTTACTTTGACCTGGCTCCGGTGGATCGCGGGGAAGAGGCGCGCAGGGATATGGTCAGCACGCTCGAGCGCATGGGGTTTCAAGTCGAGGCTGCTCATCACGAGGTGGCCCCCGGCCAGCACGAAATCGACTTCAAGCTCGAAGATGCGGTAGCGGCTGCGGACACCATCAGCACCTGCCGCTTTCTTGTCAGGAAGATTGCGCTCGATCACGGCCTTCATGCCACCTTCATGCCCAAACCTCTGTTCGGACAGAACGGGTCAGGGATGCACGTCTATCAGGCCCTCTACAAGAGCGGCAAGAATGCCTTTCACGATCCGAAGGCCAAATACCGGCTGAGCGACCTGGGACTGAGCTACATCGCCGGGCTTCTCGAACACGCCCGCGGAATGGCCGTCATTACCAATCCTCTGGTCAACTCGTACAAGCGTCTCGTTCCCAATTATGAGGCTCCCACCCACGTGGCCTGGTCGGAGATGAATCGCAGTCCTCTCATTCGGCTCTCTTCTCGAAGGGGAGAAGGCACATTGTGCGAGTTTCGCCTGCCGGATCCGGCGTGTAACCCTTACCTTTGCCTTGCGGCGATTCTCCGCTCGGGGCTCGAGGGCATCCGGGTGAAATCATCTCCCGGCGCCCCGGTCAACAAAGACATATACACGATGAGCCAGCGGGAACGCAGCCGCCTGAGGGTCCAGAATCTTCCCGGCGATCTCAGCGAAGCCATCCGCGCTTTTGAAAAAGACAAATTTCTCCAGAGCGCTCTCGGCCCGCATATTTCAAACCATATCATCGAGGCCAAACGGTCTGAATGGCAGGAGTATATCGGTCAGGTACATCCTTGGGAGCTGGAAAGATACCTGGCTTATTACTAGCAGGGGAGCTTCATACCACCGAGGTAGTGGAACCGCCGATGCACGCCGATTCACGCCGATGAGCGGCGCCGACATCCGCGTGCATCCGCGTTCATCGGCGATTTCAAACGACTGGACTATTTCTTTCGGATTTCGGCCGCGGGAAGTGCCGGGTCCAGGGATACATCAAAGGGGCCCAGATCCTTCTGCGCGGTCTCATCGCGGATCGAAGGGATGTGCAGCTTGCTGCCGGCGAACAGGTTCTTCTTCGGCTCCGGGGTGTAAAAGAAAACAAACCCGTTGACCACGGTTCCAGGTTCGATTGAAAGGTTCGTAAGCTCCTTGCTTGTAAAATCGAGGAGCGGAGAGCCTGATTTTGTGGAAGTGCTCCCGACCACATCCTGTACGACGAGTGTAGCCGGTGTCGTGTAATACTCCTGGCCCTTGGGTGAAACGAGGACGATATTACGCGTTCTCAGAGCAAGGTGGTTTCCCGACGCGTTCTTGATTATCACATGGGCCGGGAAATACCCTTTGGAATTCAGGTCCTTGACATCGAATGCGGTGCGGGATTTTCCGTCGTTGGCATACGGATCCACCGCAACAGTCACCTGTTCAACCGTGACACGCGCGGGATACGACTCCACCGGCTGTACGGCTACCGTCTTGGCCTGGTAATCTCCGCTCGATAAAGGCATCGCGCGGGCCGCAAGCAAGAACACCGCGAAACTCAGGTGTCTAGTTTTCATGGCGTTCATAATATCATAACCCTCGCGACACATGTCGTGGCCGACAATGCGTCAGTGCTTGGAGTTCAGCCTTCAGGCTGCAAACCAAAGCTTTGAACTCCGGGCGAGGCGTGGGTGATTTTTTCACCGCTTCCCTGTTATTGGGGGTAGTGGGAAGGGAGAATTCACCCGACCACGGAAAGACGGGGGACGCCAAGATTGGCAAGCAGGCCAGCCGCAACCAAGAACCTCACCGCAGAGAGGCAGAAGGGTGAGGACGCTTCCTGGGAACGCACGCATCCTGCGTGCTTTGTGTATGGAAAAACCCCGTGCACGCAGGATGCGTGCGCTCCCAGGAAAACCCGGGGGGGGAAAACTTCTTTCCAAGCGGCAAAGGATTTTCGGCTTAGTGGTACAAAGGCGTTCTTTGTGCATCTCGTGTTTTCGGTGTACTCCGTGGTGAAAGAGGACGTGTGAATTCTTATTTGCCCTCTTCCACCGGCGGATTGAGGTAAGGCGAAAAAGCCCGAAAGGAATTGAAATGAATCATGATCGTCCTCGTGGCGCCCCGAAGGTGTTTCTCCTGCTGCTGGCTCTTGTCTCGCTTGCTGTGCTTGGGCTGTTTGCGTTTCGCGCGGGCCCTCCCCCCTCGGTCACGCTCACATCCTCTCTTCCGGCTATCGGAAAGAGGACTGCCATAAGAGTTGTCGCGGAAGAGCCCGTCCGGGGGTTGAGTCGCGTGAAGGTGGAGTTTGCGCAGGGAGACCGTGTTGAGGTCCTGGCCGAGAAGACGTACACCTACCGCGGGGCTCTCTCGTTTTGGGGGGAACGAGATCCACGAGACGAATTCTCTGCGGAAGTAGGCCGCGATACGATCTCGGGTCTGAAAGCGGGGGAGGCGGTTGTCCGCGTCACGGCGGCCAGGGTGCCGGGCTGGTTGCGGCGCCCGGATCCCGTCGTTAAGGAATTGATCATGCCGGTGAGACTGCTGCCTCCCCCGCTCCAGGTGAATTCGACGCAGGTTTACGTTGCTCAGGGCGGCTGTGAAGTCGTTGTGTATCGCATAGGCGAATCGTCCGTCCGCGACGGCGTGCGTGTTGGCGAATGGTGGTTTCCCGGATATCAGCTCCCGGGCGGCGGAAAACAGGACCGTTTTGCTTTGTTTGCTATCCCGTATGACGTAGGCGCTCCCGAGGCGCGGCTTGTGACGGCTGACGATGCAGGCAATGAGGCCCAGGCTTCGTTCATTGAAAAGTTCTTTCCGAAGCCATTCAAAGCGGACACCATCGAAGTAAAGGACGATTTTCTGAACAAAGTGGTGCCGGAGATCATGTCCCAGACTCCCGATTTTCGCGATCGCGGGAACCCGTTGGATAACTACGTGGCAATCAACAACGAATTGCGCCGGCAAAATGCCGCAACCCTCAGGGAATTGAGCAAGCATTCGCGCCCCGAGTTCCTGTGGCGCAAGGCCTTCCAGCCGCTGATAAACGCCAAGGTCATGTCGGCATTTGCTGATCGCCGAACCTACATGTACAAAGGCCGGAAAATCGATCATCAAGACCATCTGGGCTTCGACCTAGCGGCCACGCGCAGGACGCCGGTTCCGGCAGAAAATGACGGCATCGTGGCGCTGGCCAAGTATTTCGGCATATATGGCAACGCCGTTGTTCTCGACCACGGCTTTGGGCTCATGACCCTCTACGGGCACCTTGCCTCGGTGAGCGTTTCACAGGGGCAGTCGGTCAGGACGGGAGACACTCTGGGCCTCTCGGGCGAGACCGGGCTGGCGGGAGGCGACCACCTGCATTTCACGATTCTGCTTCATGGCCTGCCCGTCAATCCCGTCGAGTGGTGGGACAGTCACTGGATCCGGGACCGCATTTCCAAGAAGCTTGGCCCCGCCTTCCCCTTCGAGGAATGAGTAACGGCCCTCGGGCCAGTAGCCGCTCTTTTCAGCCTCTCGGCGTGTCCAGGAGCGCCGCTCGTGGCACGGGCGTCCCCGTCCCGCCCGTGGGAAGTGGGGATCTAACCAGGTCATGGCCGAGACGGCCATGCCACGAAGATCTGTCTGGCCCGCGAATGACTGGGCGGTATGAGACCGCTTGCTACGAGGGTGTGCTCGCACGGCGCGAAATTCGCCCGACCGGCACGCAAACCCCCTCGACGAGACGGGCGATCGCGCGCCCGAACAAGCGCCAAATTGTCGCCCGGCGGCCATCAACGCGGAGGACATACCCGAAAATCTCAATGGCACTGAAAAATCGGCCGCGGTCAGCTTCTGACGCAAAATCGAGTTTCAGGTCCACGACGATCTCTCCCATCGAGTCGGCTCCTGTGCCGGGGTGTAATTTTTCGCATCAACAGGCGCACCGCCGCGGGTCCCGTTCCGCGCCCTCTCAATCCGCCCGGACGATTTGCGGCAGATGGTCGAAGTGACGGTCGCGGGCGAAAAGAGCCAGATTGTGCTGCAGGACAAGCGCCGCGACCCACATGTCGTTGGTGGGAATGGGCGTACCCTGCGACCGCAACTGGCGGTAGACGAGTGCGTACTGCTGGGTGGTCTGGTCGTCTGCGTAGAGGACTCGAACACCGGGCTTCAAAAGGAACTGGCGCAGAACGCGCTCGTTGCGCGCACCCTGCTTTCCAACCGCAAAACCTGCACGTAGCTCCCCGAGAACGACGAACGGGACATATATCGCCTCGGCGGTTTCGAGCACTTCGACGGCGCGTTCATCGCCCCGGCAGAAATCGGTGTAGCGGTTCGTGTCGAGTGCCAGCCTCACTTCCAGAGCTCGTCGTCGATCGCATGCTGATCCACAATGGCGCGGTCAAAAGCCGGATCGTTCCTCCATGTTCCGGCAAGATCCTTGAGGTCGCGGTGACGCAGAGCCTCCTGCGAGAGACCAAGTCCTCGACCCAGAGCCTCAACGGCAACCTCGTTGAGACTCCTACCCGAGACTCTTGACCTTTCCCTGAGAGCGGCATCAAGGGCTTCAGGAATATTCCTCAGCGTATATTGCATGCTCGAATTGTAGGCGTTGCCTTCACTCAATGCAAGCTCGAGCATCCAAGGGGTGTAACTAGAAGTGGGAATCAAATTTTTTCGGCGCTGCCGGCGCATGTCGGCTGGGGTGATGCCGTCCTGGTATTTCAGATAGGTCAGGACAGCGATGCGCTCCTGCGGCTCCAGGCCTGGCTGGCGACGAAAACTTCGCCGGAAGCTTGCTTCCAGGTTCGCGCCTGGACCGGAAATCGCAAGAAAGCCCCACAATGAGCAGCAGGAATAGGCCGAAACCCAAGTGCAATTTTTTCATAGGTAAACGGATCCCGCACTCCACCTGAAGCCGCACATGCGGAAAGGAGTCGATCTCGCCCGCGTCGCGTCAACTTGGCCACTGTGGATACTCCAATTAGACGCGTTCGGATCGAGGCGCGATCGTGGATCCCCCTGCTTCCTGGAGTCGTGGTCACGCCAACTCCACTAATCGTCACCCGAAGGACTGCCGCTGAGGGAAATTCTTTGCGATTCCTTGCGCCTTCTTTGTGGTGAAAGCAGCGTTCACCGCCAAAGCGCGAAGGATGACTAAGGAGATTTTGGCCGCGGCCAACAAAATTGAGGGAGCATTTGTGGATAGATTTCTCATCTGACGAAGATGGAAATAGTTGAAATTCCGGTTGGGAGGCGAGTATGTTCGCTCGGAAAAGCTCATGAAACCAAGGACGCGGACATTTTTCTTCACGCTTGGAGTTCTCTGCCTTGCGCTTTTATGGGCCCGCAAAACGCCGGGCACAGGATCCAACACGGCTTCGGCGCCGCAAAATATTTCCGGCGTGGCATTCCGGGTGACGTTAGGCATCGGGGACGAAGACCCAAGGGATTGGAGCGGGCGAATGACACTTTCGGGCGGACGCCTGGTTCGCCTGGAAGGATGGCAATTCGCAGGCCAGGACCGAGTGGAAGGCGACAGCTGGCGCGCCTTCAGCACCCCGCCAGTGACCAACAGGGCACCCAATCCTGCGACGCCGCCGCTGGTGGAGCCTCGCGCAGTCATTCCCGTTGGAGTGGAAGCCGTCGTAGATGCGCCCGACAGCTTGCAAGTGCATATCAGTACGAAAGGCGGAGATTTCAGCTTCGCTCTAAAAGACCTGCTGTACGGCAAACCGCTTCGTTTTCTCGGCGGCGCGGCGCTCGTCGAGAGACAGCCGGTCGGAGAGCTCCTGACGACACCCGAATGGGAAGATGATCACGTTTCTGTGACCGTCGGGCGCGACGGAAGAGTCTCGGTCGCGTGGATCGGGTACAAAAACCTGCGGGATGAAATCTTTCTGCGCTCGCTCAGCCACAACAGCTGGTCCGAACCGGTGCGAGTCACGCCGGAGGGGGGCGATTTTTTTCGCACCGCGCTGGCTGAGGATGGAAAGGGCCGGCTCTGGGTAGTCTGGTCGCAGCAAGAGGACGGAAACTGGGAATTGCAGGCTCGCTCGATCGAAGGGGGAAGGGAATCGCCCAGGGTGCGACTCTCCAACAATCCGGGGCCGGATATCTTTCATGATCTGGCGAGTGACGGCAACGGCAGACTCGCTCTCGTCTGGATGAGCTTTCGCTCGGGTCAGTCGGACATTTATCTGAAAACCTTTGACGGAGAGCGTTGGTCCGAGGAAGTCAGGATCAGCGAGAGCGTCGCGAATGACTGGGAGCCTTCTGTCGCAATCGACGGAACCGGCAGGATCTGGGTCGCATGGGACAGTTACGAACAGGGAAGTTACAACATCCTGCTGCGCAGCGTTCTCAACGGCCGGCCGGGAGAATTGGTGCGCATCACGGATTCGGCG
>WNGG01007372.1_pt1 | contig 15614 bp, 17 predicted proteins | sample 5400661 | NCBI WGS metagenome assembly WNGG01 (sample SAMN13153372, study PRJNA577476) | soil metagenome | isolation source: 100 cm soil or saprolite under Garry oak tree replicate 1 | place: USA:California | collected 2016-06-15
TCGATAAATCGCTTCATCTGCCCACCTCAATCAATGCCTGATACGAGCAGTAACGCGAAACGCCTCATCCTTGTTTACACGAACCGATACGTTTTCACACAGCCTGGACCCAAAGCGGACGTTCGGTTTAGCTCGAACTTAGGACTGTATTTTTAGAGGCCAACTCTTGGTTACTTGAGCGGGCATACGGAACAAACTCATCGGTGCTCCCGAGTTCGCTGCCGGCATCGTGCAGGTCGAGAATAAGGATTCCACTCGCGCCGCCTAGCGGCCTCCAGTAGCGACCACTCCCTTCTGTTCCAGTCGCCCGAGTAGCGTGGCCATGCGCCCAGTCTGCTTTTCAAGCTCGGCGATGCGGGCCACATACTGCCGCAGCTCTGCGATCTCCAGTTTCTGTTTGGTCAGCTCCGCCGCCTGTGCTTCGATGGTGCGTTGCTGCTTCTGATATTCGTTCAGCAGCATCGGCGCGAGGAACTGGTAGTAGACCGTATCGATCTTGCCGTTGGCGGAATGAGCGGCCAGTCCTGGCGCGACCTCGGCTACCTCCTAGTGAAAGGTCACCGGCCGCAGCTTCATCAGCGTTTCGCTCGCCTTGCCCATGTCGGCGATGTCGTCCTTGAAACGCCGCGAGGAGCTGACGGTGCCGAGCTGGCCCGCGGTGTCCACCACGACGGGAATCGCATTGGCGATGCCGGTGGTGACACCGCGGATGCCGGCAATGAATGCGCGGGTCTGGACGTCGCCGATCCGGATGGTGCTCGACTCGGCCGCGACTCCTGTACTGCCGATGGCGATGTTGTTGTCGCCAGTCGTCAAGTTAGCTCCCGCATTGAATCCGATAGCAATGTTGTTATTGCCGGTCGTGTTGCTCGGGAGCGCAGTAAAGCCGCTGGCGGTGTTGAAGGAGCCGGTCGTGTTGCTGGAGAGCGCCCCCGATCCGCTGGCGGTGCTCGCCAGCAGTCGCACGCCCCCGGTTCTCCGAGAACAAAAAAACGCGCCTCGGACCGAATTCCGGGCGCGGTTGACATCAAATCTCCTCCGACTGCGCTTTGACCTATGGGCAACCCTAAGCCACTCGGATTCGGGTAGCGCCCGCAATCAACTGACTCGCTTGCGTCGTCGTAAGCTGCCTGCCGTGAAGCGCGTTAGCGTTCATGGATCCCCCCTTCATACTGCGTACGCGAGCTTACGGTCCAGCCCGCGCCAGTTTGAGTTACACCATACCCCCGGGGGGCGATCTTGGTATGTGCGGTACCCCACGCAGAGCAGGCAATTTCCCTCGACACTTTACCGTCGCCGCACTAGCCGGATTTCAGTCAAGGAGCCAGCTGTAACAGGGCAATGACCCGCGCAAGTCTCTTGTTTGGCCTCAGACGGAGAGCCAAGCGAGGTCGAACCCTAAGATTATCCGATTCACGTGACCTCTCGCGAATGTCTGCTCTTGGCGGCGGGTTCAACCGATCGACGCAACACCTTCTAATCTTGCCAGATGAGGAGGTATGCGTATGGAGGGGAACGCACGGACGAGGTTTACGCCGAAGCAGAGGGCTGAGGTTTGGGACCGCTGGAGGAACGGTCAATGTATAGCCGACATTGCGCGAGCGCTCGAGAGGAGGAACAAGAGCGGCGTCTACCGGGTCCTGGCGTTGAATGGAGGAATTTCCCCAGCGGCACGCCGGCGAGCGCCGATCGCACTGGCGCTGGAGGAGCGTGAGGAGATTTCGCGCGGGATTGCCGCGGGTCGATCGATACGCAGGATCGCGGCGAGGCTCGGGCGCGCGCCCTCCACGGTAACTCGGGAGGTCAGGCGGCACGGAGGACGTAGCGCATACCGCGCCAGCGACGCTGATTCGGACGCTTGGGATAGGGCGCTGCGTCCGAAGCCTTGTCGCCTGGCGAGCTGTCCCGAGCTACGATGGCGCGTCGCGCAGAAGCTGGCGCTCCAGTGGTCCCCGGAGCAGATCTCCGGGTGGCTCAAGCGGGAATTCCCTGCTGACGAAGGCATGCAACTGTCTCACGAAACGATCTATCGCAGTCTGTTTGTGCAGACGCGCGGCGTGCTGAAGAAGGAGTTAATGACGCACCTGCGTACAGCGCGGCAAATGCGCCAAGCCAAAGGCGGCACCACGAAGAGCAGGCCGCTTGGACAGCTTGTCGACGCGGTCTCGATCCGCGAACGTCCCGCTGAGGCCGAGGATCGCGCCGTGCCCGGCCACTGGGAAGGCGACCTACTCTCTGGGGCGAACAACACGCACATGGCGACGCTGGTCGAGCGGCATTCTCGGTTTGCAATGCTCATCAAGGTCCCGAGCAAGGACACCGCAACTGTGGTCGGCGCGCTGAGCAAACACGTGCGCAAATTACCTGCGGAACTGCGTCGATCGTTGACATGGGATCGGGGCAAGGAGATGGCCGACCACAAGAACTTCACAGTCGCCACAAAGGTGCAGGTCTACTTCTGCGATCCCCGCAGCCCATGGCAGCGCGGTAGCAATGAGAACACCAACGGGTTATTGCGCCAGTACTTTCCCAGAGGAACAGATCTGTCCGGCTACTCTCAGGCGCACCTAAACAGGATCGCTCTGCGCCTCAATCAGCGTCCCAGGAAGACCTTGGGCTTTGAAACACCTGCCGATAGACTACGAGCAGTGTTGCGTTGACCGGTTGAACCCGCCGCCGAGCGGACGCTCAACGACGGGCGATAACCCGCGGCTGTCCACGATCATCCGCGGCCGTCGGGTTCATCGCCCTGTCAGGCCGCGTGCCGTTGCGAACCATTGAGTAGGCTTTAAATCGAACGCACGTCTGAGATGCATGCCTGACACGTAAGGTAGCATGTGCGGTCGTGTGAGTGCCCGGAGAACTACAGCTAACCTCCATGCAGAATCACGGTCGGCTTCTTTTAACTCCGCGCGGCTGATGAAGAAGTGCGGGTCTTCCCCAGAGACTCCCTTAACCTCAACATGAAGTTCGCCGCCCTCGCGCGTTGCATGGAGGTCGTACCCACAAATCTCCCTCTCTCTGCTGCGCACTCTGTAGCCACTTCGAAGGAGTCGAGCCTTTACGTGCCTTATTGCGGCGACCTCGACTGCCTTGTCTGGTCGATTCCACGGCCCGACAGCGCGGCGGTGTGCCCGGGCGCCGGCGGACGTATAGGCACCACTCATTGCTCCTACGTAGTTAACAGAGTGACGCACGATGGCGCGTTCAGTGTGACGCGTGAGCGGCCATCCGTGCGGCAGGTAGAGGCCCAGGTAGAAGTAGCTCCCATAGCTCTCAAGCAGTTGAACATCGAACTGGTCAGAGGACAACGGATGCTTGAACTGCCAGATTCCTCGTTGCCGCCGGACGTCTCTCCAGTACCGGTGAATCACCGAATCTCCGAAACCTGCGCTCGAAGCCAGACCCAAAAGCCGCGCGATTCTGTTGCGTGAGCTGGAATAGAAGCCTACCCACACGCGCGGTGACGTGAGGCCCGCATACATGTCGAGCCACAATTCGACAGTTAAGCCTCGATCCAGTTGTGCAATGGATACACAGTGGCCACCGGTATCCGAAATTACCGGAGCTGAAAGTCGAGGAAGCGTGAGAAACTGAGTGCGTTGGTCAGCGCGGAATGCGAGCCGAAGACTCCGCGCCAGCCTCTGGACTGACCGAAATGTGCCGTAACGCATTCAGCATACCTCTCGTGGCCCAAAGTTTGCGCTGACGCGCGGGCGCGAAAGATGTTTGATCGAAGTGCGACGCTTCTCGCCCGTCGCGATGGTGCGCGCTGTCAGCCGGCAACTCCATCGACACGGAACCTCCGCTCGCCCACCACCTCCACTCGCACTTTCGGGGGATGGCCCCGCAGCCACGGTGCATGGCCGCTAGAACGCAGCCACTGACCAATGTCTCTTTTGATGAGCTCGTGACAGGTCTTCGACCAAAAGGATGCCTTCGCGATGTTCACTTCGGTTTTCGTGTAGCCATTTGCAGCTGGCAATTCAAGTATGACCGACTTCCACTCTCGTTCGAATAGTGTGTCGCGATCGGAGATGGGTACTTTGAAGCCGTAACCCGCACCGGATTCTAGGTGTGTCCCACTATTCCAAGCTGTCCAGATGAGTGCCATGCGCGCCCTGTTGCCAGCTAACGATCAATGGATTCTAACGCCTGGCCTGAGGGGGCGCCGCCGCGAAGCGCGGTGGGGACCGAACAGTGCCGCTGTTCGGCGCTGCCCTCGAAGCGGTCGGTTGGGCGGCACCCTACGCTCGCTCCGCACGATCTAGCGCCTTTACCAACATACTTAGTAAGCCAAGATACTCTAGCGCCTGCTCCGGATCGTCTTGGATTAACGCGTGCGCTCGGGGATTCCTTAAGGCCAACATTGCGCCAGCGTAAAGGAACATCATCCCCTGTTGTTCGCTCCGATCCGTCTCTGTCTGGACCTGATTGAACCTTAGGATCGGTGCTTTAGGACTGAATACAGCTTGCATCAACTCGGTGCCACTCAGGTCGTGGCGTCCGCTTCTCATCTTGACCATAGCGTCGAGGACCTTACACGCATCCTCGACAGCGTTAGCGTAGTGGCCGTCTACGAACAGCTTACCGACTGCTCGCTGGATCTCCGGATGGATATCGAGTTCTCCAAATGCCCGGACAGCTCGCCCCGAAGGACTCTCACCGAGATCACTCAGTCCCTCTTCGAAAAGCTCGACTATTGTCGCAAGAGTCGAGATCGCCTGGTCAATCCCTCTTCGGTAGCCTTCCCGAATTTCATTGAGAGGGGTCTCATACAAGTAGTTCATGGAGGCTGTATCTAGCCCGACCCGATAGCGTCGGTATTCGACCGTGTCGTTCCCGAAGATCTCTACGAGCGTGGCGTCGACTTTCTGCTCAAGAGCCTCCATTCGCGGCTCCCCGCGCGTCTGAATAGTTGATACATCCACGGCACGTAGCTCAGCGATCCTTCTCTCTAGCTTTGGGATGGCCGACTTCATCTCCTGCGCAGACAAGCTCGCGGGCCTTGGTTTCTCGGGAACAGATCGTCTAGCCATCGCTATCCAGTGAGATACATTGCCGCCCAGCGTGAATTGAAGACCCTAAAAGGCAGATTGTATTCCGCCTTTTGTCAGCTTCGGCGGTTTGACCAGCTGGCCAATGTCCGCTCTTGGCCGATCGCGCCCTCGCCCATGGACCCGAAGACATCATTCATAGCGTTTATGCGGGTCCAAACAGATACGAATCAAGTATCAGCAGTTCATCTGCCGCGGTCTCAAGCACGGGGCTCATCCCACTGGATAGCCCCCAAACCACAACGCGCGCACCCTCTCCTTGCACGGCTTGAATGAGAGGAACGAAATCGGCGTCGCCTGTTACTAGCACTGCAATGTCGTAGTGCTTCCGAGCCGCGTGCAAGAGCATGTCTGTGGACAGAGTGATATCCACTCCCTTCCGGCGCTCACCTTGCTTTTCCTTCTTGAATACTCGCGGAGCCTCGATGCCAAGCTGCTTCAATTGGCGTTCAGTCTCGGCCGCCCTCTCGTGGCCACCAATGACGGACGTATAGAAATACTTTCTCATCATCGCTGGTATTCCTTGCGTCATTCGCCCCCATTTGGCGCGCCAAACAAGAATGTTCGGTTCATAGGTGATCTCAGCGTGAGGTTGCTCTCCGCGTTCCTTCAGCATGGCACCGTATCGTATGGCGAAGTTCTCGCCATCGACAAACATCATCGCGCGCGGGAGGTTGAAGGTGTTGTAAATCAATAGTTCTGGCAATGGTTGGGACATGCGAGTCTCCTTGTGCGTGCGTCGGCAGGTCTTGGAATATGGAGGGTACAACAGGAGGATAGGTCGTTTGTGACTTACCGAGTCGTCGTTTATCGTGCCTAGAGACATTATGGTCTTCCACGTTGCGGTCTGTTGGATTAGACTCTTAGCCTCTCGAAACCAACTGGCACGGACAGCATCCAATTCGAGATCGCTACTCAGATGATTTGGCAAGCGATCGCTGGCAAGCGTAAGCTTTAGGCCCATGTTAGTTGGTTTTTCGGAACATGATTGAGCGCTAGCTGTTTTCAGCACTATGGGTATTGCGCCAGATTTTGAGCAGACATTCGATACGTATCGCGAGCTTCTACATCACGAAACATCACGGCTAGCAACTTACGTTCGGATCTATCGGCTTCTGCACGAACGCATGGTGGACAGGCTCGAAGAAATAAACGTTGCTCCGGCCTTTTTCGGGCTCGTGCTCGATTCGCTGTTCTCAAGCATCGTCATATGGACCGACAAACTCTTTGATAAACGTGGTGAACGAGGTTTTTTCGATTTTCTGACCTACGTTGAGTACAACCGGGCCGCCTTGACACTTTCTGAGCTCAAACTTCGGAGGCAATATCCGGATGGTCATTGGATGTTGAATCGTGACGAAATTACCTTGAACACAATAATCGAGCATCGAGAGAAAATTGGTGCTCTGGAAGGGCTTCCGAGTTTCGCGCTTCGCCGGGACAAGTTTCAGGCGCACTTCGATAAAGGTTATTTCTTTAATCGAGAGCGATTTGCCGCCGAGGCTCCCATCACGTGGGGTGATCTAGACAAGACTACAGAGCTGATGTGGGACATCCTAAATACCTATTCGGTGGCATTCGATGGAAGATCGTATGCTGGTGAACCCATTAACGCGTCGGACGTAGAGCACCTTCTTAACGCACTGCATGCAGCCCGAAAGCGGAAGAAGAAGGAAAGCTAGTCCGACGCTGCACCCGGACGTGCGCCACAGGGCCGGGCGCACGCCGGTGAGTCGCACGTTATGCCAGAGGGGTGAACGTGCAAAGTGTCTATGAGGCCATCCAAGCCAACCCTGAGTATTTTGTTTGGGCGTTCGGGTTGATCAATGTGCTTTGGGGTCTTTTTGCCTACTTCAACAAACAGAGCCACGACAAAGTGCTCGCCAACCTGACTCACAGCTTGAAGCTGGAAGCAGATCGGAGAAAGACCGTATTTGAGCTAAAAGCAGCACAATACGAAGCCTATGTAACTAGGCTCGATGCGTTCAGTAGAAAACATCAAGTGGATCTTCCCTCGCGGATGCAGCCGGTTTTTGACAAGTATTTTCGTGACTCTCTGGCCGCCTCCGAGTTGCAAGACAAAGGAAAGGAAAGAGAAGTTATCGTCTGGTTAAGTAGTCAAATCTCCGCACTGATGCAGGAAGGATTAAGCGACCTGCTGGCGCTTCAATCTGAATCCAATCGACTAAAACTCACCGCGACGGACGAAATGATTGAAACCTTCAACATGCTTGAACTACTAACAAAGAAATCAACGGATGTTGCCAACGAATTCATGGGACAGTTCACTGAAATCTTCCTCTCGCGGAATCAGGATGCGATCAACAGCCATAAGCAGTCGTCAGAAGAGATCAGACTTGCCATAAAGGCAGAGGCAGAAAAGCTGCTGAAACAAATGAGGTCCGAACTTGGGCGAATTTAGGGTCCATTGGTCAATCACGAGTGCCCAAATTTGCCCTGTTTGGAGAACCGGGTACAGCTCGAATCGCTTAAGCTACCGATCGATGTGACCTCCCGCGCTAGGTGTGTGCTTTTGGCCGATTCGCGACAGGTCAGAAAGCGACCCAAAGCAGACACAGTAGCAGCAGAGTTACGTGTAGATCGCCTCGCCTTCCTCTTCACGGTCCGCGTAGAACTCGGTGGCGGTTCCCGCCGCATCGGGAAAGAAATCCCCTTCGTCTTCAAACTTAAGCAAATAGTCGTAAAGGTATAGGGCCGCTTTCTTGCCCGCAGCGAGAAGCGGATAGTTGCCGCCCAATTCCTCATCCAAATGCGCAACATACTTGTTCCGATAGAACTTCATACCTTTGATGTACTCGGCAAACTCAGCTTCGGTCATGCCAATGGCTGCGTACAGCCCCGCCCGAAACTTCGCCTCATCCGTGACCACCTTACTCCAATGATGCTTGCCATTCGCCTCGGCAAAAAGCTTGCAGAATTCCAAGCAACAAAGGTCCAGAAAGTTTGAGTTCGTCGTGCGCCAAAATGGATGACCGCGCTTTGGCGTCCGACCGTCCCAGCCCGCGTAGTAGTACGCGGCGTTCCGCAGGTAATGACAGCACAGGATTCCGACGCGTCTTACACGCTGACGTCTCGTTAAGCTCACCTTCGCCCCCTATCGTTTGCTCGTGCGAGCGACGATACGCCGCGAGAGGGCGCCATAGCAAATAACAAGCACCGACCCCTCCGGAATCGAACCTCAGCGATGCGTGAAGTGCTGCAGCTAGCTTTCTGCCTACCGTCCGCTTTGCGACGGCCAGTTACTCTACAACTCCGCGTCAAGTGCAATGTTTTGGATAGGGGCGATCTTCTTCACAATCTCCTTGGTTCCCTTCATGCGCACTTTGAACTTGAGCATTACCCGCTGGGTTCTCAGTTCGCGGATGATATCCTCAGCGGCAACGTATAGCTCCGGATCCGCAGGTTCGATGTTCACCTTTGGGACTACGCGCATGGGCACTGAAAAGATCAGCGTCCAAATCCCCGCCGATTCGGTCTATAGAGAATCGAGCCATACGTCCTCAAAAAGGGCTTGGTGATGCGCTATCAGAGCGTTTTCTTCAGGCACCTGCCTAGTGAATGTCTCGCAGGAGGAATTGGCGCATGTACTCAACGAGTCCGGGTCCTTCGCTGGCGTCTTCATCCCCGAAAACCATGTCTCTAAGTTCTTTACGGAAGGCATCGCGGTACGGCTCAGGTGAATAAAGAACGCGGTCTAACCAAGTTACGACATTGTAGTAATAGGTTTCTCTTACTAGATACTTATCTAGCATCGTTGAAAAACCTGACTCGTCCGTGCTCAGCGAGTGTAAGGCCACACCAAGCACCCGGATCTCGGTACGTTTGTTTGACAATAGGTCTCGCGCTATTGGTTCGGATATTTTCCAGTCTTGCACCAGCAAGGTTCTTGCGGCCAGTTTTCTAACTGTAGAGTTTTCGTGTGCCACAAGCTTTGATGCAACATCGAACGCGTTTGGGGCCAACTGTAGCGCAGTTTTGACTGCTAGCGCTCGTGTATTCCCGTAGGTTTTCTCGGCGGCCGCCAATAGCATGTCAACGTCAGCTGCACTAGCGAACTTGGACAGAATTGCTATTGCGGATGTAGCGATCTGTCTGGGAACCTCTGGATTGCTCAAGACTCTTCGAGCAAGTGAGATGTCCTGCGGAGTAGCGTTCAGCGCAACACCTGACAACGCTGCGTCAACATATTGATTTTGTCGGAACTGCAAAAGGTCGGGCCTCCACTTGACCACAAGTCCTTTCTCGCCTTCTCGTTTCAAGCTCTCAAAATTGTCGCTGAGGTCTTGCCGAATTCTTGCCTCGGCCTGGTTGAAATACTTGTTTGCCAGTACCCAATAAGCGGCCACTCCATCCGGAGAAAAAAATTGAATCTTAGACAGGAGTTCTTCGGGAGTAAGTTTGTCTAGTACTAATGGGAGGAAATCGTCCGGGTCTACGTCGTGCGAGAGTGCAAGTGCTGTTGCTGCCGCTCCCTTGCGGTCAGGAAAGAGGGCTCGGATCGCCGGCATGTCCAATGGTTGACCAAGGTCAAATAGTGCCAACACTGCCACTTTCCGAACACGCTGGTCGGGGTCATTGAGGAGCGCGTTGGCTATTTCGTTCGAAAGCTGCTTTGTTTCTCGAAGGACTGTCGCCGCAAATTCACGAACGGCAGGCGACGCCTTGCTCACAGCTTCCTCGAGGAGGGGCTTGCTAATGTGGAGCTGACCTTGTTTGTGGAGTTCCCGAAGGAGACCCGGTACACGATCAGCATCAGAAGTGAGCAGCTCAAACGCGTCGTCCTGATTCTTGTGACAAGTGAGTTCGATTAGTACCTGCAAGGCATCTGAACGCTTATTTGACTCAGGGTTGTCTACTACTGTCCTAAGGAGGGGGATAAACTCCTCGTGCGCGAGGCGCCTTGCAAGGGCGAGCGCTGGTTCAATCGTTACTGGATCGCCAAGACCTTGCTTCATAGTCTCGAGATCAATCTCTGGGCTGTACTTAGCCAAAAGCCAAAAGGCTCCCATCCTTACAGCGGGATTCCCATCTGAAGACGCAAAGTACGATAGTAACGGCCTGACTTTGGTCGAATCTTTCAACCAGTACCACGCGGGGCAAACCGTGTCTTTATCCGCGATCATGGTCCGGTTGGCGAGGATCGTTTCCTCGCTGCTAAGCACCCAAGCCTTGCGCTTGGCAAATGCCAAGTTGAGTTCATGTGCGCCAAGAATTTCGTTGTCGTGTGCCATCGAATACCACGCCGTTGACAGGAGAAGCAGGCGCGTTCGATCCGATATATCCAAGGTGCGCAATCCAGATTGACGCAACTCTTTTCGAATGCGGGTGAAGAGTTTGAATACGTCATCATTGGGGAGAGCTTTCGCGTTCTTAGGCTTCGCATGCTTGCCTCTAGGTGCCTTGCTCGCTCTGGATTCCTGTTGGACAGGCAACGCGCGGTCCTGCGATGCAGTCTTGACAGGGGCTTTGGCAAGTTCGAATAGGTAGTCGGCCAGAGAATCAAATATGAAGGTCTTGAATTCAGCAGTATCGGCGAATTCTTTATAGAGAAGCTCGTTCTTCTCTTTTAGGTCCTCCCGAAAAGTGAGCACCTTTTTCAGCTGGTCGCCAGGATCGACTTTTTCGTCGTCTCTGAGAAATTTGAAATGAAGCCAAATTTCAGGTTTGCCCGTGGACAGGCGTCGGTCGCGAGCGCGGACAAACTCTTCCTCGAAACCAGAACCGAACTGGCCCGTCGGCTGTCCCCAACGTCTCCAAAGCATGCCAATAAAAAGTTCACAAGCGTCAACATCTTTGTTTATCAAGTCCTGGGGTCGTCGGAATCCTAGACGCGTGTCTTCCCATCCAGTTAGATCAACATGCCAACCGAGCTGCTTCGCAACAGTCTTGTTGATGTGGTCTACCTCTGCTCGCAGTTCGAAACGTTCGTCCGCAAGATCGCTTGGGGAAGCGACGAATACAGTCAGGACGCGTCGATCCATAGCCGCCAGAGTTCACACGTTGAATTTGTAGCGATTACGGCTTCGCCAAACGGCAGTGCTGCGTGAGTAGGGGTAGGTGGCGATCAAGACCTGTGACGTCAAATTCGGCGATCTGTTTTCCGTTCCGGAACGGGGTGAACTCAATGAGTACTCGACGAGCTTTTAATAGATGGTCGAGGTGCTCGCGCGCATACGCCAGAAAAATTGCCTGGTAATTCGTCGAGAGTTTACCTAGTAAGCTTTCCGCCTCAGCGTTATCGTAGCGGATGCGTCCCGCTATATGGGTTTGAGGATCTCGCTCGAGCACTGTGCCCGTTCTCAAGTAAATCTGGAGGTCTCCTCGGGAACATCGAATGTAAATCGTCGGAGTGTCCTGCACAGACTTTCGTCCGAGGGAATTTTTCCTCGCGGGCACGTAGACCAAGAGCGTATCTTTGTTGTCCATCGGAGAGCGATCGACGTCGGCACGCCACGCTGCGCTCGCCGAGCCCACCACGAGAAGGAAAGCGGAGGCAACGAGCCTCTTCTTCATTCCAGATCTAGTAGCCTATAGCACATAGGACTGGGGGAGGAGCCCCAGAACCAGTAGTGTGACGGCAATACCAGCCAGTGCACGGCGGAACATCGGGCTTTTACAGTTCATCTGAATACCCTACCTTTCTCCATACATGGTTTGGTTTCCGTTTAGTGCGATCACTCGCACCTCCTCGCTCCTTGCGCGGCTCGTTGCCCATCTTGATCGTGAATTGAATACTCAACGACCAGGCTGGATATCCCGGCTTCCCACTCCTATGTGCCATCGACAGGACATTTTACCAGTGACATGGCCAGACACGACCGTCGTCTATACCGGCCCACGAACTCCGATAGACATCCCGCGCGGCGTGGATGACGGTTGCGCACAGGCCATCACTGGCGCGCGACATGGTCTTGTAGCACCCGCATCGCCGGTCTACACTCGCCCGCTTCGCCATGCTCTCCAACGAAGACCTTGCCGCTCTGCTGCCGCGCGTCGCGCTGGGGGATCGCGCGGCGTTCGAGCGGGTGTACCGCGCCGCCTGCGCGCATCTGTTGGGCGTCGCTTTCCGTATATTGAACAGCAGGGAGCGCGCCGAAGAGGTGTTGCAGGAGGCTTTCATGAATGTGTGGCACAGCGCGGGCGGGTTCGATGCCTCGGTGGCGGGGCCGATGACGTGGCTGATCAATATCGTCCGCAACAAGGCGATCGACGCGCTGCGCTCAGGGAAGACCGAGCGCGCTTCCACGCTGGCGCTCGACGAGGAGGCGATGGCCGTGGCGGCCGACGCGACGCAGCAGCCGCAGGCGCTGCTCGAGCGGAGCCTGGAAAAGCTCAGGATCACGGGGTGCATGGGCGAGCTCGGCGCCCCGCAGCGCCAGGCACTGGCGCTGGCGTACTACCGCGGCATGGTGCACACCGAAATCGCGCAGGCGCTGGGCGCGCCGCTCGGCACCGTCAAGGCCTGGGTGCGGCGGGGGCTCGACAAGCTCAAGGACTGCCTGGAGGCCGCCGGCGTGCGACAGGACTCGCTCGCATGAACTACCTGCTGCCCGAGCGGCTGGAGCGTCTTGCGCGCGAGTACGCGCTCGGCACGCTCGCGGGCCCGGCGCGCCGGCGCTTCGAGCGCCTGCTGCGCCAGGCGCCGGCCGCCATGCGAGCCGTCGGCGCGTGGCAGGAGCGGCTGGGCAGTTTGGCAAGTGCGGTGCCTGCAATGCAGCCGAGCGAGTCGGTGTGGCGGAGGCTGGAAGAGCGCCTGTTCGCTTCGCCTCGGGTTGCGCCGCGCGGGCCGCTGCAATGGCTGTGGGGCGTGCTGTCGGTGCGCGCGCTCGGCGGCGCGCTGGCGGGCGTGCTCCTGTGCGTCGCGCTGCTGCGCTTTCAGCCGGGGCTGATCGGCCTGGAGCCGCAGAGCGAGGTGCTGCCCCAGAGCTACGTCGGTCTGCTGACCGATAGCGCGGGCAAACCCACGGTGCTCGCGAGCTCCAAGCGGCACGGCAGGCTGATGACGGTGAAGCTGCTGCAGCCGGTGGCCATCCCGGCGGGCTCGGTGGCCCAGCTGTGGGCCTTGCCCAAGGACGGCAGCGCCGCGTTTCCGGTCGGCGTGGTGCCCAGCAAGGGCACGGCCACCGTGGCCTTGGCCGACACCTCGGAAAAACTGTTCTTCAACGTGTCCCAGCTCGCGGTGAGCATCGAAGCGTCGCCCGCCAAGGCCGGCGACAAGCCGTCGGGAGACTTCGTCCTCTCGGGGCATTGCGTCAAGCTCTGGTAGCAGGGCGGAAATTTCTCACGGTACCGTTGCATCCGTTTCCGGGTCGGCCTCGTAAGTGCCTGTAGACACCGCTTACGGTGTCACTCCACTCAACCACGAGGATCAACTTATGAAGACCATCATCACCCGCATCCTGATCACCGGCGCGCTGCTGCTCGCGACGAGCGCCTTTGCCGCCGGCGCCTCTTCCGAACCGGAGAGATCGCCCGACAAGCTGGACGGCGTGCGCGCGCAGATCGCCGCCAAGAACTTTCCCGGCGCGATCGACGAGCTCAAGCGCTTGAACGACACCGGCGATGCCGACTGGAACAACCTGATGGGCTACAGCCTGCGCAGGGCCCCGGCGCCCGATTTCGCGGGAGCCGAGAAGTTCTACAACGAAGCGCTGCGCATCGACCCCAGGCACCGCGGCGCGCTCGAATACTCGGGCGAGTTCTACCTGCAGACGGGCGACCTCGCCCGTGCCGAGCAGCGCTTGGCCGCGCTCGACAAGGCGTGCTTCCTCCCGTGCTCGGAATACAGCGACCTCAAGAAGGCGATCGCGCAGTACAAGGCCGGCAGCGGCACGACTTCGTCGGGCTACTGAGGCTTATCCCAACGGCACAAGGCGCCGGTCGGCGCCTTGTCGCCGTTTATGCCCGCGCCGGCGGCGGGACGCCGCGGTTTACTTTGCCGGCTGCAGGACCGAAGAGAAGCTGTAACGGGCGATCTTCCAGCGGCCCTGGCTCTTGTGCAGCACGAACAGCTCCTGGCTGCCTCCGGGGACCTCCGCGCCGTTGGCGAGAATCTTGACGACGCCCTTCGAGTTGCTTCGCAGAAACGCCCATTCGGGAGACAGGAGTTTCACTTCGGCGATTTCGAAAGTGATATTGAGGGCGATCGCCTGAAAGATGCCCGTATAAGCGTTCCGCACCGCCTCGATGCCAACCGCGGACGGCGCTTCCGGCGCCAGCAGCACGGCATCGTCCGTGTAGAGCTGCACCACGCCTGCGACATCACTCGCATTCAGCGATCGCTCATAGCTCTTCAGCACTTCCTCGATCCGGGCACGCTGTTGTGCCTCGAATTGATAGGACGGGGGCTGCTGCGGTGATTGAGCCTGCGCGGCCGAAACAGCTTGCAAAGTAAGGCCGGCAATTGCCAAAGCCAGAGTGGTCTTCATCTTTGATCTCCTGAAAAGTGGTTGTTGAGTAGTAAGCGGAAAATCGTGCTCTATCTCGCCGAACCGGGCGTTTGACGCCGGCCGGTTGCCGCGGCCGTCTCGATCGCGTCCAGCATGCGATGGCGTGTGACGGCGTCGTCGAACGTGGGGCAGAAATGCGTTCCCTCGCGATAGTCGCGGGCGTTCCCTCGCGATAGTCGCGGGCGAAACGCGCGTACGCCTGGGCGACGTTGGTGGAAGGGCCCGGGTCTTGCGGCGGCGACCACCGATACTGCTTTGGCACGGGCAGGACTTCGAGCGCGGACTGCGCGCCCTTGCCGCCGCGTACGATCATCTCGAAGATCTGCGCGTGGCCGCCGGCGGCGGTGAGTTGCAGATCGCCCTCGGTGCCGTTGATCTCCCAGAGCAGGTTGGTGCCGCGCGAATGCCCGCCGCGATAGTGGATCGAGAACGCGGCCCCGCCCTCGAGCAGTCCGGTGACGCACACCTGGTCCTCCGCGGTCATGGGCTTGCTTTCGCCCGTCTCCGCGATCGTGAAGGACTTTCGGCGCACGGTCATGGTGGCCGAGAGCTCCCGCGCCTCGCCGAGGCAATGACACAGCGCGTCCGCAGCGTGGCCGAGCGCGATCGAGAGCATCGTCGCGCCGTTTTTCTTGTCGTTGAGGTAGGCATTGAACGGCTCCACCGTCGGTCCCCAGCCCATTCCTGAACCGATCAACGTGGTGGAGAGCACCTCACCGACGTAGCCTTGCTCGATCAGGTCATGCACATAAGCCACCGACGGCGCCGAACGGGCCTGCAGGCCCGCCGCGGCGAGGACGCCCTTCTTCCTCGCCAGTGCGGCCAGGTTCTCCGCCTCCTTCAGGCCGTTGCCGAGCGGCCATTCGCAGTACACGGCCTTGCCCGCCTCGAGCGCCGCGCTCGCCAGCTCGAGGTGACGCGGCACTTTCACGGTGACGGCGACGACGTCCACGCCAGCGCTGTTCACGAGGTCCCGGTGATTGTCGAACGCGAGCGGCACACCGAAGAGCTTGCCGGCGGCGTCGGCGGATTGGCGCCGGCTGGTGGACAGCGCCGTGATCTCGAAGTCATCCGGGAGCGACTTCAA
>WNGG01025817.1_pt1 | contig 15610 bp, 8 predicted proteins | sample 5400661 | NCBI WGS metagenome assembly WNGG01 (sample SAMN13153372, study PRJNA577476) | soil metagenome | isolation source: 100 cm soil or saprolite under Garry oak tree replicate 1 | place: USA:California | collected 2016-06-15
CAGCTTTTTGAATTCATCAAAATTGTCGAATACCGATTTGACCAACGCGTAGACCGTGTCGTCTGCAACCTTGGCCGACGTCACGAGTGTGGCGAGGACGCCGTACGTTTCCGTCGGATCGGGATTGTTGGCGTACATGCCGCCTGGAATCGTTGCTTTGGCGTAGTAGGGATGCTCCTTAACCAGCGCGTCCACTTTCGGACCAATCAGCGATATCAGCTTGGCACTGCAAGCAATCGTCGGGTCCTGAATAGCCGCCGACGGATGGCCGACGCCATAAAAGAATCCGTCGATCTTGTTATCGCAAAGCGCCGTCCCCTGCTCGTCGGCTTTGAGCTCGGCCGCGAGCGAGAAGCTGGCCCTTGTCCAGCCCAACTGCCTTAGAAGCTCTTCCATCGACGCGAGCGTACCGGAGCCAGGATTGCCGATATTGAAGCGCTTGCCCTTAAAGTCAGCGAATTCCTTCACGCCAGCATCCCTGCGCGCCAGGACCGTAAACGGCTCGGGATGCGCGGAGAAGACGGCGCGCAAATCGGGATCGGCATTACCCTTGAACTGGGCCTCGCCTTTGGCGGCGTTGAATTGGACGTCGGACTGCGCTAGTCCAAAATCGAGTTCGCCGGCCTTGATGGCATTGACGTTGAACACCGATCCCCCGGTCGACTCGACCGAGCAGCGAAGACCGGTTTGCGCGCGATTCTTGTTCATCAAGCGGCAGATCGCGCCGCCGACGGCGTAGTACACGCCAGTGACGCCGCCGGTCCCGATGGTGACGAATTTCTGTTGCGCCAGAGCCGGTGTCACCAACCATGCGCACGCAAATAAAACCGCCGCTAGAGTGCTTCGTATCATCTGCACCATCTCCCTACTCCTCCATTTGCTCTTAAGCCGCGACGGCGGCGTCGATTGCGTTTGCCAACCGCTCGACGATCGTGTCGATCGTGGCCCTGTCGATGATGAAGGGCGGCGCAAGGAGCACGTGGTCTCCCCGCGTGCCGTCGACCGTTCCGCCCATCGGATAAACCATCAATCCGCGCGCCATGGCTTCGTGCTTGATCCGTGCATGCAGCTTGTATGATGGATCAAACGGCTCTTTGGTGCCGCGATCGGATACTATCTCGATGCCTTGGAAGAGGCCGCGACCGCGCAGATCGCCGACAAACGGATGATTGCCGAACCGCTCGTTAAGCCGGCGCGAAAGATAATCGCCCTGCCGGCGCACGTTCTCTAACAGATCGTCGCGTCGTATCACGCGCTGCACGGCCAACGCCGCGGCGCAAGCGAGCGGATGACCCATATAGGTGTGGCTGTGCAGAAAAGCACCTAAGCCCTCGGCAACCGTGTTGAAAATCTTCTCCTGACACCTCGTCCAGAATGAGCAAGATGCCGTGGCGGTTACAGATCTCGCGCACCCGCCTGAAATAGCCGGGCACGGCCGGGACGGCGCCCAGCGTGGCGCCGACCACCGTTTCGGCGACAAAGGCGATGACGTTTTCGCTGCCGAGTGCATCGATCTTGCTTTCGAGTTCGTCCGCTAAGCGTGCACCATAGGCTTCTACCGTCTCACCGGCACGCTTGTCGCGATATTCGTAAACCGCTGATACATGATGCGTTTCGATCAGCAGTGGACCGAACTGCTTGCGCTGCCATTCCCGCCCTCCAATCGCGAGCGCACCAAGCGTAACACCATGATAGCTCTGACGCCGCGCGATGATGAAACGCCGTTGCAGTTCCCCACGTTCGACAAAATATTGGCGCGCGAGTTTCAACGCCGCCTCCACGGCTTCTGAGCCGCCGCTAACGTAGAATACGCGACCAATGCCTTTTGGCGCGTGCGCAATGAGATCATCAGCCAGTTCCTCTGCGACCTGCGAGGTGAAAAAGCTCGTGTGCGCGTAAGCGAGCTGGTCGAGCTGCTTGTGCATCGCCGCTAGCACGTCCGGATGCGAATGGCCGAGACAGGACACTGCCGCGCCAGCGGATGCATCGATATATTCCTTGCCGGCACTGTCGTGGATTATGACGCCGCGGGCAGTGGCGGCGACTGGGTAGGAATGGCTAATTTGGCGATGAAGAATGCGGGTCATGATTGCTGTTCTTGATGAGCGCCCTCAATATGCCGTCCAAGCAACTGTGTGAGCCAATTTGAGCGTCAGTCTACAATAATTCCGCCGCAAGGGAGAACATGTTGCATGGTCTGGCGGATCGGCGTCGATAGCGGCGGGACCTTCACTGACGTTGCCGTTGTCGAAGAGGCCAGCGGACGCATCGGTGTGGCGAAAGTGCCGACGACACCCGGTGATCTCGCCGAAGGCGTACTGCACGCGCTCGCGTCGGCAATGAGCCGCCACGATGTGGTCGACACCGAGGTGGGTCTCCTCTCGCACGCGACCACTGTGGTGACCAATGCCATCCTTGAGCAAAAGGGGGCGCGTGCGGCGTTGATTACGACGCGCGGCTTCCGCGATGTCCTGGAGCTGCGGCGCTCGGCGCGTGCGAACCTCTACGATTTGTTCCAGGACGCACCAGCCACGCTGATCCCACGTCGTCGCCGATTTGAAATCAGTGAACGTATCAGTGCGGACGGCAAGATCGTCAAACCCCTTGCCGAAAGCGAAGTCGATGAACTGATCGCAGCCCTGAAAACGACGGGGGTCGATGCAATTGCCATCTCGCTCGTGTTCAGTTTCCTCAATCCCATGCACGAGCACCGACTCGGCGCACGGCTACGAGCGGCATTGCCAGACGTACCCGTTTACTTGTCATCGGATGTATTGCCCGAGATGAGAGAGTTCGAGCGCACGAGCACGACCGCGGTTTGCGCCTATGTCGGGCCAATTCTTGCCTCCTACCTGGCGCGACTGGAACAGGTTACGCGCAGCCGCAAATTGCCGCCGCTCTACCTGATGGGATCGAATGGCGGCATTCTTGAAGCGGACGAGGCCATTGCCATCCCGGCCATGGCTGTCGAATCGGGTCCGGCCGCCGGCGTTGTCGCGGCCGCACTCGTCGCCCGACAAACCGGGCGCCAAAACCTACTGTCGTTTGACATGGGTGGCACGACGGCCAAGGCAAGCCTGATTCGAGATGGTCGGTACGACACTACGCCGGAATACGAAGTCGGCGGCGGATCGAGCATGATGCGGTGGACCAGCGGCACCGGTCATCCGGTTCGCCTACCGGTCATCGATCTAGCCGAAGTATCGGCCGGAGGCGGTTCGATCGCATGGATCGACCGGGCTGGAGCGCTACGCGTAGGCCCTAAGAGCGCCGGTGCCGATCCCGGCCCCGCTTGCTACCCGCGCGGCGGCACTGAGCCGACCGTCACCGACTGCAACCTTTTGCTTGGCTATCTAGATAAGGAATCGCTGCTTGGGGGCGATCTTCCGATCGATCATGCGGCAGCCACGGATGCCGTTCACGTCCGGCTCGCCAAACTCCTTGGTGTCGATTCCCGCACAGCCGCGGCTGCTGTCATCGATATTGTTAATCATGCCATGGCCGAGGCTCTGAAAATTATTTCCGTCCAACGCGGCCATGATCCGCGCGATTTTGTGCTCGCCGCTTTTGGCGGAGCGGGGCCTCTGCATGCCGCAGCGCTCGCCAGTGAGCTCGGCATTGTCGAAGTGATTTGCCCGCCGATCCCCGGAGCTTTTTCGGCGCTCGGTCTCATCGCCACCGACTTGAAGCGTGATTATGTACAGACGCTGTTCATCACGACCGATACCGCCGATCCCGCTGCGGTAGAGGCTGCATTCATGGCCCTGGAGAATAAGGGATGTGCAATGCTCGATCGTGCCGGTATCGCCGCCGAACGTCGGCGCTTCGAGCGCGCGGTTGATGCACGTTACGAGCGTCAATCCTATGAGCTCACAATATCGGTTCCACCTCACCCGATTGATCAAACGACCTTGCAGCAAATCGCCGAAGCGTTTCACTCTCGCCATCTGCAAACTTATGGCCATGACAATCGCAGCGAGCCAGTAAAAATCGTCAATGTTCGCGTCGCCGCGATTGGCACGATCCCGCCGCTGGTGATCCGGGATATACCCGCGCATGCCGGCACCGAAGCGATCAAGTCGCGACGCCAAGTCTGGTTCCATGAAACTGGCGAGGTCGACGCGCCGATCTACGATCGTCGGCGGATCTCATTAGGCCTTAAGCTGGTGGGCCCGGCTGTGATCGAATCTCTTGAGTCCACCATTCTTGTGCCACCGCGATGGCAGGCAAACGTCAACGAGGATGGATTTGTGGTGCTAACACGATTGATGCACGAGTAATGCAACAATGACAGACATGCTGCAAAAGTCTGATCCCGCTACTTTCGAGATTGTCAAAAACAGTCTTTATAAAATCGCCGAGGAGATGCGGGTTGTCCTGGCAAAGACTGCGTATTCGCCGCTATTGAAGTCAGCCGGCGATTATTCCTGCGGCGTCTTCGACGTTCGGGGCGAGATGGTAGCACAAGGACCTGACCTACCCATTCACCTCGGCTCGATGCCCGATGCAGTCCGCGCTGTTGTCGCCGTTTTCGCATCGGACGTGCACGACGGCGACGTTTTTGTCCACAACGACCCCTACTTCGGGGGCAGCCACTTGCCGGACGTGAACGTGATCCGGCCGGCATTTCACGTTGGCGAACTCCTCGGCTACACCTGCCTACGCGCGCATTGGCCGGATATTGGCTCTGCCACACCCGGAAGCTATGGCGCGGTGACGCAAATCTTTGGCGAAGGGCTCCGGATCCCGCCATTGCGGCTCGTCAGCGGTGGCGTCCTCAATGCGGATCTTGAGAAGCTCATTTTTGCGAATGTCCGCACGCCCGACGAGCGCAAAGGCGATCTCGGCGCCCAGCTCGCGGCGACGCTGCGCGCTACCGAGCGTCTAAGGCTACATGACGCAGGTCACGGATTACTCGGAACGGCTGATGCGCGCGGCATTGATGGATCTGCCTGACGGCGAAGGTCGTTTCGAAGATTTCTGCGATGGCGACGGCATCCCCGATGATCCCTCCGGCGCCGATGCGCGATTCCGCATCCAGCTCTCGGTGCAGAAGATCGCAGACCGACTGATTGTCGATTTTGCCGGTACCGACCCGCAGGTCAAAGGTCCAATGAACGCGCCACTCTCGGTCACGGCATCGGGGGTTTATTGCGGCCTGAAAACCGCGGTCGACCCAAATAATCTCATTCCTCCGAATTCGGGCTGTTGGCGCACTATTGAAATTAGGGCTCCCAAGGGCTCCGTCGTGAACGCGGAATTTCCGGCGCCAGTCGTCTATGCGAACCATGAGATGTCGCATCGGGTGGCCGACATGGTCATGGGCGCGCTCGTCAACTTCTTGCCTGAGCAGGTGATGGCGTGCAGTCAGGGCACATCGGCGATCTTGACCCTCGGTGGTGTAGATCCGCGCAATGGTCGGCACTACGTGTCCTACGAAACGATCAAGGGCGGGTTCGGGGCACGACCAAACAAGGACGGTATCAACTGCATCGCCAGCGGCATCTCCAACACGATGAATACTCCAGTAGAAGTGTTGGAGATGGCCTTTCCCGTACGCGTTGAATGCTATGCGGTGAACCCGGATTCCGGCGGCGCTGGCCGTTACCGCGGTGGATGCGGCGCAAAGCGCATCTGGCGCATGTTGGAGGGTGCCGATGCGACCGGAGCGCTGTGCATGGAGCGGATGACCTCGCCGCCGTTCGGTCTGCGCGGCGGTAGCGCCGGCGCCCCAGCCGTTGTGACGCTCACGACGCCAGATGGCGTCACGCGCTCCCTTCCAAGCAAGGGTGCATTTGCCGCGCCGGCTGGTTCCATCATTGATATGTTAACGCCCGGCTCCGGCGGTTTTGGCCCGGCAACCGATCGCGATCCGGCGGCGATCGGTCGCGACCTACTCGATGGTTATGTGAGCGCTTCGGCAGCAACACGCAATTACGGTATTACGGACCCGGATGATTTGCGCGAGTTTGCTGCAGCCGAGGATAAAACGTGACCTATATTCCGAACTCGATCGAGGCACGCGACGTCGCAAGCCTCGTGCATATGCAGACCAATCTGCGCAAACACCAGCAAGAAGGCCCGCTGGTCATCACGCGCGGCGATGGTTGCCGCGTATACGACAATTCCGGCCGCGAATATATCGAATCGATCGCAGGGCTGTGGTGCGCCTCGCTCGGCTTTTCATCCGATCGGCTCGCCAAAGTCGCCTACGAGCAGATGCGATGTCTCGGCTACTATCACCTTTATCGCCATCGCTCGAGCGAACCGGCGATCGCGCTGGCGGAGGAGCTACTCAAAATCGCGCCGGTGCCGATGGCCCGCGTGCTATTTCAGTGTTCGGGCTCGGAGGCGAACGATACTGCCATTAAACTTGCCTGGTACTACTGGAACGCGGTCGGTCAGCCGCAGCGCACCAAGATCATTGCGCGGCAGATGGCCTACCACGGCAATACCTGCGCCGCCGTGAGTCTTTCGGGGAAACCGGACATGCACGCCGGGTTCGGCTTGCCGTTCGCGAATTTCAAACACACTGAATTTCCCCACTATTACCGTCGTCATGAGCCGGGCGAGTCCGAGGTAGAGTTTTCAACGCGCATGGCCGAGGCGCTAGAGGCGTCGATAGAAGCGGAAGGTCCCGACACCATTGCGGCGTTCTTCGCCGAGCCGGTCATGGGTGCCGGCGGCGCCATCCTCCCGCCGCAAGGCTATTTCGAAAAGGTCCAGGAGGTTTTGCGCAAGTACGACATTTTGTTTGTTGCCGACGAAATAATCTGCGGTTTTGCGCGCACTGGCGAAATGTGGGGCTGCCAGACCTTTGGCATTCAGCCCGATATGCTGACTTCGGCTAAAGCGCTATCCGCTGCGATGCTGCCGATTTCTGCCGTCCTGATCAACGATCGCGTGCACGAGGCGATGCTTGCGCGGTCGGACAGGTTCGGCAACTTCGCACATGGATTTACTTATGCAGGCCACCCAGTGGCAGCGGCGGTCGCACTCGAGGTGCAGAAAATTTACGCAGAGATCGACATCGTTAGTCGCGTCAAGAAACTTGGCCCGGTTCTGCAATCAACGCTTGGTCGGCTGAAGGAGCATCCACTTGTTGGCGACGTCCGAGGAACGGGACTGATCCTCGGCATGGAGTTGATGCAGGACGATGAGAAACGCATTCCCTTCGACAGTGCGCTTAAGGTGGGTGCGCGGGTTGACACCGCTGCGCTGCGTCACGGACTGATCCTCCGTGTAATCGGCGATCGCCTCGTGTTTGCTCCCCCGCTCGTCATCGAGAGCCAAGACATTGACGAAATCGGCCAGCGACTCGAGCGCGCGCTCGACGACGTCGCCGGAGATCTCAAGGAAGATATTACGTTGAGCGGTCGTTAGTCCAAGGTTCGGGGAAAACGCGTGACAGCAATAATCATAGCCGCCATCAAGCCGTGATCAATAGGAACGCCCGCAGCCATCGAACGCCATCCGGTCGAGTTCATCGACGAGAACGGCGGTGGCGCCGGCGTCCGGCTAGGAAAACGTCACCAGAAGAAAAGTTAGGTCACGGGAGCTTTTCCCGGACCACATTTTTTTCGGACCACATTATTAATGTGTGTACTTCATCAACGGCGTGGTTGAGGCGCAGCGCACAGTCTCAGCGGCCACTTCCAGACCGATGGCTGCAGCAAACAGCGGCAAGCCAGATCGCGCGTCAATTCCGTATGTTGAGGGACGAAAAACTAACTAACATTCAGTTCGGCGGTCGGGCTCGGGAGCCAAATCGTTTCCACTTGACGCTTCAGGCTTCTTATCTAATTCCGCGACAACCGTGAGCAAGCGGGGCGATATTGCTTCGGAAGGATCATAACGCTTTCTAAGTTCCCGCCCGATCCGTCGTCTGGTGAACCACCAGGCAACTGGCTCATACTGCGCGCGAGCGTTTGGCATCCTTGGTCAACGAGCGGTTAGGACCCTCACAACTTATAGCCAACTAGGGAATCTGGAGTTCGTTCCTGACAATACGCGCCCTTCCAGGGCAGCATGCCCTCAAGCCAGCGCATGGCGGGCCCGCTGACCAGCCATTCTCCTCGATGACCTTGTGTGACCCGCCAGCCGGCACAATCGCGCGATGGCGGCAATGACGCGCTGACTGTCGCTGGTGGCCTTCGCCCGCCGCCCGCGGTTACGCTAGACCTCTGAAAAGACAAAGGAAAATCTGCCGAACGTGGAACTTTTTTCGGGCCTCCGGCTTGTCAAACGGGGTAACGCAGCTCATTCAACGTAACCACAAATGCGTGTCTCTAGCCGCTCAGTCGCTCCATTGCGTCGAACTCAGGAGCTATTCGCACCGAGCATCTACTACTTTCACCCGCTGCTCGCCGGTCCGCGTCGCTCATGGCCAGTGCATTTGAGCCGCTGCAAAGCGCTGGGTTTTAGTCACGTCGTTTCAGCGCCGCTTTTTGATCCTGGCGACAACGGGGATCTGTTCCTCTCTAGTGACCACGAGCGCGCCAATCCGGCGATCGAGCCTGGTGCTGCTGTGGACCCGATCGTCGGTGAATTCGCCCGAGCTTGCCAAGAAAATAGTTTGCAGCTGTTGCTCGACATTGTCGTCGGACGCGTTGCCACCACCTGCACCATTGCCAAATCGAGACCAGAATGGTTTTGCCTAGACGCGACAGGCGCACGAGTCGATCCACGCGACACGCGCGGCCACGGTGACGCTGCAGTGGGGCGATTCAAGGATCCGACCATCGCCAAGCAAATTGCGGCCTGGTGGATCGAGCGCCTGGCGCGCCTCGCGCGCGCAGGAGCCGCTGGATTTAGATGCGAAGATCCGGGTGCGATGCCACCGAACCTCTGGCGGCATGTTATCGCCGGCGTCAAGGCGCGCGTTCCTCATTGCCGATTCTTAGCTTGGACCCCAGGACTGGATTGGCGGACAATTGCCGCTTTGCGGGACGTCGGTTTTGACGCGGCATTTTCCTCGGTGATGTGGTGGGATGGTCAAGCGACTTGGCTGGTTGAGGAGCATGAATTGCTGCGCAGCTTTGGCGCGGTCATCGGCTGTCCGGAAGTCCCTTACGGGCCACGGTTGACGAGCCGCATAAAATATCCCGCCGAGTTCCGTCATTTGCTTCGCCGCACCGCCGTCACCAGCGACGGCATGATGATCCCAATGGGGCTAGAATTGGGTGCGACCATCGCCATGGATCGACGTGGCGCGCCTGATGGCGGCATTCCTGCCAAACGTGACAAAGCCGCAGTCGCCACCGAAATCCAGGAAGCAATCGAGCTAACGAATAAATTGGCGGTACTCGGGATCGCAGGTGAGATGCGCATTCTCACCGCTCCCGAACAGATGGTTACAGGACTGCTGCGCTCTGATGCTGCCGATGTTCGCTATGCTGCTGGTTGTGTCGCCGTATTGATCAACGCGGATTTGCAGCATGAGCAACCAGTGCCCATCTGTTTTGATCCGCTGCCGTCAGCCGCAGGAATCGCGGCGCTGGCTGAGGGCCCGCTTTCGACTGAGCGCGATTGGCGGGATGCTCTCGCACCCGGGGAAGTCCGGCTCCTTGATGTGCGGCCCAACGCGCCGGTTAAGTTGCGCGGCAGCAATGACCAGAGGACGGCGCTAACAAAACTGCCGCGGATCGTGATCGACAATGTGACGCCGACGGTCGACGACGGCCGTTTTGCAGCAAAGCGTGTCGTCGGTGACTCTATCTCTATCGAAGCTGATGTATTCACCGACGGGCACGATCTGGTGCTGGTCGATCTGCTGTGGCGCGCTGCAGAGGCCGCAAAGTGGCGCCGCGTCAGCATGCATCCCGTCGGCAATGATCGCTGGCGAGCGACGATCAGGCCCAATCGTATTGGCCGCTATGAATTTACCATCGAAGCGGGGTGGGACAGATTCAGCACTTTTTGTCGCGATCTTGCACTTAAGTACAATGCTGGCATGGACGTCGGTGTCGAGCTAATAGAGGGCCGACAGCTCCTGGAGCAGAGCAAGTCGCGGATACAAAATGGCGACCGCAACATAATCGATTCTGCCCTGAGCCGGCTCACTCACTCGGATATTGACACAAGCATTGCGATCTTCCCGGCGGATGACCTGCGGCAGGTGATGCGAAAGGCTGCGGAGCCGCTCTTCCGCTTCCGGAACGCGCGGCAATTTCCGATCGATGTGGAGCGTCCTCAGGCGATTTTCGGGGCTTGGTATGAGCTGTTTCCGCGTTCGGCAACTGACGACCCCAACCGACACGGTACCTTAAAGGATGTCATCCGGCATTTGCCGCGAATAACAGCGATGGGGTTCGATGTCCTTTACTTGCCGCCGATCCATCCCATCGGCTCGACAAATCGCAAGGGCAAAAACAACAGCCTGACCGTCGGGCCTGATGACGTCGGCAGCCCATGGGCGATTGGCAGCGCCGAAGGCGGTCACGATGCAATCCATCCCGCACTTGGCACAATTGATGATTTCCGGCTGCTGCGCGACGCCTGTGCCGCTCACGGTATGGAGATTGCGCTTGATTTTGCGATCCAATGCTCGCCCGACCATGCGTGGCTGAAGGATCACCCCGAGTGGTTTAAGTGGCGCCCCGATGACACGGTACGTTACGCGGAGAATCCGCCGAAAAAGTACGAGGATATCGTCAACGTCGATTTTTATGGTCGCAACGCGTTCCCCGATTTGTGGCATGCATTACGCGATATCGTCCTTTACTGGCGCGGCGAAAACGTGCGGATTTTTCGTGCTGATAATCCTCACACCAAACCGCTGCCATTCTGGGAATGGCTGATCGCGGAAGTCCGTGGCGAGTACCCCGATGTAGTCTTTCTTTCCGAAGCTTTTACCCGACCGAAAATGATGTATCGCCTGGCCAAGGCAGGCTTTTCGCAGTCCTACACCTATTTTACCTGGCGCAACACCAAACAGGAATTTTTGAGCTGTGCGAGGGCACAGCTTTACCGGGGCGCGAGGAATACCTGGATTCCGAAAAATACCAGATTCGCGCCCGACGCTACGACGCCCCAGGAAACATTACCTCCGAGATCGCGAAGCTAAACCGGATTCGACGATTTAATCCAGCGCTGCAGAGCCATCTCGGACTGCGGTTTTATCCAGCTCATGACGATCACGTCTTGCTCTATGGCAAGAGGCTGCCGGACCAGGCTGAAATGATCCTGGTCGCTGTCAACCTTGATCCATTCCATGCCCACGATGTGACCATCGAAGCACCGGTGTGGGAATGGCATCGGCCTGATGACGCCACCATGAAGGTCAGCGACTTGATGCGCGACACTACCTTTACGTGGCACGGCAAATTGCAGCGGCTGCGCCTTGATCCAGCAGAGCTTCCTTTCGCCATTTGGCGGATAACGCCGGGTTTGGGAGGCTAAAATGGATGCCCAGGCGAAACCGTCCGCAGCAATGGCAACCGATCAGCTCTGGTACAAGGATGCGATCATCTATCAGCTGCATGTCAAATCGTTCTTCGACGGCAACGACGACGGTATCGGCGATTTCCCTGGCTTGATCTCAAAGCTCGATTACATCGCCGAGCTTGGCGTAAATGCCATTTGGTTGCTGCCATTCTATCCCTCGCCCCTGCTGGATGATGGCTACGATATTAGCGAATACCGCAATATTCATCCCGATTACGGCACGCTCGCGGACTTTCGTCACTTCGTTCGACAAGCGCACGCGCGTGGAATTCGCGTCATTACCGAGCTTGTGGTCAATCATACTTCTGATCAGCATCCATGGTTTCAGCGTGCGCGGCGCGCCAAACCCGGCTCGCCCTGGCGCAACTACTATGTTTGGTCAGACAACGATCAAAAGTACGCCGGCACGCGCATCATATTCGTCGATACCGAACGCTCGAATTGGACTTGGGACCCAGAGGTCAGCGCGTATTACTGGCACCGCTTCTATTCTCACCAGCCCGATCTAAATTTCGATAATCCTCATGTGCTCAAGTCGGTATTGAGCGTGATGCGATTTTGGCTGCAGTTGGGCGTCGACGGCCTACGGCTCGACGCGGTGCCGTACCTTGTCGAGCGCGAAGGCACGACCAACGAAAACCTTCCGGAAACGCATGCGATTCTCAAGAAGTTTCGCGCCGAGGTCGACCGTACTTTTCCTGGTCGAATGTTGTTAGCCGAAGTTAATCAGTGGCCGGAAGATACCAAAGAGTATTTTGGCGAGGCAGATGAGTGCCACATGGCATTTCACTTCCCGCTGATGCCGCGTATGTACATGGCGATCGCGCGCGAGGACCGGTTCCCGATCAGCGACATCATGCGGCAGACGCCGCCGATCCCGGAAACATGCCAATGGGCTGTGTTCCTGCGCAATCACGATGAGCTCACGCTCGAAATGGTAACCGACAGCGAACGCGATTATTTATGGCAGACCTACGCTTCAGATCGTCGGGCGCGACTTAATCTTGGTATCCGACGCCGGCTTGTGCCGCTGTTGGAACGCGACCGCCGCCGCGTCGAATTGATGAACAGTCTGTTGCTGTCCATGCCCGGTACGCCGGTGATCTATTACGGCGACGAAATCGGCATGGGCGACAATATCCATCTCGGAGACCGCAATGGCGTACGGACGCCAATGCAGTGGTCGCTGGACCGCAACGGCGGCTTCTCGCGTGCCGATCCCGCGACCTTGGTTTTGCCGCCAATTATGGACCCGCTCTACGGTTACGGCGCGGTGAACGTGGAAGCACAAAGCCGGGATCCCCACTCGATCCTAAACTGGATGCGGCGCATGGCCGCCGTGCGCCGACGACATCCGGCCTTCGGCCGCGGCACGGTGACACTGCTTTCTCCCAAGAATAGAAAAATCCTTGCTTATCTCCGTGAGTATCAAAGCGATGTGCTGTTGTGTGTCGCCAACCTCGCGCACAGTCCTCAGGCAGTGGAGCTCGACCTCTCGCAACTCGCTGGTCGCGTGCCGGTTGAGCTAAATGCTGGGACGCCATTTCCGCCCATCGGAGAACTCACCTATCTCCTGACCCTGCCGCCTTACGGCTTCTATTGGTTTGCGCTGGCCTCGCAAAGTGATTGGCCGTCCTGGCACACGCCAGCGCCGGAGCCGCTTCCGGAGTTTGTGACCGTGGTCATGCGCGAGAGTTTGGCGAAAGCGCTTATTGGTCCGGCACAAGCTCAGCTCGAACATGAATCATTACCGCAATACGTCGCCAAGCGCCGCTGGTTTGGTCTCAAAGACCACACCATCAAGGCAACGCGGATTGCCAGTTTGACAAATATCGGTGACAGCGAAGGCGAAATCTTGTTGACAGAAATCGAAGTAAAGGCCGACGGCGCCGCAACCCGTTGGCTCCTGCCGCTGGGCGTACTGTGGGAAGACGAGTCCGCTCCGGCTCTGCCCAGCCGTCTTGCACTCGCTCGCGTACGGCGCGGCCGGCGGCTTGGTTTGCTGACCGACGGCTTTGCATTGCCGAACTTCGCCCATCGCGTCGCTGACGCACTTCTCCACAACCGCGAGTTCAAGAATTCCGAGGGCACGGTGTGCTTTCGCCCAACTGACGCCGGTCGGGAACTTCTCCGCGCCGGCGCCGGGGCAGGCGCCCAAGTGAACTGGCTCACGGCGGAACAATCCAACAGCTCATTGATCATCGGCGACAGTGTAATGCTCAAACTATTTCGGCGGATCGCAGAAGGCGAACATCCCGAAACCGAAATGAGCCGTTATCTTACGACAGCTCGCTTCGCTCACGCGCCGCCATTACTCGGCGATGTCGTGCAGATCTGTGGCGACGGAAGGTCGCGGATGCTGGCGGTCGCCCTGGGATTTGTCCGCAATCAGGGCGACGCCTGGTCGTGGACTCTCGATCACCTTACGCGCGCCCTCGACAATCTTGCTCCGGGCAGCTCAGAATTCGAGTTGAGCGACTGTGAAGCCATCGCCGGGATGATCGGCCGGCGGCTTGGCGAGATGCATGCGGCGCTGGCGCGAGAAACGTCGGACGAAGCTTTTGCGCCCGAGACCGCTGATGGAGATGACGCTGCTGGGTGGCTGCGAAAAACCGAACAGCGGCTCGACAGGGCCTTTGCCGCCGTTGAACAAATACGCGATTGGGCGAACAATCAAGATCGTGATCGTGCAAAGATGCTTCTGCACCAGCGCGCACAAATTTCCCGTGCAATTAATAAGCACGCGAAATCCGGTGCAGGAACTGTGATGAGTCGTATCCATGGCGACTTTCACCTCGGGCAGGTGCTTGTTGCGAGCGGCGACGTTTACATTATCGATTTCGAAGGCGAGCCAGCGGCTTCAATCGCGGAACGCCGCGCTAAGACCAGCCCGCTGCGCGACGTAGCGGGTCTCCTGCGCTCGATTGATTATGCCGGCGCCGCATTGGTGGAGGGCAAGGGGGTCGGCGCTGCGCCGGTTGATGAGATGCAGCGTGATCGTCTCATTGCCGAGTTCCGTAGCCGTGCATCCCGCGCGTTCCTGAAAGAGTATTGGGCTGCCCGCGGTTCAATCGCGGGCGCCCAAGAGGGTGCTTTGCTCGAACTCTTCCTGATCGAGAAAGCCGCCTATGAGATTGCCTATGAGGCCGCCAATCGGCCGACCTGGATTGGCGTGCCTTTGGCCGGGGTGTTGAGGCTGACCGAACGCATTCTTGACAAAGCGCGTTCTTGAAAAGGATCGCCGAAATCGCAATGGCTGACGTGCGACTAAAACATTCCTGGCAGCTCGATCCGAAATCGGCTCGGGCGATCGCGCATGCGACCCACGACAATCCCTTCGCGGTGCTTGGCCCGCACGATACGCCGGAGGGCCGGGTGATCCGCGCTTTTTTGCCGGGAACCACTAAGGTTGACGTTTTGCGCTCCTCTGACAATGCGGTCTTGACGGTGCTCGAGGCGCGCGGCGAACACGGGCTATTTGAAGGCCTCATACACGATCGCACGCCCTATCGGCTGCGCATCTTTTGGGCCGATGCCGTGCAGGAGACGGAGGATCCCTATTCCTTCGGCTTGCTGCTAGGCGACGTCGATCTTCACCTTTTCAATGAGGGCCGGCATTTCGAACTGGCACATTGTCTCGGGGCGCAGGCCATGACCATTGACGGCATAGCCGGGGTCCGCTTTGCCGTCTGGGCGCCAAACGCCAGGCGCGTTGCCGTGGTTGGCGATTTCAACTCCTGGGATCGCCGTCGCCATCCGATGCGTGTGCGCTATGGCGCCGGGGTTTGGGAATTGTTTGTGCCGCGGGTTGCCCCCGGTTCAAAGTATAAATTCGATATTGTTGGCCCTGACGGCAGTCAGGTCCCGTGGAAGGCGGATCCAATTGCGCGCCAGACGGAAAAGCCACCGAGTACGGCATCTGTCGTTACGCAGCCTGACCATCATCGCTGGCATGATCAGGCGTGGATGACCGAACGGGCCGAGCGCCAGGCGCCGAACGCGCCCATCACGGTCTATGAGGTCCATCTTGGCTCGTGGCTCAAACCGGAGCAGCATAATCAGACAGGTTCGCTGTGGGACTTCGCCATCGAGCGCTTGCTACCTTACCTTGTCGACATGGGATTCACCCATGTCGAGCTGCTGCCAATCACTGAACATCCTTTCG
>WNGG01004509.1_pt1 | contig 15601 bp, 14 predicted proteins | sample 5400661 | NCBI WGS metagenome assembly WNGG01 (sample SAMN13153372, study PRJNA577476) | soil metagenome | isolation source: 100 cm soil or saprolite under Garry oak tree replicate 1 | place: USA:California | collected 2016-06-15
TAAGGATAGTTATCAGCAAGGTCAAGTCTGTCCTCTCACTTGGGCTGGCGACATGGGGACCTTAACGAATACTGGGACCTTAATCCTGTACCCGTCGCGCAGTTGAGCCATTCCTGGAGCAAATCCTTCTACAGCGGCTAGTTCATTATCCGTTAGAGGAATGCCTAGAGCGCGTATCTCTGTCCTGTCGCTTCGTAGGATCATCTTCACTGTGGCAAGCCGATTTGCGGCGGGATGAAGCTCGGAGCCCAGTTGCGATGCGAGCAAAGTCGCTACCTTTAGAGATCTGCTAAGTTTGACATGAGTCTCCAATTCGCGTTCAATTTCGCGACTCATTTCATCATTCGAATATCGTTTGAAATACTGGTGCGCTTCGTCCACCTCGAAGAGCGTAGGCACCAAGTCCTCACCTTCGCCGGTAATATGGGCCCGTTGCAGGGCCCTGATCTGGTGAAGATAATGTTGGATCATTAGCCTTGACACTGTAGAGTCTGCGCGCGACAGGTCGAATACGGTAACCCGTCCCGGGCGGACGATTTCATCAGCTGACGGCATATCTCCCCTCTGACCAAAGTACTCAGAATAACTTTGTAACACTGATACCGCAGAGTCTATCGTAGACCGATGAATTCGTCGCGTCATCAGGCGTCCATTGACTCTCATGGGATAAACGAAGTACATGCCCCGTCGCTCCGCCCGTTCTAAGTAGTCGATGAAGTCCTCAATCATTCCGCCAGAATTTTCCTTCCAGTCCCTGAAAACATGTGGCAGGTGCATTATGCCGCGCTCGGTGAAGTCTATTAGCGCAGTAAGCGCTTCCGGCTGAAGGGCCATTGGATCGAACGAGAATGGGACAAGATTTCCTGAGGTTCTTGAGCACCCGGTGATTCTCGGGTAAATGATTTGGAAGTCCTCGACACCCTGCGCTGTCCAACCTATAGATTCCCACTTGGGGTCGAAATAGTCTGCCTGGTGATCCAGGTACAGGAGATCATCTGCCTTGTTATTGATGACGACGCTTGCCCAGTGTTGCGTACTGTACCACCAGGCAAGAGCTCCGTTCAGCATCGTCTTGCCCGAGCCTGGGCTGCCGATTGTGAGCATTCCTGTCAGCGGAGCTTTGGTCTCTACCCTCACAATAGCATAAGCGTCCCGGCTGTCCCGGTATAGTTCGCCGTTAGACCTGACCAGAAAGAGCGGGAAGCCCTCGGTTGGGACATTGAGAAACGCTTCTATCTCTTCTGCCGAAGCCTCTCGAAAAGTTGCTACGGAAGATGGACGTAACCCAGGCCCTAGGATCTGCTCGTCGCGCTTCGTTTTGTGGACTCGTGCCTTGATTACGATCTTGGTTTCTTTTCGAGCTTGTGGAAGATCCGCGATTTCAGATAGGTCTCCAGTTTCGGCCTCTAGTTTCCTTGCGAGAAAGACGATCGAGTCCGGATTTCGAACGTATAGCGGCGATTCCTCTACTTGTGCGACGGTACAAAAATACGTTGAGGCGTTGGCTGATCGAGAATCTTCGATAATGAGGAAGTCACCGTTGATGATATCGATGTCTTTGTTGGTTTGTTGCAGATAGACCTCGATCCCAGTGATGGGATGGCTTTGATCAGGATAGATCGTTCCCCGGTAGAGGACCCTCTTAGATCGAAGAACTTCAGTTTGCACAGGGAAACCCTCTTCTTTCGTTAAAGGATCCTTGAAGCCTCGCTGTCTGTGCCTCACCGACAAGGTTCGATCTTAGATATTCGGCTACCTGGTAGGGATCCGGAAGCATTGCCTTTGCGACGTACTCTGCGTGCACTATTGGAAGAGCAGTGTTGTTGTATAGATCCCCAGTCACACTGCACGCGCAATGGACGACGTCGATTATCTTTTCGCACATGTATGCGTATTCGGCTGGAATCTCTATTCTGAGGGCGGTCGTTCCTGGTACTGGAGACTTGTAGTACGTGAAGATCTTGGATGTCCACGATAGCATTTCGGCAAAGATCATCGGAGATCGCGTCCCTGGCTTGAGCAAATCGTTGTAGGCAATCGCGTCACCCGCCGCCTCCTCATACCCATATTCTGTGAAGGCATCCTTGTACCATGACTGCATGATCTTGCTAACTGGATTCTTGACAACAGCGCAGAAGATGATGCCCTTCTCTACGAGTCTCTCACTGAGATGTTTGTCTTGACCGAACAGAGTTCCGTCCATTATGAGAAGCGAGCCAGCTCCATATCTAGCGGCTAGGTTGTACTCCAATTCTCTCATTGCCTTCGACATTTCCTTCATTGCATCACTCCTAGAGTGAAGGACGCGAACCTTTCCGGGCACTTCGGCTCGAACGAGTCTAGGGTTTAGAACGTGTAGATCCGTTCTGCTGGCTTGGAAATCGGTCGCGTCGTTTAACTGGTGTATATCGCCCGAGATGATGGAGAGAATGTCGTCGAACTGGTCTATGGTGGCGATAGTTGAGTCGATCCCGGCAGTAGGAATTGACCGCAACGTGGAGAGTTTGGCAAGACCTAGCGGGACCGGTTTGAGAGGGTCCGATCCCTCGATCTGTCTCAGAATGAGAGACAATTTTCCCTCTCTTTGCTCTTGCAATCTCAGTCTTTCAAAGTAGTGTTCGTGCGACTCTCCGAGCAATTCAAGCACAGGTGACGACGGGCCGAGTTCGAGCATCGGACCGTTATCGAACGTTGCCAGTCTGAATGGGGCAGTGTCACTCCAGATGTGAATCCGAGGTGCAATAGTCGGAATCGTGGGATTTATAGCATTACATATTTCATCCAAGTCGATTATCGCATCACGGTCTCCTAAGTCACTCGACATGTCGGATTCTGACGGAAATTGTCTCTCGCGTTTCGGAAAGCGTTGTGTCAGCCTATTGAGTAGAGTTTGCGCGTCAGGGACCGAGCGAGCAAACATGTACGACACGGTAGAGGGCGTGAGAGTCTTTCCTTCGTCTATTATGCGAAGAACTGAGGCCGCTTCATTGGGCTCGAAGGATATGTTTGCGCATGCTTCTTCCAGAATATCATTGTCACCCGAGTAGATCCGATCGTTGCGAGCTTCGGTTGGTAGCATTCTAAGCAAACTCCTTGATCAACAGTTTGTCCTTTACGCGCTCCACTTCAGCGTCTGAGAATCCTGCCTCGCCTGGTCGCACACTACCCTCAAGAATTCCCTTGCCGAGCGGATGAGTGACCAATTTCAACAACAGACCTAGTTCCCCATTCGACACCGGCCCGACCTCGAGTCTGATTGTGATGGTCGGGCATTGAGATCTCTTGACTGCGTAGGAGATTATTTCCTTGGTTTCCTTGAAGTAAACTTCTAGCATCGGACTCCCTCACGAAATGTATTGGTCGGGAGAATTTGGCGCAGTCTCTGTGCCGTCTTGAATGCTATTGATTACAATTCGAAATAATCTACGCAGTCTATGGATTTCCTCTGATTGCTGACCGAGAAACATCATGGGGATTGCAGACTTCTTACTCTTTCCCCATCGTTGAATGTAGGCTCCGGTTTCGCCGTTATAGAACGCTAGGCGCTGAGCTTCGTGGTCCATAAGGGCAAAGATGCAGGGGATACAGGCCGGGTTTACTTTGTCTCCATCGAAAATAGTGCACCCATTTCCGTTAGGACAGGTCGCTATTCGCATGCGCCGGTGGTTCAGAGTTGGAACCTCCGTTGCAAGGTTCTCGGTGTAGCGCTTCTCGGTGAAGCGCCCTTCTTCGACATCGTCTTCAGGCTTTCCGTGATGCCTGACGTGGGACAAGAGCTAACTAGGCGGTTGTGATTTATTTTCATGGGGTACGAAGACCTCAAAGTCTGTCGGGAGGGCGAAGGGGTCCAAACCAGCGCCCTCCTGGCAGCGGATGTTTACGCCATCACTAATGGTTATTGTCATATTTGAATACGTTCAGCCATCTCCTTTAAAGAGATTATCCCTCCCCATTTTCATTCCAGCATTCATAATCACTACCTAATCGAGAGGGGAGGATCCCGATCGACAAAAATCAATTTCCTGGCGTGGTTGGTTATGTCTTCGCGTTGATACCCCCGACCTCATTCAATGTCTAACTTGAGAGAGCAGTGTGTAAAACTTATTATGGCACAACGCGTTTATGCTCGCAAATGTCAACTGGAAAGAACCCATTCCCATCCGGTGGAATTACGCGACTTGACATGCTTCCTTCACGGATAGTCCCGCTGACCTCGCAGGCGGGAGCACTCGCGCGTTTAGAATCGGCCATCGTATCGATTGCAAAGCATCGCACTGTTCGTGAAGTGGATGAACACGGAGAAGAGGTTCACGTTGGAAAGCCGGAGTTGTTCATGTTGCGCGCTGATTACGGAGCAGGAAAAAGTCTCGTCTTGTCAAGCTTGCGCCGTGACTGCGAGAACGGTCTGAAGCTTGAGGAGAAACCTTCGCGGAAAGCCGTGGGCATCTGCATCTACCAACCCCTCCACGCGCTAATCGACAATCCGGGGAAGCTGTTAGATATCTTAACTCAAGGACTTGTTGAGCAGGCTCCAGAAGAACTAAGGGACAAGATTGCTGCCGCCCGGCAGAAGTATGAGTCATCTGCTGTAAGGAACAGTGATGAGATTGTCAAGAAGATCCTCGTCTGGAGATACTGCGCAAACGTCGCCATAACTAACGGAGTAGATTTCATTGCAGTCTTGCTAGATGAGATCGAGGAAACAGTTTCTCAGTACCAAAGCAGACGGCAAGAATATCTCGAAACGTTGAGTATCGTGAGGAACTTCGTCGATCGACAGGTAGGACCTATTGTTGTGGTTCTGGGAATCACTCCCAAGGCAATAGACGAGGTGGTTGGCGAACTAAAAGCGGCACTTCAACGTAGGACGGTAGTTATCGAGTTACCCAAGATGACCTCGGTTGAGGAGTTACTAAGTTTGGCTCGAGGATACGACCTTGGCGTTTCGAACTACTTTGATCAGAAAGCCATAGAGACGATCTTTCGCCAGACGGATGGTAATCCAGGATACGCCCTTGCAGCTCTGCATTGGGCTTGGGAAGAAATGCAGGAGAGAAGTGTCAGGAGCGTCGACGAACCGCTCGCAGATTATGCCATACAACGGATTGGTTGGAAGGGAACGAGACCGTCTCTGGCAACTTTCGGTTCGAGAAATCTTGAATCGGTATACCGAGACGGCCGACAGGTTCTGGAACGAACGCGACAAGGAGCCAAACAAAGGCCTCAAGAACTTGACGTGGTTCGTGGATTCTTATCAGCGCTCAATGCCGCTGTGCTCTTGAAGAAAGCCGAGGGCCTGGACGGCTCGCTGGGCCCTTTGTTGGGCGAAAGAAGTGATCTTGGAATCAAGTTCTCAGAGATTGGGTTCTCTCTATTTTCAGAGCCTGAGGTAACGTTCAGCTTACTGATTGTCTATGCGGGCGGGACAATCCTGAGTGATGATAAGCTCCGTGAGATAATGACCGCATGGACTCGAATCAATGGCGACGTAATCCTCTTCCTAGCTCCATCTACCTCTTGGGAATTGCGTAGAGCCTTGGATCGAATCTGCCAGTCGATGCCGTCGTACAAGGGGATGCCTCTTCGAGACGTAGTGACAGAGATCTTCCTTGAAGAAAATGATGTCGCAGAAATAGCTAGTTTAGCGAACCCCGAGGGATCCATTACGGGTATCAAGGCAGCACAGAAGCTCCTATCTGAAAGACACAGAGTGGCGGAGCAGTTGGAAGATCGTATCAGAACAATACGCAAGTTAGGAAGGACCATCCCCTATCGATGGGGGAAACGGTCGACCAAGGAAGTTCAATGGGGAATTTACAAACTCCTTGCAAAACGCTTCACGGGTGAGGAGTTCACGGTTAATCAGGCCATTGAATTTATCGTCGCGCACTATAACTTGGATGAGGACACAACGACATGGTTCGAAGAAACAAAGAGAAAGCACGGTGTCGAGGATATCGCAGACAAACTGGCTCCTGTCGTTGTTGGAACATTAGAGGCAATGGTAGATCAGGAATTTGCCTCCAAAGGTCACGAAGGGAATGACCGTTACTCCATTCCCCAGATGACCGATTATGAGAGAGAATTCTATTCCGAGGTTAAGAGAGTGAAACTCGAAGAGAGCAAGAATCCAGGATTCGACGATATCAAACCCCGATTCTTCGGTGTCGCGCCACGCGGTAACAACGTTTTCGCTCTGGCGTCCGGCATGGAAGGCAAGGGGTTTGTGAAGTGTCTTAGACTTGGCCCTAGGCGATTTTATACAGTTCTTTCACCGGACGAGAGGCTTGCCCAAGTCGAATTAAGCTCAAGAAAGATGGCCGAAGTGCTCCAGGACCGAATCAGAAACGGTCTCGGCGATGATTTTCTTGCTGCAACCTCAAAGGACGCGGCCAAGTTCTCAAGTTCCCTGCTCTTCAGTAAGGAGAGTTCAATTGATAAAATTCGAGGGGTCACCGAGAAGGCAAGTCATGCGAAGGATGAGATCGAAAAACTGCGACTACTTTCAGAAGCTGAAATGAGCATCCTTGTCGTTGTTGACGAAGCGTACGGCATGGCCCAAGCATACTCGGAGCTTCAAAGGAAAATTCAATCATTCAATGAAGACCTTACAAGAACTGAAGCAATAATTGCTGATTATGAAGGAACCCGAAAGTTACCACGGGCGAAGGCTGAACCGCTCAAGCAATTAGTCCATCAGGCAAGAAAATTCTCCTCCGAGAGTGAAGCATCGCTCGCAAAATTCGACATACAAGGCACATTAAAGCGAGTTGAGAGAACCCAGGAGGAATTGGCGAATCTGAATGCCGCATTTGCCAAAGAACTCGAAGAAGTCGCAATAGCAGAGAAAGCTCTCAGAGTCGCCTCCGAAAATTTCGAAATCATTCAGAAGATTGCGACGGCAAGACAAGAAGAATCGAGGGATCTGGGGCTTAAGGCGGCTCTTGATGCGCTCCAAACCGAACTAGAAAAAACCAAGAAGGGTTTGACAACGGGTCGTTTCGATCTGATTCACACAGAGTCTCCCGGTCAATTCTTCAAAAGGGTCCTAGGACCTAAGATCGATTATGCAGCGAACCGCGTTCAATTGCTAAGGCGAGCGTCTCCTTTGCTGGTCATTCTCAATCAGACATCTCTCGCCGATGAGATTGATATCGCACTATCACGATTGGAAAAGCTTGTGACGACGACGTCAGATTCTCTTCAAAGCGGGAATTTCGATCACGCTATCGGACAAACGGCTCAAGTTCTTCAACGCCTCAGAGACCAGAACAGAGTGCTAGAACGTTTGGCTACACTTATGGCTGGAATCAACAAGACGAAGAAGGAATCGAATCTTGCCGAGGGAGTTGACGCTGTTGCGTCATCAACATTTAGCGTCAGCGCAGAAACAGCTAGATCATTGAGGCATCTATTGGAAGACGCATCTCTCGTTGAATGCATGGAAATCCGAGTCCTAGTGTAGAGGCGATATGAGCAGTTTCGTGGCTTGGGCAGGTAATTCTGCCCAAAGTCTTCTGAGTGCTCAACCAGTCTCGCTAAGATGGGCCCGTGAAGCGATTCGATATGTAGCCTCAAAGGGAAACTCTGCCTTCAGATCCGAAATCGAGGCTCACCTGAGTAGACTAGACGCGCCTCCAGCGACGCAGAAAGGGGTCTTTTCGACGCTTGCAAACTGTGGCTTTGCTCGTGTATCCGAGAGTTCACGCAAAGTGGCTCTAGAAGATTGGGCATCCCGCTTGGTCGGAACCTCTGCTCAGAAAGGCGAAAATCTTTGCGGGCTCGCTATTGGAGTCCTTAATGGAGGATACTCCAGAAACAAGAGGGAGACTTACGGGGAGGTTGTCCCAGGCACGCGACGTTTGCTTGGCGCGATTCGAAGAATTTCGCGGGAGGATCCTGCTCCAAGAGTAACGCTCGAGCGGATCTGCGATGAACTGAGCGAGCGTGGGACAGTCTCTGCCTACTGTCTACTAGAGAACCTAGGAATGCCGAGCGACTCAGAAGAGCATGGCGACCCATGGGCCCTGGGAATAGTCTCACAGCGGGGAGGCCGCGAAAAGGCAAGTTACCAGGTTAATCTGAATGAAGATGTCCTTACCGCTTATCAGGTCTCTATCGTAAGCCTGTATTTCGCCCAAATCATCCCAGAGATCTTCCAAGAAAAGTGGGGCGTCAAAGTTCCCGATGCTTTGAGCAACAAACTCGATCTTGTGCCTGCGGCTACGATCAAGGCCAAGCTATTGAGTAAACCTCCTGTATGGCTGAACAATGAGGACTTGGATTCGGCGATACTCGAGGTTGCAAAGCAGTCCGGATATGAATGGTGGGGCTCAGATGCCCGAGGCGGTACCGAGGGGCTGCTTGGAAACCAGCGCTTTGCCTTTATGAGAATAACCGGCGAGCCAAAGCCGGTTCCGCTGAAAAATAAGTTCCATGGATTATTCTGAACCGACCATAGACAAGTCTTAGTACTATTGTTGCGGTTCACGGGTCGTCCCATGAGGTTTGTTCCCTCACTTTGGGACAGGGCCACCGGACGCAGGAATATTCTGAGAAGAATTTTCGAAGAAACTGGGGACGCGCTATTTTCGTATGCGCACGTGCGGAGACTAGACCCACGTGGACTTAGGGAAAGGCTCTCCATTCCGAATACAGTGAATCTCTGGATAGATAGTTCTGGGTTCCAAATCGGAAACATGGTCACAGGAAGATCCAATATTTTTGATGTTTACGAGTTCCAGAATTCTTGCTCTCAGTTTGCAATCTCGTTGGATACACCTGGAGACATTCAAGAGACGTATAGAAACGCGATTTTGACTCTGGCTTACAGCAAAGGATTCCCAATGTCGCCAAAGATATACGCCGTGGCGACGTCCGACGGCAGTTTCGGTCACCTAAGGGATCTGGTGCAGAAATACGACGCTCTGGATTTCGATGGAATTGCCGTCGGAGCGCTGATTCCATATGGATCGTTGAGGCTTGAGCAGTTAGCACTCTTGCTCACAACTGTCGGGAGAGCCACCTCTAAGCCGATCCATGCGCTAGGCATAGGGGGATATGACGCGCTTTATGTTCTCGCGGCTGCTGGCGTGGCAACCTTCGATTCGTCAAAATTCCTCGTGGGTGCGAAGTGGAGAATTTATCACCTTCCAAGAGGCGGCATGATCTACATTGGGGATCATTACTCGAGCAAGACAACAATAAGGAGAAGACAGACGAGGGCAGGAGATCTTCCCTGCAGATGCCCTGCATGTCTAACTGCAAAGAGGATTGAGTTTTTCCAACAGCCTAGGGCTGAGAGTGTAGCAATGCTTGCCTTACACAACTACTATATGATGAAAAACGAGGTTCAGCTAATCAAACTCGCGATGGACGAGGGCTGGTTTCATTATCTGTTCATTGATCGCGCAAGGAAATCGCCCGCTTTGAGAAGAGCCATGGGGCCCCTTGGACTCAGGAATCATCGCAAGATCCGGGATGGTCTCCGATGGAAATAACTCCCCAAACACAGAATGGGGATAAGCAAATTCTAGGCCATTACGCTGTTTGTTTAATCTGGGGCACTTCAAAGAATGGAGCGAGCGTTGCCTTGACTGCTCGCTGAGCTTCGAGAGAAAGCTCTCCGAAACCCTTGCCGCAGTGCGGACAGTTTTCAAAATCGCCTCGGTTCGCTTTCTTAATGAACCATTCCCCACAGTGCCAACATTTTACCGTAGCTGTTACACACATGGCTTTTTGATTCACCTCACTGACGATTGATTGTTCGGAAGTAGGGAGTAGTCCGAGCTCCCGTGACTTATAGCGTTTGTCCGGTTCTTGACGTCAAGCATAAGATCGAAGAGCCTGGTCTTAACTTCACTTTCGGCGAAACTGCCTCTAGCCTCTGATGTGACGGTCAACCCGTTGCTTCTTACTCCTCGCATTCGGAGGCATAAATGATCGGCCTCGACGACAACAAGCGCTCCTCGCACTCCGGTATCGTGCAGTTCGTCGGCGATCTGATCCGTCATTCTTTCTTGAAGTTGGAGTCTCCGAGCATACTTTTCGACAAGGCGCGAGAGTTTCGAAATGCCGACGACCCTACCGTTGGGCCGGTAAGCGATGTGGACTCTGCCGAAGAAGGGAAGAAGATGATGTTCGCACAAGCTGTAAAATGGGATGTCCCTGTGCATTACGAAATCACTCTTTTCGTTGAAGGCAACATCGAGTTCAGAGTTAGCATGGTAGCCACTCAAAACCTCCTCGTAAAGATCCGCTACCCTCTGAGGGGTATTCCTCAAGCCCTCGCGGTGAGGATCCTCTCCCAGTTCAACCAAGAGTTGAGCGATTAGCTCAGCAATTCTTGCTTTGTTCAATTAGACTCCTCTCTTATCGCCCCACAGCTCTATCTGCAGTCTTGTACTGAACGAGTATCCCAAGTCGCTGCTGATGTCCTTGAGCCAAGTGGTCCTCCGTGCAAGATCTTCTTTTGTGCGGGCTTCAGGCATCAAGAGTATCTGGCTTCTGGGAATGTTGTATCTCTCCGCGAGCTTTCGTACCTCGTTCAGATCTTCTGGCGCGCGTATGACGTACTTGAACGATGCATTTGGAAGCTGTCGGAAGAAGTTATACACTTCTGGTCTCTCCCGCGAGAATCCGGAATTCGCCGAATTCTCGAGCTTTGGCGATACGTTCCATTGGTCAACAAGCTGCACGATTTTTTCTGTGGGAATAATTGTACCATTTGTTTCAACCTCGATGAAAAATCCCATTTCTTTCAAAGACTCAAGCAAGGACAAAATCTGGTGTTGCTGTAGCAAAGGTTCACCTCCAGTCAGAACCAAATGCTGTACTTGGTACTTCAAGAGGTCCGCCTTTATTTGCTCACTACTCATTTCTTTGACCTCTTTCTCGTACTCGTAGTTCTTCCAGTCCCAAGTGTACTTAGTATCGCACCATTCACACGCAAGGTTGCAAAGGGCCATTCTCAGGAAGACAGCCTTCTTGCCAGCATTGTGACCTTCCCCTTGTATTGAACAAAATACTTCGCTAACCTTCATTTCGAAATCTCGACCTTGACTCCCTGATTCACACCTTCGAAGATTGTGAAGGAGACCCTGTGAACGTTGCCATATGCGTCCAGGATTTTTCGAGCTATGTTTAGGCCGATTCTCTCAACTGTAGGTTCATCTTGTATCGGGACGATCTTATCCGCCTTGAAAGGGGTGGGTCCAAACGAGACGAGGCGCTTCCAATAGCCTTCATCCGCTATTGGGATCATTATGCTGTGATCGTAATCCTTCATCAGGCCTTTTATCGCGTTAAAATCCACAATGATGTCTCCTTGAAGCGTGCCGCTGAGTTCGAGATCCTTCAAGACGTAAGTGTGCCCATGCAACTTGTCGCAGGGCGCAAGATGTTTCAGATAATGCCCTGCATCGAAGTGGAGTTCTTTGAACTTCTCAGTTAGTTCAGGTTTCGCCGTCACTGCTCATACTCCGTAGGATCCTCGACATCCGCCTCAACAAACGCACGCTTTCTTTCCCGACATGAGCTACATGTCCCGCAGTGCGCCTTCCTGCCCTGGTAACAGGACCACGTAATTTCGAAGGGCACCTCCAATTTGGCTCCAAGTCTCACGATGTCGCTCTTCTTGGAATTTACGAAAGGTGCTTCGACTCTTAGCTCGAAGTTATCTGTTGCAAGTCTTTCCGCATGAGTGAAGGCATCTACGAATTCTCTCCGACAGTCTGGATAGACCCCCCTGTCAGAGAAATGTGCGCCGTAAAAGACATAGTTTGCGCCTATGTTAATGGCGTAAGCAGTCGCAAGCGCCAAAAAGATAGAGTTACGGTTTGGCACTATCGTAGACTTGAGAGTGTCATAATGCTCCGCGGTTTCAGGCACCTCGGGGATTGAAACGTCCGCGTTGATCAAGGAGGAAGAATCGAGTATCGTTCTCACATCAGAAATATCAATTATCTTATGCTCGATCCCAAGCCTAGAAGTGATCGCCTTTGAGGCTTCTATCTCCCTCGAATGCTTTTGGCCGTATAGGAATGTGACAGCGTGCGTTTCGAACTTCTGATTCACAAGATCATATAGAAGAGTACAACTGTCGATTCCACCTGAAACGATTGCTATTGCTTTTCTCAATTTGCCTCCCTACTCCGGGATTTGTCTAGGCGCAACGGGTGGGAGGCCCCACTCACGCGCCTTGAGAAATGCCGACCCTGGACTGTTATAATCCTTGTCTAAGGTCTCTCTTGTTCGAGCGTTCGCCGGATCCCGCACTGTGGGCTTCGTACCACGCCAACTGTTCGCCTATGCCAAGTCCCTCCAGCGGAACTTCACAGTGGTAACCAAAGGCAACCAATTTCTCAAACACAAACTCGCGATAAACAACTCCTGTGTGAAAGAACACCAGACATTGATCCGGGCCAGGGAGAATTGATTGCAATTGTTTGATGGTCCTGTCAGCCCAACGTCTTCTTTCTCTAATGGGCTTTGACTTCAGCGTCTCGTCATAAGGCTGCAGCACAGTATAAGGTTCGACGAGTCCATGTTTAGCACTGAGGATATACCATCGGTCATAATTTCTATTCGTGTATCTAATCGTCTTCTTGAACAGTTCAGATGAGTATAGATCCTTCGCAGGTACGGCCCGGTCATGTTTCGATTTGGCGCAGGCTACTAGTCCTACTCTTTCGACCCGTTTGTTTCTTTTCTGAGCTTGTTGCAACGTCAGTTCATTCGAGACGACTCGTCATAATTCCGCTGAAAGATTGCCTTCTCGACTTCCCGTGCACCCAAACGATGCTTTCGGGCAATTGATCGAATATGGTGGAGAAACGTCACCAAACATTTGGGCCCTTGAAACAGGTTGTCGGGTTCAGGTCCGAAAAGCTCTCTCCAAACATGGATGTCTAGAACGCCATACTCATCGGGATCATAGAAGGTAAGGATTACACTGATCATAGCGGGACCAACGCTCGGTAACATGTCCAGTCTCCTAATCCTTTCAATCTCATCGGTCGCGGTGATTGCTTCCTTGAAAATCGTAACGACCTGATTATCAGGAAAGTTCGAGAGCCTGGCCATGTTTTGTTTCAACCGACCGGGCAGACCTTGAAATTTCCAATTGACCATGGTAGCAAGGTCATTCCTAGTCAATGACTTGCTTTTACGAAGCTTCTCCCCAAGTCTCCTTTCGGTATCGCGATCCCATTTGCTCTGCTTCTTATCATAGACGGCCAGCCATTTCTTGAGCTCGATCTTATCGTTCCACCAGTTTTGGCGTGAGGTTCCAATCATTCAGGAATCGCCCCGAGGGTTCGGACCGCTCGTTTCCTCAAGGAATCGACTGTAGTTGCAGCTTTGAACGGACGCGAAGTATGCCGTGAAGAATAATCCAATTACGATCGTCGCAAAGATTAACGCAAGACCGTCGGCAGAGACAGGTGCAACCGTCTTGGTCTCTATTGGAGGGAACAAAAGGACCAGGCTAAGGATAGTTGAAACCAATGGATACGCAACGATAAGGACGGTCCAATTCTCGATGGTCCAGAATCTTCTGGGTTCCTTGTATCTCGATGGAAGTAAGAACCCGTAGTCACTTGGGTTCAAGAATTGGGATTCAAGTCTCCCAATCATAGTCAGATTTCTTCTGAACCAGAGATTTGCGCTCGCGGAAAAGCTTGATGCCAAATAGCCGAAGACGATCAAAACAAAAGAAGCCCCTACTGGAGTGAGGAGTGTTTGTGCCAGTCCAACTCCGGCTATCAAAGCACCATACACAGCTATCATCGTCCATGCATTGTTTTCAGCCCTAGTAATATTGTTCCAGAATGCGTCATACATGTGTAGTAGAAATTCATCCCGTTTGTCAACAGGAGAGGCGTTCACGGTTCGAAAGCGGGTTATGGCTTTCTATAAAAGAGCGGCGGAGATCATCGAAGAACGGCTCTTGTCTGTTAGGTTTTTGATTCGTTCAGTTATGTTGGGTATGGCCATAGGCGTAGGGTCGGGCCGTGTCTCTGTTTTGCGTTCTTGACCGTTCGTAGTTGAGGTGAATGCTAAGAAGCTAAGCTCTTATGATGAACAGCGGTATGCGGTTAGACGCGGGTTCCTCCTTGTCGTTCGGAGTTCCTTCTTCATTGTCATCTTGTCAGACTTGTGGCTGTATGGAGAATTCGTGTGAGGCGTGCAGGACCCCTGGGGAGTGTGTTAACTGTGCTTCGTGCTGCTGCAATACTAGTCATCAGTCGTGGAGACATGCGAGGATCGGTAACGGAATCAGAATCGAATATCTCAGCTCGGCATGGATGATGATCGAAGTCTTCGGATCTATCGGGTTCGGATTGGTTGCTGGAAGCTTCGCCCTACTGGCGTTCGGCGGCGATAGTCTGATTGAACTGATCTCCGGCATCGCAGTCCTGACAGGCTTACAGAGGGGCTCTTTACTCAGCACCCCCGGTGTGGGGCATAGCAGGAGAACGGAACAGTTCACTAGCCTACTACTGTTCGCTCTTCTTCCCACAATCGGACTGGGCGCAGTCTACTCCATCCTCGCGGGGTCGAGGCCGGAAGGGTCGCCGCTCGGAATCGTCATAGCAGTCGGGGCGGTTATTGTAATGCCGTATCTCTATGTTGAGAAGAAGAGGATCGGCCGGGAGACCCGGTCGCTCTCGCTCTCTATCGACGCTATAGAGTCTGTGACCTGCCTCTTCATGGCCCTAGCACTGCTCGGAGGCCTACTCGCCGAATACCTGCTACGGCTCTGGTGGGCCGACTACCTGGCGACCGCAGTCATACTCGCGTTCGTGGCGAGAGAAGCTATCGAATCGTACCACGAACTCCATGAAGAATGACCCATCGTTTTCTTGCCCAAAAAATCCAGATGGAGGCCTCTAGATAAGACGTCGGTGTTCACGACAACCCGCGGAATGTGTTATCCCTACCCTTCGTTAGATCTTTGCTAGTTTTTCCAGGAGTTCTCTGTCTTCTCGGAGAGCTTCTTCCATTGCCCGGTTGAACTCATCATCTCAAAACGTATCCAGTTCCTCATTCTGTTGAACCATAGGGGTTCCTAACTCGGTGGGATCTGGTCGACGCGTATGAGTGTGTTTTCTAGGCCCTTGCTGGTGATGAATTCCTGGAGGGTGTTGTCGACTGTTAGGAATCTGAGGCTACCGTGGAGGCTGACAGCGTAGAGAATATTGTCTATCATATCACGATGCCCCATTCTATACAAGCCGAGGGCTTCGCTGAAGACTCTCGAGTCCTCATTGGTCTTGGTGTACCTGCGGCCTTCTATGATGCTCCGGAGACCCAGCTTAGTCGGTTCCAGCGAGGAGTCCCCTTCTCTCCCGGTTCTAGCTAGCTGCCAGAGACATTCTAGGATGCTGAAGCTCGAGTAGTGGAGCTGGTTATTGGTCTCGGAGAGCCTCCTTAGGCCTCGCGCAACATCTCGTCCCGTATCGATCCCTAGGGTCGGTAGCAGGAAGGATGTGTCAAGAAACATTCTTAACGGTTCTTTCCCTGCTGCCGGAGGCTGGTCTTCTCGATCTCTTCCGGGTCGACCGACGCATACTTTTTTGAAGATAGAGCCAGCTGAAGG